>CXWK01011321.1_pt1 | contig 42249 bp, 36 predicted proteins | sample 590851 | NCBI WGS metagenome assembly CXWK01 (sample SAMEA3498364, study PRJEB10139) | wastewater metagenome | biome: wastewater treatment plant; material: activated sludge | place: Denmark | collected 2014-08-01
GCTTCACCTGCCACAAGCCGAAGTCGGACCAGGACTATGTCTTTTCCCTTCCGCGCATGAAGGCGGCCAAGTAGCGTCGCCCCGCCTTGGCGGCCGAAACGGGCGGCGCAAGCCGCCCGTTTCGCGTGCACGGCGGCGCCTGCGCCGCTGATACACTACGCGCCGATGGATCCCGCCTCGCTCGCCAAGGCCTTCGTCCTCGGGGTGGTAGAGGGACTCACCGAGTTCCTTCCCGTCTCGTCGACGGGCCACCTCATCATCCTCTCCGACCTCCTCGGCCTGAACGACGAGAAAGGGAAGGTCTTCGACATCGTGATCCAGCTGGGCGCGATCCTCGCGGTCTGCTGGGAGTATCGCGCCCGCTTTGCCCGCGCATTCTCGGGCCTCGGGTCCGATCCGGTGCAGCGGCGATTCGCGACGAATCTCCTGGTGGCGTTCCTTCCCGCGGCGATGGTCGGGCTCGCCTTCCAGCGCGAGATCAAGGCTTTCCTCTTCAACCCGGTCAGCGTGGCCGTCGCCCTCGTCTCCGGCTCGATCGTGATCTTCGCGGTCGAGCGCTGGTATGGCCGTCACGGGGTCCCGCGCATCCTGAATGTCGACGAGATGGCCTGGAAGGACGCCCTCAAGGTCGGGTTTGCGCAGTGCTTCTCGCTCATCCCCGGCACTTCCCGCTCGGGTGCGACGATCATGGGAGGCATGATCTTCGGGCTTTCACGGCAGGCCGCGACGGAATTCTCCTTCTTCCTGTCGGTGCCGATCATGTTCGCCGCGACGGGCTACCAGGTGGCCAAGTACCGGCACCTGTTCGACGCGACGGACCTCGGCCCCTTCGCCGTCGGGTTCGCGGTCAGCTTCCTTGCGGCGCTCGTCGCGGTGCGCGGCCTCATCCGCTACGTCGCGAGCCACGACTTCCGGGCCTTCGCGTGGTACCGCATCGTGCTCGGCGTGGCGGTGCTCGCCTACTTCCGGTAGGCGCCAACCCGCCGCTCAGGCGATCGAGGTCTGGCGGGCATAGCGCGAGATGAGCGCGAGCAGCTGCTCTTCCTGGTAGGGCTTGCCCATGTACTCGTTCACGCCGAGTTCCAGGGCGCGGTTGCGGTGCTTCTCGGCCGTTCGCGACGTGATCATGATGATCGGGATGGACTTCGTGGACTCGTCCGCGCGCATGTTCCTCGCGAACTCGAAACCGTCCATGCGCGGCATCTCGACGTCGAGCAGGATCACGTCGGGCCGCACGTCCTGGAGTTGCTGCAGCGCATCGACGCCGTCCTTGGCGGTGACGAACTCGTATCCTTCCCGCGCAAGCATGCGGCCGGTGATCTTGCGCACCGTCAGGGAATCGTCCACGACCATCACCAGGGGCACGGCCGGCTTCGTCTCGACGGGTGCGGGTGCCTCGGGAATCGCGACCTGCACGGCGTCGCCCGCCGACGGCCTGCGGTGCACGAGATTCACCGGGTTCAGGATGAGAACGACCTGCCCGTTGCCGAGCACGGTCGCGCCGGCCACGCCGGCAAGCCGCGCGAGCTGCGGTCCGATCGTCTTCACCACGACTTCGCGGTTTCCCACGATTTCGTCGACGCGCACGGCGGCTCGCTGGATGCCGCTGCGCAGCAGCAGTACCGGGATCTGGCGAGGAGGAACGACGCTGTCGGGAAGACCCAGCAGCGCGTTGAGGGACCGGAGCGGATAGCGATTGTCCTTCCACAGGACCTCGCCGCGCTCGAACGCCTCAGCGTACTGCGTCCCTTTGAATTCCTGCACCTGGTCGATCATGACCGACGGCACCGCGTACAGCCGGTCGCCCGCCCGCAGCATCACCGCCTGGGAAACGGCGAGCGTCAGCGGCAGCGTAATCGTGAACGTCGTTCCGCGGCCCGGCGTGGAGGCGAGCTCCATGCGCCCGCCGAGCGAGGTGATCTCGCTCTTCACGACGTCCATGCCGACGCCACGGCCTGCCACCTGCGTGATCTCCCTCGCCGTGGAGAATCCCGGCCAGAAAATGAACTGCGCCACCGCCACGTCGGGCAGCTCCTCGCCGGCGTCCAGCAGCCCGAGCTCCACGGCGCGCTCGCGGATGCGGGCGTAGTCCAGGCCGCCGCCGTCGTCGGTAACGCTCAGGACGACCTCGTTGCCCCGCTGCACGGCGTCGATCGCGATCTCGCCGATCTCGGGCTTGCCGGCGTCGGTGCGCTCGCGAGGCAGCTCGATGCCGTGCGCCACGGCGTTCCTGAGGAGGTGCTCGAAGGGCGCCGTGATCTTCTCCAGCATGGAGCGGTCGAGCTCCACGCGTATGCCCTTGAGCTCCAGGTTGGCCTTCTTGCCGACGTCCTTCGCGGTCTGGCGAACGACCCGGTAGAACCGGTCCGCAAGGTTGGCCAGGGGCACGAGGCGCACGCCCATGAGGCCCTGCTGGAGGTCGCGGTTGAGCCGCGCCTGCAGCAGTATCGCGAGTTCGGTCTCGTCGATGTTCTTCTGCAGGCCCTGCTGCAGGGTGATCACGTCGGCGAGCGACTCCGTGAGGAATCGGGTCAGTTCCTGCATGCGCGTGAACCGGTCGAACTCGAGGGGGTCGAAGGCGGCGCCGTGCTCCTCCTGCTCCTTCAACCGGCTCTGCATCTGCCCTTCGGACGCGATCTCGATCTCGCGAATCTGCGCGCGCATCCGCGCAACGTTTTCGGAGAGGTCCGACAGGGCGCGCTTGAAGGCCGCCATCTCGCCCTCTATCCGCGAACGCGCGATCGAGAGCTCGCCGGCTTCGTTCACGAACTGGTCGACCAGGTCCGCGTTCACCCGCAGCAGCGCCGTTCGCAGCTCGCGCAGTTCTGGCGGCAGCTCCTGCTGCCGCGCTTTCGTCTCCGCGGCCGCGGCGATCATCGCGAGCGGCGTGGCCTTGTCCTTCTGCTGCTCGAAGACCTCGGAGACGGGAACTTCCAGCGGCACGAGGTCCTGCAGGTCCTCGCCGCGGGACAGGCGCTCGAGCGCGACCGAGAACCGGTCGATCCTGTCCTCGGCCTCCTCGAAATCGCGTTCCGCGGGCGAGGCCGTGGCCGCCATGTCGGCGAGCCGCGTCTCGAGCACGTGCGCGAGCTCCCCGAGGCGCATGAGCCCCGTCATCCGTGCGCTTCCCTTCAGCGTGTGGAGGTGGCGGCGCAGATCCACGGCGGGTGTCGGATCGGCCGGGTTGGCTTTCCATCGCCGCACCCCGTCGCTCACTGCCGGCACGAGCTCGCGGGCCTCGTCGAGGAATATCGGCAGCAGGTCGCGGTCGACGTCGTCCTTGATCTTCCTCTGGTCCTTGCCGGCTTCGAAGGGCCGCGGCGTCTCCTCCACGGTCTCGACGGTCGGCGTGGCTTCCGGCTCCACGGGCGAAGCGCCACGCACGGGAACCGGTTCGGTGCCCACGACCGGTTCGACGGACGATTCCTCCGTCACGATGGACGCGAGTTCGGCCTGCACCGGTTGCAATGGCGCTTCGGCTTCGACCGGTTCCTGCGCCGGGGCCGGAACGTCCGGTGAGGCCGCGCGCGCCTCGATCGGCTCCGGCTCTTCGGCCGTCTCGGTCACCCTTGCGCCGGGAAGGTCGGGTTCGACGGGCGGCTCGACAGGCGAGGCTGGCTCGACCGGTTCGACTTCAGGGCTCGCCTGTGCGTGCAGCGCGTCCCGCACCACGCCCGGCATCCGGATATGGGTGCCCTCCCCGGTGCGCCTCGCATCGTGGAGCACCTCGCGCATCGCCAGGAGATCCAGGACGAGATCCTCGCGACCAAGCGGGTGCGCCCGTGCGGCGATGGAGCGCACCATGGCGATCACGCCATCGACGGCACGGCGTGTCGTCGCGAGCCTTGCGGCCGTGAACTCGGGCGGGTAGTCGATCGCCTCGGCAAGCCATTTCTCCAGTGCGTGCGCCACGTCCGCCAGCCGGAGAAATCCCGTGGTCCGGGAACTGCTCGTGAGCGTGTGAGCGGCACGCATGAACTCGTGGCTCACCGGATGCAGGGGATCGGCCTCGATCGCCGACATCTCGTGCTCGAGGGTGGCCACGTGCTGGTCCGCCTCGCCGATGTAGATCGAGAACAGGGCCGGCGAAACCGTGACCGGGCCCACCACCACATCCTGCTCCTCGATGGCCTCCGGGGTCGCTTCGGGCGCGGCGCCGGCGGAGGCTGCTTCCGACAGCTCGTCCGCTTCCCCCGGGGATACGTCGGCGTGCCCGAAATCGAGCGCCTCGAAGGTAAAGCCTTCCGGGGGTGCGGCCACGTCGCCACCGGGCGGCTCGGCCACGCGTTCGGCGAACGCCTCGAGGACGGGCGCCGGTGCAGCCGCTTCGCCACTCTTGAGCTGCTCGGCCTTGCGCGCGATCTCCGTCCCGTCGATTTGCGTCTCGATCCCGGCCTTGAGCTGCTCGATCCACGCCGAGAACGATCGGCGGGCGAGGTCGACGAAGGCCAGCAGGCCGGGCGTGGCGGGCTTCTCGTCCTTGAGCCACTTGTTCAACACCTGCTCGCATTGCCAGGCGACTTCGCCGAGATCGGTCAACCCGACCATCCGACCACTTCCCTTGAGCGTGTGGAACCCGCGCCGGATGGTGATGAGCGCCTCGCGGTTGTGCGGAACGTTGCTGCAGTCCTCGTGGTTCTGCGCGATGGTCGCGGCGACTTCTGCCGCCTCCTCGAGAAAGATTTCCAGGAGTTCCCTGTCGACTTCCGCGCCGGGGGCGTCGACAAGCTGCACGACCTGGGGCGGCGGGGTTTCCGGCGGCTTTTCGGGCGCAAGGCCCTGGATGGCGCGAAAGACGCCCGTCTGGTTTGCGTCGGCCGCGTCCTGAAGGGCGACAAGGGCCTCTTCGCTCTGCCGGGCCAGGTCGGAATCGGCAATCACGACCGCGTCACGCTTGAGGTCGTCGACCGCGCGCTCGAGCTTCACCTTCACCTCTTCCGCCGGCGCCTCCTTCCAGTCCTCGTAGAGTGCCTGGACCTTCTGCTTCTGCACGTCGACATCCAGCGGCGAGATGGTGCCCGTCCTTCGCAGCGCGTCCTCGGCGATCGCATGCGCGGAGGGCGCGAGCCCGAAGCGCACCAGCGCCGGCCTCAGGACTTCCTCCGGCCGGGCAGCGCCCTGCTGCAGCGCGGTGATGTACAGGCCGAGCGCGGAGAGACCGTCCGCCACCATCTCGGCGGCCTCGCCCTGGCCGTCCAGCGTGCCTTCCGCGAACTGCTGGACGCGTGCGGACACGGCAGCGTTGAGCCCGGCGGCCGCATCGAGTTCCATGATCATGAGCGCGCCCTGGATCTGCGCGAACTGGTCCGGAAGCGCCCTCAGTCCGTCGCGCCGGGACGCGTCGCGGAAGAACGCGTCCAGGGCCTGCTCGATTCCCTGGAGGTTCACCTGGACTTCCTGGCCCACCTGGAAGACCAGGAGCTTCTCCTGGGCACGCCTCGTCATCTCGTCGAGGATTCCGCCCTCGATCGTGTCCATCGGAGGAACGGCCTCGCCCGCAAGCGCTGCCTTCAGGCGTTCCGATACCGCCCTGGCCTGGCGCTCGAAGTCGCTGCCCAGCCGGAAGTAATTCTCCAGTGCGGACTCGATGAAGAGGAGCGCGGTCGCGACCTCCAGCGCCTGCGTTTCCGAAGGCGGGATGGCGCGCGCCTTGAGGGTCGGTGCGACGTCGGCCAGCCGCTGGAAGACGACCTGGAGTTCGCGTCGAGGCAGGTGCGAGGCGCGGTCGACCAGCGCCAGCGCCTGCTTTCCCACGGGCTCGAGGGCGGCGCGGTTGCCGGACGTGAACTTGAGCCAGGTATCCTTCTGGAGCGACGTGAGCTCGCGCAGCTCACGCACGAGAGCGCTCAGCGCCTCGTCGGTCTCGTCGCCTTGCAGGGGCCTCGGGGTTGCGAGGATTTCTTCGAGCCGAAAGGCGGCCTTCAGGCCCGCGATGCGCTGCGTGACCGGGCGGCTTCGCCCCACCTGGAGCAGCAGGTCCCGGAACAGGCGCTCGGGCACCTTCGCGGAGCCGTCGATCAACTGCTTCACCTGCTGGTCCATCTTCGCGAGCAGGGCCTTGCCCTGCGGTTCCAGCGCGACGCCATCGAACGCGAGCGCATCGAGGAAACCGGCCGCGGCCATCCAGAACGGTCGATTGGGGGTTGCGGCCTGCAGCGATTCGACCGCCGTGATCGCACCCTGCATCGCGCGAAACGCCTCGGCCGCATCCGCGCCGCGCAAGACGCGCAGCAGGCCCTGCTGGTATTGGGCCCGCTGGTGAGCGAGCGCCTTGGCGAGCACGGCATCGTCGACCGCCTTCGGCGGCTCGCCGAAGGCGGGAAGCTCGGCGCCGAGATCGGGGTGAAACAGGTCACCCTCCGTCGCGTCGTTCGCGCCGCGGGCGCGGTTCAGCTCGAGATATGCGGGCAGGAGCGACATCGGCTGGTCGGTTCCGCCGCCCATCAGGGCGTCCAGGTAGCCCGACAGCAGCGAGATGGCCCGCTTGGCTACCGGCACGCGTTCGGCGATCGCCTGGTCGTCGCACGAGTCGACCGAGGAAACCAGACGCTCGAGCTCCTCGTTGAACCGGGTAGCCGCCCCGAGACCGACCATGGCGAGCGCACCCGTTGCCTGGTGCAGGTGCGTGAGGATGTACTTGACCGGCCCGCGATCGGCCGGCGTCGCGACGATCTTGTCGAGATTTTCCCGCGCCTGTCCCAGCGAATGGTCGATCTCGGTCTTGACCCAGCTGAGCGGGCCAAGATCGAAACCGGTGGAAGGCCGGGCGGCCATGATCTCCTAGAGCTTGAAGCCGGCAACGGAGCTCTTGAGCTCCTGCGCCACGTCGGAGAGGTCCTTGATCGAACCCGCCGTCTGCTGGGTGCCTCTCGTGGTCTGGCGGGTGATCTCCAGGATCTCCTGCATGTTCTTGGCCACCGCGGTCGTCGCCTCGGCCTGCGTGTGCGTCGCCTGCGAGATCTGTTCGATCAGGAGCGCGAGGCTCTTCGTAACCGTATCGATCTCGGTGAGGGCCTGGCCGGCGGCATCGGAGAGCTTCGCTCCCTCGACCACGCCCTGCGTGGACTTCTCCATGGCCGCCACGGCGTCCTGGGTGTCGGCCTGAATCGTCTTCACGATGGCCCCGATCTGCTTGGTCGCCTCGCCCGAGCGTTCGGCCAGGCGCTGCACCTCTTCGGCAACCACCGAGAATCCCCGTCCCGCCTCGCCCGCCGAAGCCGCCTGGATCGCGGCGTTGAGCGCGAGGACGTTCGTCTGCTCGGTGATGTCCGCGATGAGCTCCACGATCTCGCCGATCTCCTGCGAGGATTCGCCGAGGCGCTTGATCCGCTTCGAGGTCTCCTGGATCTGCTCGCGGATGTCGTTCATGCCGGAGATCGAGTTCTCCACGGCGAGGCGACCCTTGTCGGCGGCCGCCAGCGAGCGGTGGGCCACCTGGGCGCCTTCCTCGGCCGTGGAAGACACCTCCGAAATCGAGCGCGAAACCTGGAGCACCTGGGAGGTCGTTTCCTCGATCTCCCGTGACTGGCGCTCGGCGGCGCCGAGCAGTTCCGCGGAAACGGACTGCGCCTGCTCCGTTTTCTGCGTCACCGAAATGGCGGCGCTGTTCACCCCGGTCACCAGGGATCTCAGCTCGTCGATGGTGTAGTTCATCGAGTCCGCGATGGCGCCCGTGATGTCCTCGGTCACCTCCGCCTTCACGGTGAGGTCGCCGTCCGCGAGGTCTCCCATCTCGTTGAGCAGCCGCAGAATCGCCTCCTGGTTCTTCTTGTTCTCGCGCTCTGCGCGCACCGAACTGCGCTTGCTGTCCGCGAGGAACACGAGGCCCATCGCGACGAGCACGAAGACCAGCAGGGCCGCGAAGGCGACCACGGCGATGAGCGTCGCGACGGACCTCTCACCCTGCAGGGCCTCCTGCAGGCGGCCTACGGCCCCCTGCAGCTGTTCCGAGCCCGCGACGAGCTGGGCGCCGGCCTGCCGGGCCGACACGAGCTTCTGCAGTTCGCGCAGGATCGGGCCCACGTTCTTCTCGAAGCCCTCGAACTGCTTCTTGAGCTCGGCGAGCTTCGCGCGCACCTCGGCGTCGCGAATGGCGACGATGCCCAGGGTCTCGTTTCCGGATTCGAGCGCCTTGATGATGTCGCGCAGGTCGTGGGTGTCCTTGCCGATGAGGAAGGGCACTTCCGGATCGATGGTCTCGGCGCCCAGGATCTCGGCCGACCCGCGCCCGAGCCGCTCGGAAAGGAACGTGAGGCGGTTGGCCCGAAGCACCTGCGCAAGGGGGGAGCCCGACTGCGTCATGAGCCCGGTCAGCTCCTGGGAAACGGTGGCCATTTCCTCGGAACCCACGCGGATCTGGGCGATGTTCTGCGCGAGCGCGACCAGGTCTCCACGTGCCGCGAGGATCGCGGAGGCCGCGTCGGACGAGTTCGGCCAGCGTTGCCCGAGCTCTTCGAGGCGGCTCTTCAGTTCATCGTTGCTGGCCGCCGTCGGCACCTCGACTCCGAAGGCGAATCCGCCCTTCGTCAGCACGCTCAGGTAGTTGGCGAACTCGTCCCGGCTGTCCTGCACCTGTGGAAACGCGGTTGGCGAGCCCCGTGCCGCGAGGCTCGCCGCCTTCGCGAGGCGCTGCGTGTGGTACTGCATCTGCGAGGCCACAGTCACATAGGTCGCGTTCTGCGACCGGGCCGATGCGTCCAGGAACACCATCAGCGCCGTGAGCGCCACGAGCCCCAGGGCCATGGTTCCGAGGATGTTCATCTGCTGCGTGACCGGAAGGTGCCCGATCAGAGGCAGGGAGAAGCGCTCGAGGCTCAGCGGCCCCGCCGCCGGTGCCGGCAGTCTTGCCGCCGAGCTGCCCGCGCCTGATGTCTGGCCGGCCGGCCGGCTCTCTGAACCGCCGCCGGCCGGCAGCTTCGTCATGGTCGACGAGCCGGCGGATACCGGCCGGGCAGCCGCCTTGGGCTTGGACGCGGTGAACTTCCGGAAAAAGTCCGAGAACGATTTCCTGGGTCTTGCCGGCGGTGCTTTGGCCATGGTGTTCTCCGTGCTGCGTGGTATTCGAGGTCGATTCCGCTTCGCTGCGCGCCTAGTGGCTTCCGACCTCCAGGAATCGCTGGTCCTTCGCGAGGTGGGCCAGTTCCAACTCCTGCCAGGAGGCGCCGGCCGCATCCGTGAAAACGCCACCCACCCAGCTGGCGGCTTCCGGCGGACGCGCCGCAGGGTCGAAGCTCTCGGGATTGCGCAGTCCCAGCATCCGTGAAACCAGGAGGCCGGCGCCGCCGATGAGCTTGTCGGACACCAGGATCACCCGCCGGTCGATGCCGCCCGGGGTCGCCTCTCCTCCCTGGAATGCGGAAAAGTCGACGATGCTGAACAGGTTTCCCCGGACATTCGCCACGCCACGAAACCAGGGCTGCGTGAGCGGCACCGCGACAAAGGGCGGGAGCGGGATCACTTCGCTCACGAGATGCAGCGGCACGAACCAATTCACGCCCCCGACCTGGAATCCCAGCTTCGATAGCGGGGTCGTCCGCGTCGCCGCGGTGCGCAGCCGCTCTGCGACCGAAAGCTGGAACTCGCGAAGGCCGGTGCGTCGCGCCACGGGAAGTGGCGCCTCAGCCGAAAGACTTGATCTTGTCGATCAGGTCGGCTTCGTTGATCGGCTTGGTGACGTAATCCTTTGCGCCCTGCCTCAGGCCCCAGATCTTGTCCGTCTCCTGGTCCTTCGTGGTGCAGATGACGACGGGAATGTGCTTCGTCGACTCATCGCGCGTGATGGCGCGCGTCGCCTGAAAGCCGTTCAGCCCCGGCATGACCACGTCCATGAGGATGAGGTCCGGGCGCTCGGTCTTCGCGCGCTCTATGGCGGCCTCGCCGCTGTCGACGAGAATCACGTCGAATCCCTTCTTCTTGAGGAGGCCCTCGAGGTAGGCGCGCTCCGTAGGGGAATCGTCCACTACCATCACTTTCTTGATCGGCATTTGGCTAGGGCTCCGTTGCGTGATTCGGGTTCGTCAGGCCGGACTCCGGTGCGCGAGGTGGGTCTCGACGGTCCGGAGCAGGCTTTCCTTGGTGAACGGCTTCGTGAGGTATTCGTCGGAACCGACCATCCGACCGCGCGCGCGGTCGAAAAGGCTGTCCTTCGAGGAAAGCATGATGACCGGCGTCGCGTGGTGCTTGCCGCTCTTCTTGATCAGCGCGCAGGTCTGGTAGCCGTCCAGGCGCGGCATCATGATGTCCACGAATATGAGGTCGGGCTCGTGGTCGGCGATCTTCGCAAGCGCGTCGAAACCGTTCTCGGCGAGGATGACCTGGCATCCCGCCTGCATCAGGAAGATCTCCGCGCTTCGACGAATCGTGTTGCTGTCGTCGATCACCATCACGCGCACGCCGGCAAGGGTCTTCGTGTCTGCCACGCCTTCCTCGGTGTTCCTCTGTCTCAAGGTGCGAAAGGCGCTTTCGCGCGAAGGCGGAGCCTCGCGCAGGCTTCGAAAGAGGCCGGCCTCCCTCGCGATTTCGCTCTTCGGGCGATTGCTCGCTTAACGAATGTAGCCTATGCCTTTTCGCCCTTGAAAACAAGACTCAAGCGACGCATCTTGAAGCCGTTTCGAATTATTGCGGATGTAACTTTCAGATCTCCACCATCTCGAAATCTTCCTTGCGCGCGCTGCATTCCGGGCAGCTCCAGTTGGCGGGGACATCCTCCCACCGGGTTCCGGGCGCCAGGCCGTCGTCGGGAGATCCGTCGGCTTCGTCGTAGACGTAGCCGCAGACCAGGCACATCCAGGTCTTGTAGGGGGCGGGGGCAGGTGCGGAGGACATGGTGGTCGGGATCAGGGTCGATGGAAAAGGTAGAATGCACGCACAGGAAATCCCCGCGCACCAGGGCCACCGAGCGATCGGACGGATCGGTCCCCCGTCGCGCAGCCAGCCGCCAGTTTACCCGCGCGTCGCCCCACCTTCCATGCCAGACCCCTCCTTCGTCCCGCCCGCAGTCCTGACCTTCGCGGCGACGGATCCGACTTCCGGCGCCGGCTTGCAGGCCGACATCCTCACGCTCGCGAGCATGGGATGCCACCCGCTTTCCGTCGTCACGGCGATAACGGTGCAGGACAGCGCCGGGGTCGAGGGATTCCTCGCGCTCGATCCCGACTGGGTCGCGGACCAGGCCCGCTGCATCCTCGAGGACATCCCCGTCGTCGCCTTCAAGGTGGGCGTGCTCGCCTCGTCCGACATCGTCACCGTCGTGGCCGAAGTCGTGTCCGACTATCCGGACATCCCGCTCGTGCTCGATCCCGTGCTCTCCTCGGGGCGCGGTGATGAGTTCGGAGGGGAAGACCTGGTTGCGGCGATTCGCGAGTTGCTTTTGCCGCAGAGCACGGTGATCACGCCCAACATCCCCGAGCTTCGACGCCTGGCGGAGGTCGAGGACGACGAGGAACCCGACCATGCCGAGTGCGCACGGCGCCTGCTCGATGCGGGCTGCGAGTATGTCCTGGTCACGGGGACCCACGATGCCACTGCGTCCGTGGTGAACACCCTGCACCATCGCGACGGCGTCGTGCGTTCGGACACCTGGCAACGCCTCCCGGGCAGCTATCACGGGTCCGGTTGTACCCTCGCGTCCGCGATCGCGGCGAACCTCGCCAGGGGGCTCGACGTGGCCGACGCGGTCCACGAGGCCCAGGATTACACGTGGCAAGCGCTTTCCCGCGCATTCCGGCCCGGCATGGGCCAGTTCATCCCCGATCGCCTGTTCTGGGCCCGCGATGCCGATGACGCCGAAGACGGCAATTGACCGATTCCGGCTGCGTGGCCTGTACGCGGTCACGCCGGAGGTCGAGAACCTCGCGCAGCTCGTCCGCCTGGTGCGGGCTGCGATCGAGGGAGGCGCGCGTCTTGTCCAGTACCGCGCGAAGCGGCTGGACGCGGGGAGGAGGCTTCGCCAGGCGGAGGCGATCGCATCGCTCTGCCGCGATCATGGCGTACCCTTCCTGGTGAACGACGACATCGACCTCGCGATCTGCGTTTCCGCGCAGGGCGTACATCTCGGCCGTGACGATGGCGACCCGCGTGATGCGCGCTCGCGGCTTCCGGAGGCGATACTCGGCGTGTCCTGCTACGACGAGCCGGCCCGTGTCCTCGCGGCCGTCCAGTCGGGCGCGGATTACGTCGGAATCGGAAGCGTCTATGCCTCCGGCACCAAGCCGGACGCGGCCCGTTCCGGACTGGCGGCAATTGCCGAGGCGAAACGCCTGGCGGCGATTCCCGTCGCGGCGATCGGAGGAATCACGCCCGCGAACGCGGCCGATGCCGTCGCCGCCGGTGCCGACATGCTGGCGGTCATTTCCTCGCTCTTCGCTGCGCCCGACGTGGCGGCTGCCGCCCGCGCCCTTTCCCGTCCCTTCGCTATGGAACCCGATCCCCATGCACGAACGCAGCCGGCAGCTTTTTGAGGCATCGCAACGCGTCATCCCGGGGGGCGTGAACTCCCCGGTGCGCGCTTTTCAGGCCGTGGGCGGAACGCCCGTCTTCTTCCGCGAAGGAAAAGGCGCCTGGCTGGTAGACGTAGACGGCAACCGCTACGTCGACTACGTCGGATCCTGGGGGCCGATGATCCTCGGGCATGCGCATCCCGAAGTGCTGTCGGAGGTCGCATCGGCGGCAGCGCGGGGGCTTTCCTTCGGCGCACCGACGGAACTGGAGCTCGAGATGGCGGAGCTCATCACCACGAGCCTGCCTTCGGTCGAACAGGTTCGGCTCGTGAGTTCGGGAACCGAGGCGGTCATGAGTGCGCTGCGCCTGGCGCGGGGATTCACCGGCCGCTCGCTCATCGTGAAGTTCGAAGGCTGCTACCACGGGCACAGCGATTTCCTCCTGGTGAAGGCGGGATCGGGGGCGCTCACCTTCGGCAATCCCACCTCGGCGGGCGTGCCTGCGGAAATGACGTCGAAGACGCTCGTGCTGGACTACAACGATCCGCAGCAGGTGGAGGACGCGTTCCGGCGCTTCGGGCCGGAAATCGCGGCGGTGGTCCTCGAGCCCGTGGCGGGGAACATGAATTTCGTGCGGCCCTCGCAGGAGTTCCACGACACGCTGAGGCGCCTGTGCACCGAGCACGGGTCCGTCCTCATATTCGACGAAGTGATGACGGGTTTCCGAGTGGGCGCCCAGGGCGCCCAGGGAGTGTTCGGCATCCGGCCCGACCTGACGACACTGGGCAAGGTGATCGGCGGGGGAATGCCGGTCGGCGCATTTGGCGGCCGCCGCGACATCATGGCCCGGCTCGCACCCCTGGGCCCGGTCTACCAGGCCGGGACGCTTTCCGGAAATCCCGTTGCCGTCACCGCCGGCCTGGCCACCCTCAAGCGCGTGCTCGCCCCGGGATTCTTCGACACGCTGGGGAAAATGACCACCACCGTCGTCGAAGGGCTCGTCCGGGAAGCGGGTCTTGCGGGCATTCCATTCTGCGCGACATCACTGGGGGGAATGTTCGGCCTGTACTTCCGCGCCACCGTGCCGACGACTTTCGCGGAGGTGATGACGAGCGACAAGGAGGCATTCAACCGCTTCTTCCACGCCATGCTCCGGCGCGGCGTCTACCTGGCGCCGTCCAGCTTCGAAGCGGGGTTCGTTTCGGCCGCGCACGGCCCGGCGGAAATCGAGGCGACGCTCAGCGCCGCCCGCGAGTCTTTCGCGCAGGTGCGCGCGGACTGACGGGGGCTGCGAGGTCCGGCGGGGGCTAGCGCAGACCGGCTGCGTATTCGGAGACGGCCTTCATGTCCGCCTCGGACATCCTCACCGCGATTTCTTGCATGACGGAGTTGGCTCGCCCGCCACTGGCGAAGGCCTTGAGCCACTGGAACGTCAACTCGGGGTATTGCCCCGCAAGGCGGGGGTACTGCACCGGGATGCCCGCCCCAGCCGCACCATGGCATCCGGCGCAGGCCGGAACGCTTCCCTGGCGAATGCCGCCGCGCCAGATTTGCTGACCCCTCGCGGCAAGGCCCGAGTCCTTGGCCGCGGACGGCTTCGCAACCTGCCTCGAGAACCACGCGGAAACGTTTCGCATGTCCTCCGGCGTAAGGGTCGCCGACATGCCCGCCATGATGGGATTGGCTCGTGCGCCGGACTTGTATGCCGCGAGTTGCGCAGCAAGGTAGTCGGCGTGCTGGCTGGCAAGGATCGGGTTCGCAGGTGCAGGGCTGTTGCCGTCCGGCCCGTGGCAGGCGGCACATACGCCCGCGGCGATCGCCTTTCCGCGCTCCACATCGGGCTTGGCGAGCGGTGCAGGAGCGGCGCCATGCGCCAGCGTTGCGTAGACTATCGCCATGAGCCCCGCCCATCCCCGGATTGCGCGCATTGCCTGTCCTCTGTCTGTCGAGTCGCCTGAACCCCGCGATTTTACCGTAGCCCCCCCGGGAGCCGCCAGCCCGGCACCGCGATCGGCGCACCCGGGCTGATCGGGGCCTCCATGCGACTCGAGAACGCGCGCTACCACGTGTCGGTTCACGATCCCCGGCTGCTGCCCCGCGATACCCTTCCGGAGGTCGCCTTCATAGGGCGATCCAACGCCGGCAAGTCCAGCGCGCTCAACACGCTCGCCGGCAGGCGCCGCCTCGCCTTCGTGAGCAAGACGCCCGGTCGCACCCAGCTCATCAATTTCTTCACCGTCGACGAGGACGCGTTCCTCGTCGACCTTCCGGGATACGGCTATGCGGGCGTGCCCCACGAGGTGCGCGAGCACTGGGACACGCTGGTCGGCGAGTACGTCTTTCACCGGCGCGCCCTCGCCGGTGTGATCGTGGTGATGGATTCGCGCCATCCCCTCACGCCCCAGGACCGCCGGCTTCTCGATTGGTTGCAGCCTTCGGGCCGCAAGGTCCATGTGCTGCTGTCCAAGGCGGACAAGCTCTCCGCGCAGGCCGGCCAGCGCACCCTTGCGCAGGTGCGAAAGGACCTCGATCAGGTCTACCCGGGCGCGACGGCCCAGCGGTTTTCCAGCCCGAAGCGGTCCGGAATCGCCGAAGCCCAGTCCTGCATCGAAGCCTGGGTGGCGGACCACCAACAAAAAGCCCCGGCTCAAGGGGAACAGGCCGGGGCAAAAAAGCCTTAATGGGAATTAAGGCGCCCGCTCAGGGAGGAGAAGCGGGGAAGGGCTCACCCTTCATGCAATGAGAGTCCATGCCCATGCTAAAGTTCCCGCGCTACCCGCCACGTGATCGCGATGCCCTTTTCCACCGGACGGTTTCCGCAACGACGCCTGCGGCGCATGCGCCGCGACGAATTTTCGCGCCGTCTCGCGCGAGAAAACCGCCTGTCTTGCGAAGACCTCATCCTGCCGGTCTTCGTGCTCGAAGGGAGCAAGTCTGTTCAGCCGGTCGCTTCCATGCCGGGAGTCGACCGCCGCTCCGTAGACCAGCTCCTCCCGATCGTGGAACAGGCGCTTGCTCTCGGGATACCGGCCATTACGCTGTTTCCGGTCATCGAGTCCTCTGCGAAATCGCTCGATGCCCGGCAAGCATTCAACCCGGATGGGCTCGTACCGCGCTGCATTCGCGAAGTAAAGGCCCGCTTTCCGGAGATCGGAGTCATCACCGACATTGCGCTCGACCCCTACACCAGCCATGGCCAGGACGGCCTGGTCGACGACTCGGGGTATGTGCTCAATGACGAAACCATAGCGGTGCTGGAGAAGCAGGCGCTCACCCACGCAGAGGCGGGCGCTGATGTAGTGGCCCCGTCGGACATGATGGACGGCAGGGTGGGCGCCATTCGGCGCGCGCTCGACGGCCGTGGCCACATCCACACACGCCTGCTGGCCTACTCGGCCAAGTATGCCTCGGCCTTCTACGGCCCTTTTCGCGACGCAGTAGGCTCCGGAGCCAGTCTCGGTGGGGGAGACAAGATGACGTACCAGATGGACCCGGGCAACTCCGACGAGGCGCTGCACGAGGTAGCCCTGGACATCGAAGAAGGCGCCGACATGGTGATGGTCAAGCCGGGACTGCCCTACCTGGACATCGTACGAAGGGTCAAGGACAGGTTCGGCGTGCCCACCTTTGTCTACCAGGTGAGTGGCGAGTACTCGATGCTCCAGGCGGCCGCGGGCCACGGCTGGATCGACGGGCCGGCGTGCATGATGGAGTCCCTGCTCGGCTTCAAGCGGGCCGGCGCAGACGCGGTCCTCACGTACTTCGCGCTCGAGGCCGCGAGGCGACTGCGCAACGCCTAGGGTCCCAGCAGCGCCTCCACTTCGGCCAGCCGCGCCCTCTGCGGGCCATTGGCCTCCGGCCGCGGCCGCGGCAAGAGAAGCTCGTCGCCCTTCGTATAGACAGCCAGGGTAACCGGCGCGCCATCGACCTCGAGGAAGAACTGCGGGACATCCGCCCAGTCGTCGCCCAGGCGAACGCGCTTCTCCGCCTGCTCGAACCGCCGTCGCCGGTTGACGAGAAACAGGGCGAGGCTCTTGGGGTCGTCCGCGAACACCTGGAGCGAAACCTCGGAAAACTGGTTGGCGGTGCCGTTCAGGACGGACCCCACGAGAACCGGGCCGAAATCGGCGAATTCGCGCATCACCTGCACCGCGATCTCCCGGAGTCGCCGCAACTCCGCGGGCTGGTTGTCGCTCTGGTAGAGCCCCTGGTACTCGCGAAGCGCGGCCTCGATTTCGCGATTGTCCGGAAGCGGGTGGGAGTCCGGAAGGCCCGCCTGGCGCGCCGCCTTCTGCTTGGCGTAGGCGTAATCCTGGACCCCCTCCTCGGCCATGAGGCGCGCCGCGAGGTATGCGAGATGCCTTCTCTGGTTGTCGTCGCGACGCGACCGATTCCTGCCCACGGATCTGGCTGCCCCGTCTGTCCTAGAAGATCTGGTTCTTCACTTCCTCGGGAGGCCGAACCGCGTCGCGGGCGACGCCGCCTTCGCCGCCTGCGCCCGGGAGCGCCTCCTGGTAGAAGTACTCGACTGTCTTGCTTCGCCCATCGGGCTCCCGCAACCCGGTGACCGGGTCGATGCCGACCGCCACTATGCCGGCCGGAGGCTCGAGGTCGCCTTCCGGCACGTCCTTGAGCACCTTGGACATGTAGGACATCCACATCGGTAGCGCAGCCTGGCTGCCCGTTTCGTTCGCGCCCATCGGCGCGGGCGTATCGAAACCGATCCACGCCACCGCCACGAGGGAAGGATGGTACCCGGCGAACCAGGCGTCGATGTGATCGTTGGTCGTGCCGGTCTTGCCCGAGAGATCCTGTCGGCCGAGGGTCATGGCGCGTATGGCCGTCCCGGAGCGCACCACTTCGCGCAAGAGGCTGGTCATGAGGAAGGCGTTTCGCGGGTCGAGGACCCGCTCCGCGTCGCCCCCGGCCACCTCCGGTCGCGCCTCGTAGAGCGTCTCTCCGCGGTTGTCGATGATCCTCGAGATGAACCAGGGCTTCACTCGGTACCCGCCGTTCGCGAATGTTGCGTAGGCCCCGGCCATCTGCAAGGGAGTTGCGGAGCCGGCCCCGAGAGCCATGGTGAGGAATGCGGGATGCAGCTTCGGGTCGAACCCGAATCTCTGCAGGTAGTCCTGCGCGTACTCGGGGCCGATCGCCTGGAGCAGGCGGATCGAAACCATGTTCTTCGACTTCGCGATGGCCGTGCGCAGCCGCATGGGTCCTTCGTACTTCCCGTCGTAGTTCTTCGGCTCCCAGAGCTGTCCACCGGTCTTGGCTGCATCGATGACGAATGGGGCGTCGTTCAGGACGGTGGCGGGAGTGAATCCCTTTTCGAGCGCGGCTGAATAGATGAAGGGCTTGAAGCTTGACCCGGGCTGCCGCCAGGCCTGTGTGACGTGATTGAACTTGTTTGCATTGAAATCGAATCCGCCCGCGAGCGCCCTGATGGCGCCATTGGCGGAATCCAGGGATACGAGCGCGGCCTCGACCTTCGGAACCTGGGCGATGCTCCAGGAGCCCTTGTCACCCGCCTGGAGCCGGATGATCGCGCCGCGCCGTATCGCTCGATCGGGATTCGCCCGGTCCGCCAACCCCCGGGCGGCAACGCGTAGTCCATCGCCCGAGATCCGCACGGGATCGCCGCGCCGCATGACAGCCGTGACCTCCCTGGCGGAGGCCTTCAGGACCACGGCCGCCATCAAATCTCCCACGGTATCTCGATCCTGGAGCGCCTCCTCGATAGCCTCTTCCAGTTCCGCACCCGCGGCGGCCGGAAGGCTCGCATAGGCTTCAGGCCCGCGGTAACCGTGGCGGCGGTCGTAATCGAGGACTCCCTGTCGCAGGCCAGCATTGGCGGCCTCCTGGTCCGCCCTCCGGAGGGTCGTCTCGACGCGAATACCGCTCACGTAGGCCGATTCTCCGTACTGCTCGAAGACCGCGGCCCGCGCCATTTCCGCGACGTATTCCGCCCTCAGGGAGAAGGTCTCGCGCTGGTTGGGATTGAGGCGAAGGGGCTCGGCGAGCGCCTTCCGGTAGGCCTCGGAGGGAAGCCAGCCCACTTCATTCATGCGGCGAAGGACGTAATGCTGGCGCTGCTGGGCCCGCTTGGGGTTCACGAACGGGTTCTGCCGGGAGGGTGCCTGCGGCAACCCGGCCAGCATGGCGGCCTCGGCCGGTGTGAGTTCGGGGAGGGTCTTGCCAAAATAGACGTTGGCGGCCGACGCGAACCCGTAGGCCCGGCTGCCCAGGAAGATCTGGTTCACGTAGAGCTCCAGGATCTGGTCCTTCGAGAGGTTGGCCTCGATCTTGAAGGACAGGAGGATCTCCGAGAGCTTTCGAGCGATGGTCTTCTCCCGCGTGAGGAAGAAGGTTCGGGCCACCTGCATCGTTATGGTGCTCGCACCTTCCCGTCGCCCCTGGAGATTGGCAACGGCCGCGCGGGCGACTCCGGCGTAGTCGACCCCCCCGTGCTGGTAGAACCGGTCGTCCTCCGCGGCCAGAATCGCCTGCTTCATCACGGCCGGAACGTCCTGGATCCTCGCAATGGCCCGCTTTTCCTCGCCGAACTCGCCGATGAGCTCCCCTTCCGCACTGAAGACGCGCAGGGGAATCTTGGGGCGGTAGTCAGTCAGGGCCTCGAGCGAAGGCAGGTTCGGCCAAAGCAGGATGACGGTGAGGGCGCCCACCCCCGCAGCCACGAGAAACAGGGATGCGGCCACGAGAGACGGATAGAACCACCAACGGGAGGTCATGGGCAGGCGGGCCTGGCGGAAGGACGAAAATACCGGTCCCCGCCGGGCGGGGAAAGTCTCCAGACATTATAGACGGGCGGTGGTTCCGGGGCCCTTCCGACAAAATGCTTTACACTCCTAGGACTTGTTGCTAGCATCTAAAGTAGATTCTTCGCAGTGGGTGCTAAGCCTCCACTATGCTTAAAGAAAAACTAGCAGATCAATTCGACTTCCTGAAGGCCAAGACGCCGCCGCTCATTGGCTGCGACATCAGCTCGTCTTCGGTGAAGATGGTGGAAATCGCGGAGGCGGGACGGAACGTCTACCGCGTGGAGCGCTATGCGATCGAGCCGCTCCCCAAGGATACGGTGGTGGACGGCAACATCGCCAACATCGAGGCCGCGGGCGAGGCGATCAAGCGCGCCCACAAGAACCTGGGCACGCGCATCAAGGCCATCGCCATGGCCCTGCCCGCTGCCGCGGTGATCACCAAGAAGGTGATCCTGCCCGGCAACCAGCGTGAAGAGGACATGGAAGTCCAGGTCCAGAGCGAGGCCAACCAGTACATTCCCTTTTCCCTGGACGAGGTAAACCTCGATTTCCAGGTCCTCGGTCCCGCCCCGTCGGGGGATGAGGAGGTCGAGGTACTGATCGCCGCCTCCCGCAAGGAAAAGATAGAGGACCGGGTCGCCGCTGCAGAGGCGGCCGGCCTCAAGACCATCGTGATGGACGTCGAGTCCTATGCCTCGCAGAGCGCCTTCGAGCTGATTTGCGAGGGATCCTCGGGCGTGAGCGAAAGCGACGTGACCGTCATCGTGGACATCGGGGCGACCGTGACCCGGGTTTCGGTGCTTCACAACGGCCAGACCGTATATACGCGCGAACAGCAGATCGGCGGAAACCAGCTCACCCAGGACATCGCGCGGGCGTTCGACATGCCACCCGAGGAAGCAGAGGCCGCGAAGCGGGTAGGCAGCCTCCCCGAGAATTTCGGGCCCGACGTCCTGGCGCCTTTCAACGAGAAGATCGTTCTCGAGATCCAGCGGGCGTTGCAGTTCTTCTTCACGTCGACCCAGTTCAACAAGGTCGACCACATCCTCCTCACCGGCGGCTGCGCGATGCTCGACGGCCTGGAGGAAATGGTCGCCCAGCGCACCCAGGTCCACACGCTTGTGGCCAACCCATTCGCCAATATGGCGCTTTCCTCCAAGATCAAGCCGCGCCAGCTCACCATGGACGCCCCGTCGCTCATGGTCGCCTGCGGGCTCGCGATGCGGAGGTTCGACCCGTCATGATCCGCGTCAACCTGCTCCCCCACCGGGAGGAAAAGCGAAAGCGCCGCCAGCAGCAGTTCCTGAGCATCGCGGTCTTCACGGTTCTCCTGGGGCTTGTGGTCGCCGGTGCCGTCTGGATCCTGCTCGACCAGCAGGTCGAGCAACAGCGCGCGAACGTGGCCTACATGAAGACCGAGATCGGCAAGCTGGACACGCAGATCGAGGAGATTCGCAAGATCCGCGAGGAGACGGCCTCCCTGCTCGCGAAAAAGCAGGTCGTCGAGGGACTCCAGAGCAACCGCTCCGAGCCCGTGCAGCTCCTGGACCAGCTGCTCCGCCAGCTTCCCGAAGGCATCTACCTCAAGCAGATCAAGCAGACCGGCGTGAAGGTAAACGTCCTGGGCTACGCGCAATCCAACGCGCGCGTCTCAACGCTCATGCGCAACCTCGGCGCATCTCCCTACCTGGAGAACCCGGAACTGGTCGAGATCAAGGCAGTCCTGCTGGACAACAACCCGAACAAGCGGGTCAATGAGTTCAGCATGAACATCTCGGTCAAGCGTGCCAAGGCGGAAGACAGCAAGGGCGCCTCGAGGGGCGCCGCCGGCGCGAGTTCCGCGGGGGCGAAGAAATGAACCTGCTCGACGAACTGAGGACACTCGACCCGAAGCAGCCTGGCAACTGGCCATGGCCGATCAAGATAGGCGCCTTCCTGCTCCTGTTCCTGGCCATCCAGGTGGCGGCCTTCTTCCTCCTGTGGCAAGGGCAGAACGAGGCGATCGAAGCCGGCCGCGTCGAAGTCGACAAGCAAAAACAGGCCTTCCTGGAGAAGAAGAAGCTGGCGGTGAACCTCGAGGCCTACAAGCAGCAGCGAGCTGAAATCGAGCAATCTTTCGGCGCGCTTCTCAAGCAGCTCCCGAACAAGAGCGAGATGGACGCGCTGCTCATCGACATCAACCAGGCGGGCCTTGGCCGTGGGCTCGCATTCGAGCTCTTCAAGCCGAGCCAGAACGAGAATTTCACGGAGTTCTACGCTGAACTGCCGGTCAATCTCAAGGTGACGGGCAATTACCATGACCTCGGAGCCTTTGCGAGCGACGTCGCCAAGATGCCGCGCATCGTCCTCCTGACCGACGTGAAGGTCGACCCGCCCGGCAAGGAAGGGACACTCGCCATGGAGGCAGTGGCGAAGACTTACCGATACCTTGACGAGGAAGAGATCGCCAAGCAGAAGAAGGCCGCCAGGGACAAGGCGGCCAAGGGAGCCAAGAAATGACGCGCTGGCTGATCGTGCCCGCCGCGGCGCTCGTGCTTTCCTCTTGCAGCTCCGAGATCGACGAGCTGCGCCAGTTCGTCAAGGACTCGGAAAAGAGCCTGCCGCGAAAGATCGAGGCGCTTCCCGCGGTGAAGCCCTTCGAGCCCTTCACCTACGAGGGATTCGACCTTCCCGACCCGTTCAAGCCCCGCAAGATCACTTCCAAGGAAGGCGGCGCCGGCGGCATCGCTCCCGACCTCAACCGACGCAAGGAACCGCTCGAGGCCTACCCGCTCGAGCAGCTGAAGATGGTGGGCACCCTGGAACAGGCCAAGGAAATGTTCGCGATCGTGCGGGCCGACAAGACTCTGTATCGCGTGAAGAAGGGCAATTACATGGGGCAGAACTTCGGCCTCATAACCGACGTCACGGATGCAGACATCAAGCTCAAGGAAATCGTCCAGGACAGCGCCGGCGACTGGGCAGAACGGCAAAGCGTCCTGCCGCTTCTCGAAGAGACCGGCAAAGGGGATAGAAAGTGACCTCGAACTCATTCCGCAACCGAACCTCCGGCGCGCTTTCGGCCGCCCTCACGGCGCTCGTGCTCGCGTTCGCCGCCCCGATCGCCTGGGCGCAGGGCGCGGCCAAGAACGAGGTAGAATCGATCAGCTTCTCCTCGATCCAGGGCGGCAAGATCCTGGTCAAGGTCGGCATGAAGGAGCCGCTCTCGGCCCTTTCCCAGAGCTTCGCGGTGACCAATCCGGCCCGCATCGCGATCGACCTTCCCGACACGACCAGCGGCCTCGCGAGGACCCAGGTCGAGGCCGGCGAGGGCGATCTCAAGAGCGTCTCCGTCGTTCAAACGGCCAATCGCACCCGGCTCGTGATGAACCTCACGCGCAGCCTCACTTACACTGCTGCGCTCGACGGCAAGCTCCTCGTCGTCACGATCGACGGCTCCCAGGTCCCCATTTCCTCCGCGGCACCTGCAGCCTCTTCGGTCGCGGGCTCCGCTGCGACCGTGTTCGCCGAAGCGACCCCCGGAGCTGTCCGCCAGAACATCCGTGACGTGGACTTCCGCCGCGGCAATGCGGGCGAGGGACGCGTCATCGTGGACCTTTCCTCGGCCAACACCGGCATCGACATCCGGCAGCAGGGCCGCTCGATTCTCATCGACTTCATCAACAGCTCGGTGCCGAAGAACCTCGTGCGTCGCCTGGACGTCGGCGATTTCGGGACGCCGGTGCGTTACGTAGACACTTTCGAGCAGGGCGGAAACGCCCGCATGGTGATCGAGCCGCGCGGCATCTGGGAGTATTCGGCCTACCAGACCGACACCCAGTTCATTCTCGAGGTCAAGCCCGTCAAGGAGGACCCGAACAAGCTGGTCCAGAGCTCCACGCCCGGGTACGCCGGAGAGAAGCTCTCGCTCAACTTCCAGAACGTCGAAGTCCGTGCGGTCCTGCAGGTCATCGCCGACTTCACCGGACTGAACATCATTACCAGCGACACCGTGGGCGGCAACCTCACGCTGCGCCTGAAGGACGTGCCCTGGGACCAGGCGCTCGATATCATCCTGCAGTCGAAGGGTCTCTCGAAGCGCAAGAACGGCAACGTGGTGCTCATCGCGCCGACCGACGAACTCGCTGCGAAGGAGAAGCTCGCGCTTGAGGCCAACGCGCAGATCTCCGACCTGGAGCCCGTGCGGACGGAATCGTTCGCGCTTTCCTACGCCAAGGCCGAAGACCTCAAGAAGCTGCTGTCGGACAAGGACCAGAAGATCCTCTCGAAGCGCGGCAGCGCCTCCGTCGACGAGCGCACCAACACGCTTTTCGTCCAGGATTCCGGTGCGCGCCTGGAGGAGGCCCGCCGCCTCATCCAGCAGCTCGACGTCCCGGTCCGCCAGGTGATGATCGAAGCCCGCATCGTGATCGCCGACGACAAGTGGGGTCGCCAGCTGGGCGCGCGCTTCGGCACCCAATCCGCCTTCGGCTCCGGCAACCGCAACTACGGCGTTTCCGGGAACCTCGTCGATACCGTGCAGCCGCTCTCGAACAACCCGCTCTCGCGTGGCTCCGCTTCGCTGACCAGCCCGGGCTATACGCAGACCTTCGACCGCGGGCCGCAAGGCAACATCCCGGCCGCATCGCAGCCCGAGCAACTCAACGTGAACCTGCCGGTGGTCGGTGCGGCCGGTTCGCTGGCCCTGTCGATCCTCAACCTCGGCAGCGGAAACCTCGTGAACATCGAACTTTCCGCTCTCGAAGCGGACAACCGCGGCAAGGTCGTGTCGAGCCCGCGCGTGATCACGGCCGACAAGAAGAAGGCGGTCATTTCCCAGGGCACGGAAATCCCCTACCAGACCGCGGCCGCGAGCGGCGCGACGACAATCGCGTTCAAGCCCGCGGTGCTCGAGCTGGCCGTCACCCCGCGCATCACCCCGGACGACCGTATCATCATGGACCTCGAAGTGAGGAAGGACTCCGTCGGCCAGATCTTCGCCAACATCCCGTCGATCGACACGAAGAAGGTAACCACCCAGGTGCTGTGCGACAACGGGGACACGATCGTGCTCGGAGGCATCTTCGAGCAGACGACGCGGACCACCGTCGAAAAGGTGCCGCTCCTCGGAGACTTCCCGGTCATCGGCAACCTTTTCAAGCGCACGGTGAAGCAGGACGACAAGACCGAGCTCCTGATCTTCGTGACCCCGAAGATCGTGAAGGACTCGCTCACGGTTCGCTGAGCTCCACGCAGCTGGCGAAGAGCCCCGGCGCCGCCGGGGCTTTTCGTTTCTGCGCTATCCTTTCCTGGTGGGCGACCGCATGGATACAGGAAACGTCTTCCTCGTCGGCATGATGGGCGCCGGAAAAAGCACGGTCGGAAAGGCGCTTGCGCGACGGCTCGGCCGCGAGTTCGTCGATTGCGACCGCGAGATCATCAAGCGCACGGGCGTGTCGATTGCCACGATTTTCGAGATCGAAGGGGAGGCCGGCTTTCGAGCCCGCGAGTCCGCAGTACTCGCCGACGTCGCGGTTCGGCACGGTACCGTGGTCGCCACGGGCGGTGGAGCGGTGCTGGTCGAGGCAAATCGCCGGTTGATGCGTGAGAAGGGCACCGTGGTCTACCTGCATGCAGCCCTGGACCAGCTCCATGAGCGTACAAGGCGCGACAGCTCGCGGCCGCTGCTTTCGAAGGGGGACGGGCGCGCCACGCTTTCGACCCTCCTCGAAGCCAGGGACGCCATTTACCGTGAGGTAGCGCACATCGTGGTCGAGAGCGGCGCGCCGAGCGCTGGATCACTGGCGGGGCGGATCGTCGAAGCCCTCGAAGAGCACGCGAGGCTTGCATCTTCGTCAACCCCATGAGCGTGCGCGCACTCACCGTCGGGCTCGGCGATCGAAGCTATCCCATCCACATTGGTCGCGGACTCGCCGGCCAGCAAGCCCTCTTTGCGCCCCACCTCGAATCGGGCCGCGCGGTCGTGATCACGAACGAGACGGTCGCAAAGCTGCATGGGGACGTGGTGGAGCGAACCCTTGCCGCCTCCGGCACCCGCTTCTCCCGGATCCTGATTCCCGACGGGGAGGAACACAAGCGCTGGGAGACTCTCGACGGCGTGTTCGGGGAGATGCTTCGCGCACAGGCTGACCGGCGGACGGTCGTGGTTGCACTCGGTGGAGGAGTCGTCGGTGATCTAGCCGGCTTCGCGGCCGCCACCTACCAGCGCGGTGTTCCCTTCATCCAGGTCCCGACAACGCTCCTCGCACAGGTGGATTCTTCAGTGGGCGGAAAGACCGGGATCAACCATTCCCTCGGCAAGAACATGGTCGGAGCCTTCCACCAGCCGCTTGCCGTGATCGCCGACACAAGCACGCTCGATACGCTTCCGGATCGCGAACTCGTGGCCGGCCTGGCCGAGGTAATCAAGTATGGGGCGATCCGGGACCTGGAGTTCTTCGCGTGGATCGAAGAAAACCTCGATCGCCTACGCGACCGCGACCCTGCAGCGCTCGCCCACGCCATTGCCCGTTCCTGCGAGATCAAGGCCGAGATCGTCGCGCTGGACGAGCGCGAAGCCGGGCCCCGCGCCCTCCTGAACCTCGGACATACCTTCGGCCACGCGATAGAGACCCTCGAGGGATACGGCACATGGCTGCACGGCGAGGCCGTGGCAACCGGCATGGTGCTGGCCGCCCGTCTTTCGGCGCGGCTCGGCAGGCTCGCGCACGCCGACGCGATCCGGCTCGAAACCTTGATTCGCCGCGCGGGGCTCCCGGTCGAGCCGCCAACACTCGCAGTGGACGCCTGGCTCGCTGCGATGGGACGCGACAAGAAGAACGAAGCGGGACGCATCACCCTCATCCTGCTCGACCGTCTGGGTGCGGCCGCCATCGAGAAGAACGCACCGCCGAGTGAACTGGAAGCCCTGCTTTCGGGGCGCTAGCCGGGCCCGGTGTCGCGCTCGATCCGCTTGAGGAAGACCTGCATTTCCCGCACGGCCTGCTTGTCGCCCTTGGACTGCGCCGCTGCGACGCCCTTCCGGTAGGCTTCAGCTGCCGCCGCGCGGTCGCTGGCCTCCAGGGCCTTTCCCAGCATCTTCCAGGCAGCCGAATAACCCGGATCCAGTAAGACCGCTTCGCGCAGGTGCTCTTCGGCGCGCCGCGAATCGCCGGCCTTCAAATACTCCGAACCAAGTCCGAAACGCAGGAGCGCGCTGTCCTTCCCCGAGGCCAGAAGCATTTCCAATCGCTCGATCATCGCCATGGTTCCCGGCCCTTCCCAGTCGACGCGCCGAGCGCCGGTGAATGACGGTATCATCAGAGGCGGCGCAAACCCCGAATTCAGATTCCCCCGCCCCCATCCGGACACCAGAGGAGCACCCGCCATGCTGCGCACCCTACGACTCGCGCTCGCCGCGCTCGCCATCCTGGGCATCCCCGCCCTCACCTCCGCAAAGGACCGAGACGTGTCGATCGGCCTGCAGGCCGCCATCACGTCGATGGACCCGCACTACCACAACCTGTCGCCGAACAACTCGATGATGCTGCATGTCTTCGAGCAGCTCATCAAGCGGGACGCCAACCAGAAGCTCGTGCCGGGGCTCGCGACGTCATGGAAGGCGCTGGATGACCTCACGTGGGAGTTCAAGCTGCGCAAGAACGTGCGCTTTCACGATGGCTCGCCCTTCACGGCGGATGATGTCGCGTTCACGCTCAAGCGCGTGCCGAACGTCCCCAACAGCCCGTCATCCTTCGCGACCTTTACCAAGCCGATCGTCGAGGTGAAGGTGGTCGACTCCCATACCCTCGTCTTCAAGACGGCGGCCACCCACGTGCTGCTGCCGAGCGATCTCGCCTCGGTCATGATCATCTCGAAGCTGCATGGCGAGAAGGCGGCCACCGAGGACTACAACTCCGGCAAGGCCGCGATAGGCACCGGCCCCTACAAGCTCGCCGAATACGTGCCCAACCAGCGCGTGGTGCTCAAGGCCAACTACGGCTATTGGGGAGGCGAGGAACCCTGGGACAAGGTCACCTTCAAGATTCTCACGAACGCGGCGGCGCGGGTTGCGGCCCTCCTGTCCGGGGACGTGCAGATGATCGAGACGGTGCCTACGGCGGACATTGCGAAGCTCTCCGCGGACAAGAAATACGCCCTCGTCGACAAGGTCTCCAACCGCGTCATCTACGTTCACCTGAACCAGCGTACGGATACCTCTCCGCCATACGTGACGGGCAAGGACGGGAAGCCGCTCCCGAAGAACCCCCTGAAGGACGCCCGCGTGCGCAAGGCGCTTTCGATCTCGATCAACCGGCAGGCGATCGCCGATCGCGTCATGGAGAAGCGCTCCGTTCCCGCAGGCCAGCTGCTGCCTGAGTTCTTCTTCGGAACGAGCAAGAAGCTCCAACCGGCCAAGTACGACCCCGAGGGCGCCAAGAAGCTGCTGGCCGATGCCGGCTACCCGGGAGGCTTTGCCTTGACGGTCCACGGAACGAACAACCGGTACATCAACGATGACAAGATCGCGCAGGCCATCGCGCAGTTCTATTCGCGGATCGGCATCGACACCAAGGTCGAGACCATGCCCGCGAGCGTCTACTTTTCGCGTGCCACGAAAGGCGAGTTCGGGTACATGCTGCTCGGGTGGGGCACGGAGTCCGGCGAGCAGGGTTCNNCCAACCGGGCTCGCTACTCGAACCCCGAGCTCGACGCCCTCATCAGCGAGGCCATGTCCACCATCGACGACAAGAAGCGCGAGGGCCTCATCCAGAAGGCCGCCGAGATTGCGATGAACGACACGGCGCTCATCCCGATCCACTACGAGGTAAGCACCTGGGGCACCGAGAAGGGCTTTCGGTACACGCCGCGCACGGACCAGTACACGCTCGCCATGGGGCTGAAGCCGGGTAAATAGGCCCCTGGGTGCCGGCCCCCGCTCCGGCGGGGTCCCGGTCCTTCCCGGGACGTCCGGGTAAGCCTTCGCCTCTGCCAATGCTCGCGTACGCCATCCGCCGCCTCGGGCAGAGCCTGTTCGTGCTCGTGCTGATGTCGTTCCTCGTCTTCATAGGGGTTTTCGCCATCGGCGACCCCATCGAGCTTCTGGTGAACCCGCAGGCAGACGAGGTCGAACGCATCCGCGCGACGGCGGCGCTTGGCCTGGACAAGACCTTCCTCGAGCAGTACTGGGTCTTCCTCAAGGGCGCTGCGAGCGGAGATCTCGGCAAGTCGTTCGTCTACAACGTGCCGGCCCTGTCGCTCATCCTCCAGAAGCTCCCCGCGACGATCGAACTCGCGTTCGTGGCCATGGTGATGGCGATCTTCCTGGGCATTCCCCTCGGCCTCGTGGCGGGGCTCAAGCCCGACTCCCTCGTCGGGCGCGGCATCATGGCCGGTTCGATCCTCGGCTTCAGCCTGCCCACGTTCTGGGTGGGTCTCGTTCTCATCATGGTGTTTTCGGTGAATCTCGGCTGGCTTCCGTCCAACGGTCGCGGCGAGACGACGTTGGTCGCCGGCATTCCCGTGAGCTTCCTCACTCTTGACGGACTCGCGCACATCGCGATGCCAGCAGTCAATCTCGCGCTCTTCAAGCTCTCGCTCCTCATCCGCCTGACGCGCGCCGGCACCCGGGAGGCCGTTCTCCAGGATTACGTGAAGTTCGCCCGGGCAAAAGGCCTCACGCAAGGCCGCGTGATCGGCGTGCATGTGCTCAAAAATATTCTCATTCCGATCGTGACCGTGATCGGTCTCGAGCTGGGTTCGGTGATCGCATTCGCCATCGTCACCGAATCGATTTTCGCGTGGCCCGGCACAGGCAAGCTTCTCATCGACTCGATCAACCAGCTCGACCGCCCCGTGATCGTGGCCTACCTGCTCGTCATCGTGACGCTGTTCATCGTGATCAATTTCGTGGTCGATGTTCTCTACTCGATGCTCGACCCGCGCGTTCGCCTGGGCGGCGCCGCAGCGGCCCACTGACGATGTCGGACCCGATCCTTTCTGCACCCGCCGGCCCGCTGGCGGAAACCACGCCGGGCGCGAAGGGCGGCGTCGCGGGGCCATGGTCGCGGTTCCGGGCGGACTTCGCCGAAAGCAGGCTCGCCCTGTTCGGACTCGCCCTTCTCGTGGTGATCCTGCTCGTCGGGCTTCTAGCGCCCGTCATTTCGCCGCAGAATCCCTACGACCTCGCGCAGCTCGACATCATGGATTCGAAGCTTGCTCCGGGGGAGAGGTCAGCGGACGGTTCCACGTACTGGCTGGGAACGGACGACCAGGGACGCGACATGCTCTCGGGCATCTTCTACGGCCTGCGCATTTCCCTCGGCGTCGGAATTGCAAGCACCGTTTTCGCGCTGGCGATCGGCCTTGTCTTCGGGCTGGTGGCAGCGTATTTCGGCGGCTGGGTCGATACGCTGGTCATGCGCATCGTGGACATCCAGCTCTCGTTTCCCTCCATCCTCATAGCGCTGATTCTCCTGGCCGTGCTCGGCCAGGGCGTCGACAAGATCGTGATAGCCCTGATTACCGTTCAGTGGGCCTACTATGCCCGCACGGTGCGTGCCTCCGCGCTCGTGGAGCGCCAGAAGGAGTACATCGAGGCGGCGCGCGTGCTCGCGCTCGGGCAGGCGCGCATCGTGTTCCGCCACCTGCTGCCCAACTGCCTGCCGCCGCTCATCGTGGTCGCCACCGTCCAGGTGGCGCACGCGATCGCCCTCGAGGCGACGCTTTCGTTCCTCGGCCTTGGCCTGCCGATAACCGAACCATCGCTGGGGCTTCTGATCTCGAACGGATTCCAGTACCTCCTGTCGGGCAAGTACTGGATCAGCTTCTATCCCGGCATCGCGCTCCTGCTCACGATCATGGCCATCAATCTGGTGGCCGACCAGTTGCGCGACATCCTCAATCCAAGGCTTCGAAAGTGAGCGGTCCGCCGCTCCTGCAGGTCGACGGCCTGCGGATGCACTTCTTCACCAAGGCCGGTGTCGTGAAAGCGGTTGACGACGTGAGCTTCAGCGTCGGCCGGGGCGAGATCCTGGGGCTCGTCGGCGAATCGGGATCGGGAAAGTCCATGACGGGCTATTCCATCATCGGCCTCGTCGACCCGCCGGGACGGATCGTCGAGGGCCGGATCGTGTTCGACGGCACCGACCTCACCCGACTCGATGCTGCCGCGTGGCGCGGCGTGCGCGGCAGCCGCATCGCCATGATTTTCCAGGACCCGATGATGACCCTGAATCCGGTCCTGCGGATCGATACGCAGATCGTCGAGGCCGTGCAGGCGCATGCCGACGTCTCCCGCGAAAGTGCGCTGGCCCGAGCGAGAGAGGCGCTGGTAAGGGTCGGCATCGCCTCCCCGGACGAGCGCCTGCGAGCGTATCCCCATCAGTTTTCGGGAGGAATGCGCCAGCGAGTGGCGATAGCCATAGCCCTCGTCAACGGGCCCGACCTGATCATCGCAGACGAGCCCACGACAGCGCTCGACGTAACGATCCAGGGGCAGATCCTCTTCGAAATGCAAAAGGTCTGCCGGGAAAGCGGGACCGCGCTCATCTGGATCACCCATGACCTGTCCGTGGTTGCGGGCCTCGCGGACGAGGTGTGCGTCATGTATGCAGGCAGATTCGTCGAATCCGGTCCCGTCGCGGACATCCTCGACCGGCCGTTGCATCCCTATAGCCGGGGCCTCATCGACTCGGTGCCGAGCCGCAACGCGCGCGGCCGACCCTTGCGACAGATTCCCGGGATGACACCGTCGCTGCTCTCGTTGGGCCCGGGATGCCCGTTTCGCGACCGTTGCACGTCGGCAACGGCACGCTGCGCCGAAAGCCCGTCTGTCACCGAACCGTCGCCCGGGCGCCGGCTGCGCTGCTTCCATCCGAACGCATGAACGCCAACCCACCCGCGGCCAGCCCGCTTCTCGAATTGAAGGGCATCTCCAAGCGCTTCACTTCGAGACTTGACCTCGCTTCGCGAATCGCCGCGCGCCTCGGCTCCTCCGCGCGCGAGCAAACAGTTCACGCCCTCGACGGAGTCGATCTGGGGGTCGCCGCCGGCGAGGTCGTCGGCCTGGTCGGCGAATCGGGCTGCGGGAAGTCGACCCTGGGCCGCATCGTGGCCCGGATCCTCGAGCCTACGGAGGGCGAGAGGAAATGGAAGGGCCGGCCCTACGCGGCGTACGAATCCGGCGCGTCCCGCAACGAGCGCCTCGCGGTCCAGATGATCTTCCAGGATCCCTTCGCGTCGCTCAATCCGCGCCTGCGGATCGTCGACGTGATCGGCGAGGCCCCGGTGGTGCATGGCCTCGTTGCTTCCACGGAACGCGATGCATACGTGGCGGAAATCATGGAGCACGTGGGCCTGGACGCATCTCTCCTGCGGCGATTTCCGCACCAGTTCTCGGGCGGGCAGCGCAGCCGAATCGGCATCGCGCGCGCGCTCGCCGTGAAGCCGAAGTTTCTCGTATGCGACGAGGCGGTCGCGGCGCTCGACGTGTCGATACAGGCACAAGTCCTGAACCTCTTCATACGGCTTCGGGAGGAGTTCGGCCTCACCTATCTCTTCATAAGCCACGATCTCGGTGTGGTGCGGCACCTTTCCGATCGCGTCCTGATCATGTACTTGGGGCGGATTGTCGAGTCCGCTCCTTCCGACGAGGTGTTCGCGCGCCCCAACCATCCCTACACCCAGGCGCTGCTCGCCGAAATACCGAAACTCGAGGCAACGAAGCGCGCCTACATTCCCATCAAGGGCGAGATTCCGTCCCCGCTCGACCCACCCCGCGGATGTCATTTCCACCCGCGCTGTCCCCACTCCACCCCTCGCTGCCGGGCCGAGGCCCCGCGCCTGCGGGAAATCGCCCCCGGCCATGCATCGGCCTGCCATCTCAACGACGACACATGACCCGACACCACGCCTTTCTACGAAGCGATCCCCCGCACCTCCGGGCGCCGGTCGTCCTCGACTCCCCCCACAGCGGCACCGACTACCCCGAGGACTTCCGGCCCAACGTGCCGATGTCGGCGTTGCGCAAGGCCGAGGACGCATTCGTCGACGAGCTCTACGCCTGCGGGCCGAAACTCGGCGCAACACTCATCGCCGCGCGCTTTCCGCGCTCCTATGTGGATCCGAACCGTTCCCTTCTCGACGTGGACGCCTCGCTTCTCGACGCCCCCTGGCCCGGTCCCGCCGCCGTCTCCCGAAAGACGGAGCTCGGTATTGGCCTCATCTGGCGCGTGCTCGACTCGGGAGAGCCAATCTACGCACGAAGGCTTTCCGTGGAGGAGGTCCGGCGCCGCATTGCGGAGTTCCACCAGCCCTACCAGAAGGCCGTCAAGGACGCCCTGGACGCGACGCACGCACACTTCGGTGCGGTATGGCACCTGAATTGCCATTCCATGCCGGCCGTCAGCAGCGTCATTTCGGAAGAGGGTCCCGGGAAGCCTCGCGCGGATTTCGTTCTCGGCGATCGCGACGGCTCGACCTGCGACCCCGACTTCACGGCATTCGTCGCCGCTGCGCTGTCGGACATGGGGTACGAAGTGAAGGTGAACGATCCCTACAAGGGAGTGGAACTGGTTCGGGCGTTTTCCGACCCCTCCGCGGGGCGGCACAGTCTCCAGATCGAGGCCAATCGCAGGCTCTACATGGACGAGCACACGGGCCGGAAGACGCCCGGCTTCACTCGCCTTGCAAGGGACATCGAACGCCTGGTCAAGGCGGTCTGCGACTACGCCGCGGAGCGCGGCTCTCACCTTTGCGACGGCCATGGACACACCGCTCATGGTCACCACCACGCCCATGACCATGGACACGGGCACGGGCACGACCATGGGCACGACCATGGGCACGACCATGGGAACGACCATGGGCACGACCACATGCGCGAGCACGAACACGCTCACCGAAACGACCCCACACCCCGCAAGGACTGACACCGACCGCCATGACCAGAATAGCCGTGGAGCTCTCCGCTCCGAACATCGACGCGCACCGCCGGTCCCCGACCGGCGTCGACTTCGTCCACACTTTCGAGAGCGGTCGGCCCGGCCCGCACGTGATGGTGAATGCGATCACGCACGGAAACGAGATCTGCGGCGCCCTGGTGCTCGATCGCCTGCTCCGCATGGCGGTTCGACCGGCCCGCGGCGCCCTCACGCTTTCCTTCGCCAATATTGAGGCATTCTCCCGATTCGACCCCGAGCGCCCCTATGCCACGCGCTTTCTCGACGAGGATTTCAACCGCGTCTGGAACGCGCAGACCCTCGACGGCACGCGCGACAGCATAGAGCTGCGTCGCGCCAGGGCATTGCGGCCGTTCGTGGAGGCAGCGGACTATCTCCTCGACATCCACTCGATGCTCGAGCCGAGTCCTCCCGTGATGATCTGCGGACCGCTCGACAAGGGAATCCGGTTCGCATTCGACATAGCGATCCCTCGCGACATCGTGTGCGACGGTGGCCATGCCAACGGAACCCGCATGCGCGATTTCGTGCAATTCGGGGATCCCGGCAGCCCAAGGAACGCCTTGCTCGTCGAATGCGGCCAGCACTGGGAGCGTGCGGCCGAGCACGTCGCGTGGCAGACGACCTGGCGGTTCCTTCGGCATACCGGAGCCGTCGACGCCGATCTGGCCGCGCGCGAGATCGACGCCGCGGAGCCTCCGCCGCAACGGCTCGTGCGCGTGACGCAAGCCGTCATAGCGCGAACTCCGGATTTCCGATTCGCCCGGGAGTTCTCGGGAATGGAAGTGGTCGCCCGCAAAGGAGACGTCATCGCCTATGACGGCACGGAGACGGTCCTGGCCCCTTACGACGACTGCGTGCTGGTGATGCCCGTACCGAACAACGTGAAGACTGGCCTTACCGCAGTCCGCCTCGGCCGGATAGAGCCGCGCTAGCGGGACTCAGGCCGGGGGCTCCTCGCCCCGCGACGATGGTCGGATGCCGAGCTGCTTGAGCTTGCGGTACAGGTGCGTGCGTTCGAGACCGACGCGGTCCGCCACGCGCGACATGTTTCCGTCCTCGCGACGGATATGGTGGAGGAAGTACTGCCTCTCGAATTGCTCCCGGGCCTCTCGAAGCGGCATGTCGAGCGATACGCCGACTTCCGACTGGGGCTGGTCGCGCGGCAGCAGCGAAAACTCCCTCGCAACGCGGGCCACGTCCTCTCCGCCGATCTCGGGCGCTAGCGCGGTGAGCGCAAGCGTTTTCACCGCGTTCTGGAGCACGGGGAGATTGCCGCGCCAATCGAGATTGCGCAGCGCATTCTGCGCCCCCACGGTCAGTGCCTTGAGGGGAACCTCGTTCGCGTCTACGAGCGCCGTGAGCAGGCTCGTGGCGAGGTCCGGTACATCCTCCGCGTGTTCCGCGATCGACGGGACGCGGATGGTGAGCCCCGAAAGCTGGTGGTAGAGCGCCGCGTCGAAGCTCCCGTCGTCGATCATGCGCGCAATGGAACTCGACGCCGCGCAGACGAGCCGCACGTTGAATTTTTCCAGCTTGGCAACGAGCTGCGCAAGGCCCTTCTGCTCCGCCTTGCCGAGAAGGCAGAGTTCGTGGATGAAAAGCGTCCCGTCCTTCGCCTCATTGAGCGCATCGAAGGGGTTTGCGGCCAGCCACTCGACATCCGCGGGCGCAACCCAAGGCGTGTTCGGAAGCAGGAGGTGGCGCGCTGCGATCTCGAACCCGCATCCCGGCTCGCCCACCAGAAGCACGGGCGTCCGAAGCCGGCTGACCTGGTCCAGGCGCTGGCGCAGCTCCTGCACGATCCTTGCCTTCCCGAGCTGGGGCATGGTGAGCCCGGCGCGCGGAAGAACGCGCCCCCCGGCCAGGGCCTTGCCCACGGTCGCGAGCAGTTTCGGAAGGCTGATTGGCTTCTCGAGGAAATCGAACGCGCCAATGCGCGTGGCTTCCACTGCCGAGTCGATGGTGCCGTGTCCCGACATCATCACGACCGGCATCGTGAGCAGACCGGAGCCGGCCCATTCCTTGAGCAGCGTGATGCCGTCCGTGTCGGGCATCCAGATATCGAGGAGGACAAGATCGGGCCGCATCTCCTTGCGAAGACTGCGGGCGGTCTGCGCATTTTCGGCGAGCCGCACGCCGTATCCCTCGTCCCGCAGGATCTCGAACAGGAGCTCGCGGATGCCGACTTCGTCATCCACTACCATGATCTGGTTGGCCGGCATGGGGGCGACGGCGCCTAGGCCGCTTCGCGCAGGGGCAGGACGATGCTCACGTGTGCGCCATGGGGTTTCACGTTCTCGACCACGATGTGACCGTGATGCTCGTCGACGATCTTCTTCACGATCGCGAGGCCGAGTCCAGTCCCCTTGGGCTTGGTGGTTACGTAGGGTTCGAAGATCCTGCCAAAGACAGCCTCCGCGATTCCCGCTCCGTTGTCGAGAACCGAGAGCGTGATGCCTTCATCCGCTACCGACGAAGTGACGACGATACGAGGCTGCTCTTCGCCAGACAGCGCGTCGATCGCATTCTGGATCAGGTTATGGAGCACCTGGCGAAGGAGTGCGGCGTCCGCTGCAACGCGCGGGAGGTTCTCCGCGAGCCGGGGCTCGATGGGGACCCCCATCGACTCGTAGAGCACGAGCACTTCGCGCACGAGGTCGTTCAGGGAGACCTGCTCCGCAGTCATGCGGGAAGCGCGCGCGTACTGGCTGAAATCGTCCACCATGCCCTTGAGCGCGGTGACCTGGTTCACGATCGTCCCCGTGGCCCGCTTCAGGACATCTGCGTCCAGGTCAGTGAGCTTCTGGTGCAGCTTGAGCTGCAATCGCTCCGCGGAGAGCTGGATCGGCGTAAGCGGGTTCTTGATCTCGTGGGCGAGGCGTCTCGCGACCTCTCCCCAGGCGGCGTCGCGCTGCGCCTGCGCGAGGTGCGTGATGTCGTCGAAAACCACGACAAATCCCGTATCCCCCCGCGTTGCAAGGTGGGTGCCCCGAACCAGGAGCGAGCGTGCCCCGTCATGGCGCCGGTAATCGAGTTGCTGCTCCCACTGGCGGCTGGCCGCGGACGAAAAGTGCTTGAGTACCACTTCCGCGAAGGGCGACACGGCCGCGACATGGGTCGTCCAGTCCTGCAGCTTGAGGCCGTGAAAGGCTCCCGAGGGCACGCCGAGAATCTCGTAGGCGGTGGCGTTTACCGTCTTCAGGTAGTAGCGCTCGTCAAAGGTGAGCACCCCCGAGGTGAGGTTCGACAGAATGCTCTCCAGGTAGGTCTTGGCGTTCTCGAGCTGCTGCTGGTTTCTCTCCATCGCCTCGGTCGCGTCCGCGATCTGGCGGGTCATCGTGTTGAAGGATTGCGTGAGAACTCCGAACTCGTCACGGCTTCGCACGGGATTCAGGCGCGAATAATCCCCCTTCGCGATTGCGCGCGTTGCCTCGGCCAAGGCGGACAACGGGGCCGACAGGCGCTCCGAAAGCAGGAACGCGAGCGCGATGGACGAAAAGAGCGTGAGCAGCATCGCGAGCGTGAGGGTGAGGCCGAAAATGCGCTTCAGGCCGACCCTCGCGAGGGTGAGCTCCTGGTAGTCGCGCCAGCCCTGGTCGACGACCCGCGCGTCCTGCGCGACAGCCAGAGGCACGCGCTGGAGGACCTGAAGTATCCGGATATCCTCTGCGATGGTGAGCACGTTCACCGGGACGATAACGCGCATCACCAGCCCGCGGTCGGGAATCGAGTCCACGGACCGCACGGGTTGCTGTGCGCGGACCTGGCGCAGCAGGTTCGCAGCGGGAAGGTCGGGCTGCATCGACGTCGACTCCGTCCCCGCGAACGCGATGACTTTTCCACGCTGGGTCAGGAGGGTGGCTTCCTCCACTCCGTATTGCTCCCGCAGGCGACTCAGCGTTGCGGGCTCAACGGCCTGCGCGGTGGCGAGTGACTGGGCCATGCTTCCGGCCTTTTGGCCCAGCTCGCGAAGCGAGCTGTCGAGAGAGCTTCTGGCGAGGTTCAGCCCGCCTTCGAGCGCCTTGTCCATGCGAACGTCGAACCAGGATTCGATGGAGCTTTGCAGGAACTGGAAGGAGATGGCGTAGACGAGTCCGCCCGGGACGAGGGCCATCAGGGCGAAGACCACGAGGAGGCGAAGCGTGAGCTTGGAGCCGAACACGCGCTCCTTGAGCTTTCGCCGCAGGATGAAGAGCTGGTACCCGATGAGCAGCATGAGGCTCAGGGAAAGCAGTCCGCCGAGCCCGAGGAGGGCTGGGTAGTTCTGCGTGAAGAGCGCCGTGTTCGATGAGGCCTGCGACATGAGGTAGACGAGACCTGCGCCCGTCACCACGCACAGCAAAATCAACGGCCTCATGGATGGACGATCCACCGATACCAATCCGATGCTAGGTTCCAGTCGCGCGAGGCGACCGCGTTGAGTTGGAAGGGTTTGGGCAACTGTGTCGTATCGAGCCGCATGCGGATGGCGGCCTGGTACTCACCTTGCTTGCGCAACGCCCCTGGGTCGGCGACGGGCCAGCCGCGTACGCGCGCCAGGGCGCTCACGATGTCCTCCAACCGGGTGAAGTTCTGGTACGCGCTGCCCGCCGAAAGCCTGTACTGCCGAAGCAGCGGGGTATACGTGATCTTGTAGGTTTGGGTGAGCTGGACAGGTTTTTCGTCGAACCAGTACCAACGCGGCTTGTAGAGCTCGAACTCGACAACGAAGTAGAGCGCGACTCCGCGATTCACGGCTTCCTCGAGGCCGGGACTGAAGTGGATGTCGAACTCCGCGTCGAGGTGATATCCGTCGGGACCGGATTCGACTTTCGCGAATACCGGGTTGATGCCATCGGCGTTCGCCGGCCCCGCCACGAGGAGCGCGCACCACGCGAACAGCAGCGCCCCCAGCGCAACGCGCCATTGCGCGCTAGCGCTTTTCGAGCAGAGCGAAGAAGAATCCGTCGTGGTCATCGTCTGGCGTTATCCGGCCGCCTTCGGGGGCGCCGGCCTGTAATGGAGCAATGCGCGCGTCTGCCCGCCGGGCCAGAAACGATTCCACGGTGGACTCGTTCTCTTCCCGGAAAACGGAGCAGGTTACGTAGAGCAATTTACCACTAGTCTCAAGGACTTGCCACACGCCTTCGAGCAGTCGGACCTGTTGCTCGGCGAGCTTCGCCAGGTCCGACGGGCGCCGGTTCCAGCGGACGTCCGGATGGCGTCGGGCCACCCCGGAGGCACTGCAGGGGGCGTCGAGCAGGATCCGCTGGAACGGGCGGCCATCCCACCAGGCGGACGGGTCTGCGACGTCGGCACAGGCGAGGGTCGCTTGCAAGTTGAGCCGCGTGAGGTTTTCGCGAACCCGCTCGAGCCTTTCCGAGTCGTCATCGATGGCCAGCAGGTCCAGGCCCGCGAGCTCGAGAAGATGACCCGTCTTGCCGCCGGGTGCTGCGCAGGCGTCGAGGACACGCTGCCCATCCTGGACCTCGAGGAGCCTCGCTGCCCACTGGGCGCCGGCATCCTGAACGCTGGAGAAGCCGTCGGCGAATCCGGGCACTTCCCCAACCGGTCTTGGGTCTATCCGCACCGCCGAGCCGCCGAGGGGCTTGGCGTCGATTCCCGCCTGCCGAAGGCGAACGAGGTATTCGTCTACGGTCGTACGCCGGGCATTTACGCGCAGGGTCATGGGAGGGTGCCTGTTCTCCGAGACCAGAATCCTTTCCCATTCGGAAGGATGCTGTTCCTTGAGCTTGCGAACCCACCATTCGGGAAATCCGTACCGAGCTTCCGGGGTAGTCCAGGCTTCCCGACCAAGGTCCTTCTGGCGGCGAAGGAAGTTACGCAGAACGGCGTTCACCAGTCCGCGCGCAGCGGGTTGTCCGAGGCGCTCGGCCGCCTGCACGGCGTGGTCCACAACGGCGTAGGGCTTCGCTCGCGTGAACTGCAACTGCGCGAGTCCTACCAGGAGAAGGCTGCGCAGTCCGGAGTGCCGCACAGGCGTGAGCAGCAGCTTCGCGAGCTGCGCCTCCAGCAACCCCAGCGAACGCATCCCCTCGTAGCAGATCTCGCGCACTACGGCGCGCTCGCCAGCATCCAGGGTTGGATGCTGCCGGAAGCTGTCTACAAAGGCCGAAGAAAGATTGCGGCCGGCGAGCGTCGCGCCGATAACGGCGGCAGCACAGAGTTGGATTTCGAGCACGGGTCGTGGAGGGCGGTGGGCTCGGAGGAGCCACCCGCCGGTGGGCTTTCAGTATGCGAATGTGCCGCGGGGCCAGGATTGCCAGGCTTCGGATCGCCTGGCCAACCGAGATCTGGGAACGGTATGCGGGGCTACCACAAGAAAACCTGGCTCATCTCTCCCCCGGGGCGGTCGCCAGCTGGGTTCCGGGCGGCATCGGACGGCCTTTCAGGAACTCGACTGCGGACATGCGTTTGGAACCGGGCCTCTGGACGATAGTGAGCGCTAATGCGCCAATTCCGCAGGCAACCACTGGCCGCCCTCGGTCGAGACCAATGACCGTTCCTGGCGGGCCGGAGATACCGAGCGGCGCCGTTTCCCAGATCTTGAGCATTTCTCCGCGGACGCGCGACTCGGCTCCAGGAAAGGGATTGAGTGCGCGAACTTGCCGATCCAGCGCTCTGGCATCTCGCGACCAATCAAGCTGCGCTTCAGCCTTGTCGACCTTCGCCGCGTAGCTTGCCTTGCCTTCGTCCTGAGGGCGAGGCACCAGCGACTCGAGCTGGTCGAGTGCATCCACGATCGCCTCGGCACCCACCTTCGCCAGCTTTTCGGTAAGGCTCGCCGTGGTATCGGCCGGGTCGATGGGTATACGCCGTTCCAGCAGTACGGGCCCGGTGTCCAGGCCGGGTTCCATGACCATGATCGTCACGCCCGTCTCCTCGTCTCCGGCCAGGATCGCCCGTTGAATCGGGGCCGCTCCGCGCCATCTGGGAAGCAAGGAGGCGTGGATATTCAGGCACCCTCGAGATGGGATAGCCAGCACTGACTTCGGAAGTATGAGTCCATAGGCCGCGACTACGATCACTTCGGGGACAGCCGCCTGGATGGGAGCGATGGCCTCGGCGAGTTTCAAGGAAACCGGTTTTGCAACAGGGAGTTGCATTTCCGAAGCCACTTCCATCACTGCGCTGGCCTTGGGTTTCAGGCCGCGCCCGGAAGGGCGGTCGGGCTGCGTCAGAACGAGCGAAATTTGGTGCCCGGCACCATGCAACGACCGGAGGGCACTGGCGGCGAAAGGGGGCGTGCCGGCGAAAACGAGGCGCAAGCGGGCGAAGGCTACGCCGCCTTGCGCTGGCGCTTCTTGAGCTTCGCGCGGATGCGGTTCTGCTTGAGCTCCGAAAGGTGCTCGACGAAGACCTTGCCCTGGAGGTGGTCCATTTCGTGCTGCACGCACGAGGCCAGAAGACCGGAGGCGTTCAGGGTGAAACGGGACCCGTTGGCGTCCAGGGCGGTGACCGTCACGCTGTCAGCCCGTTCCACGTTGTCGTAGATCCCCGGAACCGACAGGCATCCCTCCTGGTTGAGCACCATCCCTTCCCGGCGTATCACCTCGGGGTTGATGAACACGCGCAGGTCCGAGCGGTCAGGACTCACGTCGATGATGAGCACCTGTTGGTGAACGTTCACCTGCGTCGCCGCAAGACCCACCCCTTCTGCTGCGTACATGGTTTCCGCCATGTCAGAAACGAGCTTTCGGGTAGCCTCGTCGATCTTGTCGACGCGCACCGCCGGGAGGTGAAGTCTCGGGTCGGGGTACTGGAGGATCTCGAGAATGGCCATAAATGCTTGCGAATAGAACAGATTAAGCGCAGAATTTACCGCACTACTTGAAAAAGAGGTCGTAACCTTTTTCAGAATATGGGTCCTTCGCCCCATATCCCAAAGAGAGAGCCGCGATGCGAAAGCTCATTATAGCGTTAGTCGTCGCTTCGGCCAGTTTGGTTCCGGGTTTGGCATCCTCGCAGGCCACTGCTTCGGCGGCCGCCTCGATGAACGACCTCCAGGCCGATGCCCCTTCCGAGTACACCGTCCAGAAAGGCGATACGCTCTGGGCCATTTCAGGCAAGTTCCTCAAGGAACCCTGGAAGTGGCCGCAGATCTGGCAGATGAACCGGGAGCAGATCAAGAACCCGCACCTCATCTATCCCGGCGACATCATTCGACTCGATCGCTCCGGGCTCTCACCAAGCCTCTCGCTCATCGCCGGCGGCGCGATTGCCGAAGGCAATGTCGTTCGCTTGCAGCCCCGAACCCGTGTGGCCCCTCTCGCCACGGCGATTCCCACGATTCCCGGCACGGCCATCGGCCCGTTCCTCACGCAACCGCTCGTGGTCGAGCCTGGCAGCATGGATTCCATGCCGCAGATCGTCGCGACCGAGGAAGAGCGCGTGATCATCGGCGCGGGCAACACGGCCTACGTATCCGGTCTTCGATCCGGCGACGCCCTCAACTGGCAGATCTTCCGTCCAGGCGAGAGCCTCACCGATCCCGACTCCGGAGAGGTGCTTGGATTCGAAGCGATCCACGTGGGCGACGCTCGCGTCAAGCGCTTCGGCTCCCCGAGCACGGTGGAGATCACGCGCGCCAAGCAGGAGATCAACCAGAACGACCGGCTGATGCCGGCCCGCGAGGTATCGTTTCCGTCCTACATTCCGCGTGCGCCGGACAAGCCGATCAAGGGCGTCATTCTCTCGGTGAGGGGAAGCGTTGCGGACATAGCCCAGTATTCCATCGTGTCCATCAACCGCGGCTCGCGTGACGGCGTGGAAGTGGGCCATGTGCTCGCCACGATGCGCAAGGGAGGCGAACTCGTCGGAAACCGCAGGCCACCGCTGATCGGGGACCTCCTCGGGGGTTTCGGGATGCCGAAGATCGACGTCAAGCCCAACCCGATCGTCCCCGATACGATCGTCGCGTCCGCCAGCGCCGACCCGAAGGCTCCCCCGACTGCCCCGGCGGGACAGCCACTCATACTTCCTGACGAACGCAGCGGCCTGGTGTTCGTGTTCCGCACCTTCGAAAAGCTCTCCTACGGGATGATCCTGAAGAGCGTGAAGCCCATCTCCGTCGGAGACATCGTGCAG
>CXWK01000294.1_pt1 | contig 42162 bp, 45 predicted proteins | sample 590851 | NCBI WGS metagenome assembly CXWK01 (sample SAMEA3498364, study PRJEB10139) | wastewater metagenome | biome: wastewater treatment plant; material: activated sludge | place: Denmark | collected 2014-08-01
TCGGTGCCGCTGTCCTCGGTGCCGCTGTCCTCGGTGCCGCTGTCCTCGGTGCCGTAGACCGACTCGGTGACCTCGATCTCGTCGATGGTGCCGTCGCCGTCGAGGTCGACGCCCGTCGTGGTCACTTCCTCGACCGCGTCGAAGGTGCCGTCGCCGTCGAGGTCGAATGCCGTGGTGGTGGTCTCCTGCACGACGTCGGGCACGCCGTCGCCGTCGAGATCGATCGCGGTCGTCGTGACCTCCTGGATCACATCGGTGACACCGTCGCCGTCCAGGTCGTAGATGGTGGTCTCGGTCGTGGTCACGATGTCGGGCGAGCCGTCGCCGTCGACATCGATGACCGAGGTGGACGTCTCGGTCACCACGTCGTCGAAGCCGTCGCCGTCGACGTCCTTCGTCGTCGTCTCGGTGACGTTGACGCCGTCGAGCTCACCGTCGCCGTCCAGGTCGATGCCCGAGACGGTGATATCGGGCTCGTCGGTGTGCTCGCTCATCTGTGTCAATCCCCCAGGTCTCGCGGAGCAGCCGGTCTGCCCTCGTGGCGCCAGGGTAGACGCTCGGCTCCTCGTGTCTTCGAGACCTGTTCGCCGAGGTCGCTTGTCCCGCGGCTCAGGCAACCTCGGGGCCGCGATCGGCCTGTGCCAGAGTGTCGAGATGGTTGAGCACCCCACCCACCCTGACATCGACCTGCTCGCCGGCGACTTCTACGCGGGCGACCCCCAGGAGGCCTACGCCTGGATGCGGGCGAACGCACCGGTCTACTTCGACGAGGCCAACGGCGTGTGGGGCATCGCCCGTTACGACGATCTGAAGGCGGCGGCCCGGGCCCCGGGGACGTTCTCGAACGCCGGGGGTGCCGTGCCCGGCATGGGGCCCATGCCGATGATGATCGACATGGACGATCCCGATCACCTCCGCCGCCGCAAGTTGGTGAACAAGGGGTTCACCCCCCGTCGCGTGCGGGACCTCGAACCGAAGATCCGTGCCGTGTGCGACGAGATCATCGATTCGGTGTACGACCAGGGCGCATGCGACCTGGTGTGTGACATTGCGGCACCGCTCCCGATGGTCATGATCGGCGATGCACTCGGCGTGGCACCCGAAGATCGGGATGCGCTTCTGCACTGGAGCGACAACATGGTGTCGGCCCAGTCGAACGGCGCCGGGGAGGCCGCACTGTTGTCGGCCGCCGAAGCGTTCGCCGACTACCAGGCCTACGCGGCAAGGGTCATCGCCGAGCGACGCAGTCGGCCCGTGGACGCCGACCTCATGTCTGTGCTGGTGCACGCCGAGGTCGACGGCGACACGCTCGACGACGACGAGCTGATCCAGGAGTCGCTGCTCATCCTCATCGGCGGCGACGAGACCACCCGTCACGTGATCAGCGGGGGGCTCGAGCAGCTCCTGCGTCACCCGGACCAGCGACAGAAGTTGGTCGAGCGACCGGAGCTGTTGGGCTCTGCGGTCGAGGAGATGCTGCGCTGGGTGACGCCCATCAAGACCATGGCGCGCACCGTCACCCACGATGTCGAGTTCCGGGACCAGCAGCTGCGCCAGGGCCAAGAGGTCCTGTTGCTGTACCACTCGGCCAACCGTGACGAGCGGGTGTTCGACCGTCCGTTCGAGTTCGATGTCGAACGCAGCCCCAATGAGCACGTCGCCTTCGGTTTCGGCACCCACTTCTGCCTCGGGGCGAGCCTGGCCCGGCTCGAGGTGACGGTGATGACCGAGCGGCTCCTCGCTCGGATGCCCGACATGGAGCTGGCCGGTCCGACGCCGCTTCGGCCCGCGAACTTCATCACCGGCTTCGAGTCGATGCCTGTCCGCTGGACACCCTGAGGAGCCGAGGACCGTGACCGGGATGACCGGGTCGCTGCCCCGTCGCCCGGCCCGCGAGGCCCTGGTGATCGCCATGATCGGTGACCCTGGTCGTGGGCTGCCCGACATCGCAGAGGTCGACTTCGAGCAGTTCTGGGCCCGGTTCGATGCGGCGGCACCGCTGCACGTGGCGGTCGGGCTCGAGGCGGCGACGGTGATGATTGCCCGAGTCCTTCCGCGCCTCATGGGTCATCGCTGCGGACTGGCGCGCCTCGACGCCGACGCCGCCGACGCGGTGGTGCAACGGGCCGCCCGACTGCCGGCGTTGGGCCCGCTCACCGAGGTCGCCAAGGTCGTGGCCTGCTTCGCGTACTTCTCCGACCCGGGTGTCCAGCGAGCGGTCCGGGCAGTGCGGTGAACCGCATCGACGGACGCGACCTGGCGGCGCCACTGGCCCTGGCCTGCGACGTGGTCGTCGTGGGCAGCGGTCCTGCCGGTGCCACGGTCGCCGCCGACCTGTCCGCCCGAGGTCTGTCGGTGGTGGTCGTGGAGGCTGGTCGGTGGTTCGAGCCCCACGAGTTCGGGCTATCGGCCTTCGACGCCATGTCTGCTGCGTACCGCGCCATGGGGGCGTCGGTGGTGGTGGGCAGGGCGCCGATGCCGTACGTGCAGGGGAAGATGGTGGGGGGCAGCTCGCCCATCAACGGCGCGATCTGCTGGCGGCTGCCCGAGGACGTGCATGCCGACTGGGTGCGCGCCGACCCGGCCCTCGCCGATGCGTTGCCGTGGTCGGTGCTCGAGGGGGTCACCGATGTGCTGGAAGCTCGGCTCGGGGTCGCGCCCACCGACGCTGCGGTCGCGGGGCCGAAGAACCTCTTGATGGCCAAGGGTGCCGACGCGCTCGGCCTGGAGCATCGTCCCATTCGGCGCAACGTGTCCGGGTGCAAGGGGCTGGGTCGGTGCATGCAGGGCTGCCCAGAGGGCCACAAGTCGTCAGTCGACCGGTCCGTGCTGGCCGACGCCCTGGCGGACGGGGCCACCGTGGTCAGTTCGGTCGAGGTGCGGTCCGTCGTCGTCGAGCGGGGCAGGGCCACCGGGGTGATCGCCAGGAGCGACGGCGGTGGGCTCGTCCGGGTGACCGCCGACCGGGCCGTGGTGGTGGCGGCCAGCGCGGTCCAGTCACCGGCGCTGCTGATGGCGAGCGGGATGGATCAGGGGCCGGTGGGCCATCACTTCCAGGGGCACCCAGGGGTGTCCATGTCCGGCCGCTTCGCGGAGCCGGTGCGCATGTGGGAGGGCGCCACCCAGGGCCACGAGGTCATCGGGCTGCGCCGAGAGGGCCTGAAGTTCGAGGCACTCGGCTTCGGCCTCGACATCCTGGCCTCCCGGCTGGAGGGCGTGGGTCGCGACCTGGCCCGCCAGATCGAGGACCTGGCCCACCACGTCGACTGGGGTGTGGCCGTCAAGGCCAAGGCCCACGGGCGGGTCCGCCTGGTGCGGGGGAGGCCGGTGGTCACCTATGAGCCGACCCGGGATGACATCGCCCAGTTCCGGCGGGGACTCAGGGTCCTCGGCGAGATGATGCTCGCCGCGGGCGCCACCGAGGTCGACCCGGGTGTTCGGGGCTACCGGTCCCACATCACCGACGTGGCCGACCTGGTCCACCTCGAACACCGCGGCCCCCGCAAGCCCGCGGTGTTCACCACCGCCATCACCCACATGTTCGGCACCGCCCGGATGGGCAGCGACCCGGCCGCGTCGGTCGTCGGCCCCGACTTCGGCCACCACAACGTCGGCCGCCTCTACGTGGCCGACTCGAGCGTGTTCCCCACCAGCACCGGTGTGAACCCGCAGATCGCGATCATGGCGCTCGCCACGCTCTGCGCCCGCAACGTGGCCGGCGTCGACCTCGACACATCCCCGACGGCGGCGGCTTCCCTCGCGGCCGCCGTCAGCGTCACATGACACCGTCCACCGACCGGAGGCCTGCGATGCCCGCCACACCCGACCGCCCACTCGAGATGGACGACCTGCTCACCATGTCGGGCAGGCAACTCCACGCGATCATGGACGCCGCCCATCCGATCGACCTCGATTCGCTCGTCGACCGACAGTTCACCGGCACCGACCTGAGCATGCCGAGGATCGGCCAGAAGATCCTGTGGCAGACCTTCCGCAAGGCATTCGTCGCGGACCCCGCGCACGGCGACATCCGCGGCTGGAACGTCAGGGTGGAGCAGCGCGGCATCCACGGCGCGCAGGTGCCGCTGCGGAAGAAGAACGGCGAGCCGAAGGCCTTCGCCCACTACCGGGTCCGTTCGGCGGAAGCCATCCGGTGGCCCAACGGCTGGAAGGGCTCCCACTACCTGGACTACACGATCGCCGGCAACCCCCTGTTCGAGCGATTGGCGTCCACGCCCATCGTGGCGGTGAACGAGGGCAGCTCGGATCTCATCTTGGGCTGGGAGGTCTTCAACGTCGGCGGCCGGCTGATCGACACCCACCTGTACTGGGCCCTCAAGCCCGACGGCCCCGTGGACTTCGTCGCCAACCCGGCCAAGGCACCTCAGGTCTCGCCCAGGTGACGGTGGCGACCAGGGCTACGCGGCCGAACCACTGGGGTGGAAAGAGGTAGGGTGGCGCGGTCAAGGACACCAGGGGTGGAGGAATCATGCGCACTGTCCGTCTGATCACAATCGTGGCACTACTGGGGGCGCTCGTCGGCATCCTCGGGGCCCCTGGGGCGGGTGCGACCCAGGGCGTCGACCAGGTGGGCGGCTACATCTTCAAGGACTCGCTCCAGCCGGGCGGGCCGACCTTCCTGCCCCGGAACGCCAACACGCCGTTGACGTTCACGGGTGTCGACGACGGCGAGGCGACCGTCGCCCTCCCGTTCTCGTTCGACTTCTACGGTGTGACCCGGTCGGCCATGACCGTGAGCCCCAACGGCGCCGTGGTCTTCCCCGGTGCGCAAGAGGTGTCGTTCGCCAACGCCGCGCTCTCGACGCGCAACCAGGACATGATCGCACCGCTGTGGGACGACTGGGTCGTCAACGGTGACGTGAGCACCGGCCTGACCGGCACGGCTCCCAACCGGGTGTACGTCGTCGACTGGGACGATGTCCGCCCCTTCGGCGGCACCGCGGCCGACGCCGTCGACTTCCAACTGCAGCTCTACGAGAACGGCGACCACATCGAGTTCCACTACATCGACACCGACTCGGACGCGGTCCACACCCGGGGGTCGTCGGCCACCGTCGGCATCGACCACCTGAACGTCAGCGACCTGCAGTACTCCCTCAACACGGCGTCGATCTCCGACGGCCTCGCCATCCGGTTCTCGCCGGTGTTCTGTGGCGGACTGCGCCCCACCCTCACCGGCACGTTCGGGCCCGACATCATCAACGGGACCGCCGGCAACGATGTCATCCTCGCCCTGGGGGGCAACGACGTCGTCGACGCGGGCGAGGGTGACGACCTCGTGTGCGGCGCCGGGGGCGATGACGTCGTCGACCTCCGTGGTGGCAACGATCGATCGCTCGGTGGCCGGGGCAACGACCGGCTGTTCGGTCGTGCGGGCAACGACATCCTCGACGGTGGCCCCGGCAACGACATCCTGAAGGGCGGCAAGGACCTGGACATCTGCGTCGGCGGCGCGGGCGTCGACAGCGCCGCGAGCTGCGAGTCGCTCAGCAGCATCCCGTAGGCCCGAGGGCCAGCGCGGTCGTCGAGAGCGCCACGACGCGCCGGCGGCCCACCACGAGAACCTGCACCGTCAGGGGGCTGGGCCCGATCCGGCCCGGCCCCTTGACACGACGGCCCGGCGGAAGGCTCAAGGTCCATCTTCTGCGGCCGACCTGTAGGTCATGTTCCGCCTGACGCGCCCACAATCCGTCGTCCTCGGCGTCGGTCTGGCCATGGGTGCCCTCTACGTCGCCCTGCCGTACTCGGGGGCTTCCGAACTGGTGCTCTACGACGGCGCCGTGGTCCTGGCGATAGGCGCCTCGATCGCCGGGCTGCGCAGGGTCTGGGACACCCGGCGCCGTCCGTGGCTGCTCACGACCATCGCGCTCGGCGGGTGGCTCGTGGGAGAGCTGACCTGGTGGGTGTTCCAGGCGCAGGGGCTGGATCCCTTCCCGTCGGTCGGCGACGCCGCCTTCCTCCTCGCCTACATCCCGCTCGCCATGGGGGCGGCGGCGCTCACCAGGACGCAGTCGGTGAGCGAGACCGCACCGCATGGCTCGACGCCGGCGTCCTGACCCTGGTGTTCGGCCTGGTGGTGTGGGTCGTGTTGATGGAGCCGTACGCGGCCGACACGTCGATCACGTTCGTCCAGAAGGCGGTGACCCTGGCCTACCCGCTGGCCGACATCGTGGCCGCGGCCTTCGTGCTCCGCCTGGTGCTCACACGTGCGGCCCGCTCGCGTGCCGCGGTCCTGTTCCTCGCGGGCGTGGCGCTGACGTTGGCCGCCGATCTGGTGTTCGCCTGGCTGGATCTTCGGGGGCTGTACAACGCGGGATCAACGATCGACCTGGTGTGGGCGGCGGGTTACCTCTTCATCGGCATCGCCGCCCTCGACCCGAGCGCTGCTCAGGAACCCGACGACATCGGTGCCTCGGACCTCGGCCGGAGCCGCCTGCTGGCCGTGCTCGGCGCGGTCCTCGTCCCGCAGGCCATCTTGTTCTACGCCACGACCCACCAATGGGGAGAGCGGGTGGAGGTCGTCGCCATCGCGGTGTCCACCCTCGTGATGCTGCTCGTCTCGGCACGCCTCTGGGGACTGCTGGGAGTTGCCCGACGGCTCGAGTCACGGCGGGGGAGCGAACGGCTCTCGGCGCTGGTGCTGTCGCTCGGCCGGCGCAACCAGAACCTGATCGGCCGCCAACTCGCCGCCATCGAGGACATGGAACGCTCCGAGGAGGACCCCGAGCGGCTCGAGCGCCTCTTCGAGCTCGACAACCTGTCGACGCGGATGCGTCGCAACGCGGAGAGCATGCTGGTGCTCGCGGGCGAGGCGTCACCGCAGGCGTGGGCGGGAGCGGTCCCGATGTCCGAGATGGTGCGGATGGCCACGTCCGAGGTCGAGGGCTACCGCCGTGTCGGCCGGGCGACCATCGAACCGTGCGCCGTACGTGGTGATGCGGTGGCCGACCTCGCCCACCTGCTCGCCGAGCTGCTCGAGAACGCGCTGGCGTACTCGCCGCCGACATCACGGGTCTGGCTGAGCGCCCGGCGGCACGGCAAGGGGTGTGTCCTGTCCGTGGTGGACCAGGGCCTCGGTCTCGAGGGCGAGGCACTTGCAGCCGCCAACCGACTGCTCGCGGGGTCCGGCGAGGAATCCGACGAGGACGTGCCGACCTCGGAGCTGGGGCTCTTCGTGGTCGGGCGCCTGGCGAGCCGCTACGGCTGTCGGGTGCAACTGCAGCCGAGCCCGAACGGGGGGTTGACGGCGTGGGTCCTCCTGCCTCCGTCGATGATCGTCGAGCCGTCGCCCGCCGAGGTCTCGCCGCCGACTTCGGCGGCACCGAGCGTCGCAGCGCCGCAGCCTCCTGCACCGCCTGCACCCGAGCCCGCCCCTCGCCCGATGGCCGCAGTCGCGGCCGGAGTCGTGCCCACCCGCCCTGACGCGGCGCCCGTCTCGTCAGGCGAGGCGAGGGCCGACGCGGGAACCACGCAGCACGGGCTGCGGCGACGGGCGCCTGCCCGACAGCCCGCTCCGGCCGCCGCATTGGCGGAGCCAGGCGCACCTCCCGACCGCCGCGACCTCGGCGGACAGCTCCACCGGTACCAGGTGTCGGTGGCCAGGGCCCGAACATTGGAGAACGGCGCCTCGACCGAGGCAGAGGAGATCAGCACCCCATGACGGCGATCAATGGCGACCTGACCCGGGCGGTGGAGGAGTTCCACTGGCTGCTCCAGAACTTCTGCCGGGAGACCATCGGGGTCCGTGAGGCCATGGCGGTCTCGTCGGACGGTCTGCTCCTCGCCGCATCGCAAGGCCCGGACCGAAGAGACATCGACCAGATCGCGGCCGTCATCTCGGGGCTGTCGAGCCTGAGCCAGGGCGCCGGGCGCTCGCTCGAGCTCGGCGGCATACGTACCTCGGTCACCGAGTTCGAGGCCGGCTACCTCCTCGTGGCCCGCATCGGTGACGGCTCCTCGCTCGGGGTCGTGGCCGATCCCAACGGCGACATCGGCCTCGTCGGCTACCAGATGACGATCCTCGTCCGGCGGGTCGGTGACGCACTGAGCCCAGCGCTCGTAGCCGAGTTGACCCACGTGCTCACATGACGGAGGTCCCCGATCGTCGTCCACGCAGGGTCGGCGCCATCCGGCCGTACCTCGTCACCGGCGGTCGCACCAGGGCCGCCGGCCCGGCCGTTGCACTCGAGTGCCAGCTGGTGGCCACCGGCACCCTCCCGCCACCGACCATCGAGCCGGAGCACCGTGCGATCCTCGACCTCTGCGCGGAGCCGGCCTCGGTGGTCGAGCTCTCCTCCACCCTGACCCTGCCCGTGGGTGTCGTCCGCGTGTTGGTCGCCGACCTCAGCCGGGACGGCGCGATCCAGGTCTGCGACCAGCTGGTCGACCCAGACACCGACATCCTGAGGAGGCTCATCGACCGTGTCCGCTCGATCTGAGAGAGTTGGCAGGCGGCGGCCCCCCCTGTCGGTGAAGTTCGTCGTCGCCGGAGGGTTCGGGGTCGGGAAGACCACCTTCGTGAGCGCCGTGTCCGAGGTGAAGCCCTTCACCACCGAAGAGGCGATGACGACCTCGAGCTTCGGCATCGACGACCGCTCGGCCGTTGCCGCGAAGACGTCCACCACGGTGGCCATGGACTTCGGACGCATAACCGTCGACCGGGGTCTCGCCCTGTACCTCTTCGGCACCCCGGGTCAGGACCGCTTCGAGTTCATGTGGGACGACATCGTGAGCGGCGCGATGGGCGCGGTGGTGCTCGTAGACACCCGCCGCATCGACGACAGCTTCGGGGCCATCGACTACTTCGAACAGCGCGACCTGCCCTTCGTCGTCGCGGTGAACCAGTTCGACGGGGCCCGTCCCTACGATCTCGCCGAGGTGCGAGAGGCGCTGGCGGTGGGTTGGCACATCCCCGTCGTCCATTGCGACGCCCGCGACAAGGACACCGTCAAGGCTTCCCTGCTGAGCCTGCTCGACCTCCTCCTCCAGAGGATCGCGGCCGGCGCACCGAAGCAGGTCGCTCTGGCTGCTCCGCAGGCGTAGCGGCCGATGCCGAGCCGACGCTCGCCGCCGGCGGTCACCGCCGAGCCACTGGCCCTGTTGCAGTCGTCGACCCGAGTGGCGATGCTCATCGCGCTCGACGGCACCATCGTCGAGGCATCACCCGGCGCGGTGAGCACGCTGGCGATGCCCCTCGATCGCATCGTGGGCTCGTCGCTGTACCGGCGCATGCCGTTGCGTCACGAGTCCGAGGTCCCGCGTCTGATCGCCTGGCTCCTGCGCGAAGGCAGGTCCGAGGCCGAAGCGGGCGCCCACTACGTCGGGAGCGACGGCAGGCCGGTGGAGATCCGACTGCGGTTCCGACTGGTGCAGGACGCCATCGGGGCGCCGAGCCACCTCCTTGCGGAGGTCGTGGACACTGCGGGTGTCCCCTTGGGGCGGGTGGTCGACACCCGACCCCAACGGTCGACCGAAGCACCGGCGCGCCCGCCCGCCACCGCCGGCGGGCCGGCGCCGACCCCGGCGGTTCCCCGCCCGACCGGGCGCCCCCCGGAGCCGGGGCCGCAGAGCGGGGTGTGCCTCGCGGGCCTGCTGGACGCCGTGGGCGATCTCGTCGTCGTCTTCGACGACGACGGCAACGTCACGGAGGCGAACAGGGCCGCTGCCGACCTGCTGGGGCTGGACCGAGGGGCGGCGCACGCCGTCGAGCTCTACGCGGCTGCCGCGCTCGAGGTGCTGCGCTTCGAGGCGCTTCCCGCCGTCCTGGCAGGTGACCCCTGGCACGGCACGCTGGGCATGCGGTCGATCGACGGGAGGATCGTGCAGATCCACCAGACGTTGGTGGCCGGCCCGGCCCAAGGGGGGTGGATGCCCTGGGTGGCGATCCTCGGCCAGGACGTCACCGAGCATGACCTCCTGGCCGGCGAGCTGATGGCGCGGGTCACCCGGGACCCCCTGACCGGCCTGGTGAACCGGCCCACGATCCTCGAGGAGATCGATCGGAGGGTCGGTCGTGCCGTGGCGAACGGCCACCAGATCGCCGTGGGATTCCTCGACCTCGACCGTTTCAAGTCGGTCAACGACACACACGGCCACAGCGATGCGGACCACCTGCTCAAGCTCGTCGCCGGCCGGATCCAGCATGCCCTGCGATCGAGCGACCTGGCCGGCCGGATCGGCGGCGACGAGTTCGTGGTCCTGGTGGACCCGGTCGCAGACGAAGCCGAGGCGCTCGAGGTGCTCGACCGGGTCGCGCGGTCGATCGGGTCGACGCCGTACCGCCTCGGTGAGGCGGCGGCGGTGATCTCGGCCAGCGTCGGGATCGCGCTCACCGGCACCGAGTGCAGCGCCGAGACGCTGCTGCGCGATGCCGATGCCGCGATGTACCGCGCCAAGAGCCGTGGCCGCGACCGGATCGAGGTGTACGACGACGCGCTCCGGGTTCGGACCTCGGAACGGGCGCGGCTGGTCGAGGACCTCGAGGTCGCGCTCGACCGGGGCCAGATCGTGGTCCACCTCCAGCCGACCTATCGACTCCAGGACGGCGCCCTCGACGGCGTGGAGGCGCTCGCACGCTGGGCGCACCCCGAACGGGGGCTGCTGGGCCCCGACGCCTTCATCGAGGCCGCCGAGGAGTCGGGCCTGATCACCAGGCTCGGACTGGCCGTGCTCCACCAGGCCTGTCGGGCGGCCGTGCGCTGGGCCGCCCTGGTCGAGGTGCCACCACCGGTGCACGTCAATGTCTCGCCTCGACAGCTCAAGACCCGGAACTTCGCCGATCTCGTGCAGGGGGTCGTCGAGCGGTGTGGGCTCGAACCGGGACGGGTGGTCCTCGAGATCACCGAGAGTGTGCTCGTCGACGAGCAGGTGCTGCGGACCGGTGTCCTGGACGCACTCGCCCAGGTCGGCTTCGGCCTGGCCATCGACGACTTCGGGAGTGGCTACTCGTCGCTCGCCTACCTGCAGGCCTTCCCGGTGGACATCTTGAAGATCGATCGATCGTTCATAGAGCCGATGGACCGTGACCCCGCCGGTCTGACCATCGTGGCCGTGATCGTGAACCTCGCCCACACGTTGAACATGCGCGCCGTCGCCGAAGGGGTCGAGACGTCACAGCAGGCCGCTCTGCTTCACGACATCGGCTGCGACAGCGGGCAGGGGTACCTCTACACCAGGCCTCTACCGCCGGAGCAGTTCGAGCGTCTGCTGGTCGCGGGCCGACAGGACCCGGCCGCCGGCCGCGTCGATCCATCACCGGTCGATCTACCGCCAGTCGATCTACCGCCGATGGGTCCACCGCCGGTCGATCCATCGCCGGTGGACCTGTCTCGTGCGGGCTTCTCTCCCAGCAACGTGGCCTGACGTGTGGACGGCCCGACGGTGGCTTCAGGGGGAGGCGAGGGCGGCGTTGACGGCGGTCGTGGCGCCGCCGGTGATGTTGAAGGTGGTGGCGCCGGGGTAGGTGGGGCTGTTGTCCCAATACTCCTGCGCCCGGCTTCCCGTCGGGTCGAGGAACGTGGCGCGGTACGTGCCCACCGGCAGCCCACCGATGTCGTAGGTGCCGTCGGCGGCGGCGAGCGCCCCGGCAGCGATGCCGGTGGGGCCGATGGCGACGACCCATGCCCCGGCGACGGGAGTGCCGGCGGGGTCGTCGGTGATCGTGCCGGCCATGGCGCCGGTGTTGCGGTCGAGCGCGGCGTCGGTGACGGCCGGGGCGGTCACCGACGCCGCACCCTCGATCCCCGTGAACGGCAGATCGTCGTGCCACTCCATGTCGTGGAGACCGGTCGAGTCGAAGAAGATGAGCTTGTAGGAGCCCGCCTGGACATCCAGGTCGTAGGCGCCGGTGGCGTCGGTGACCGCTGTTCTCACCATCTGGTAGTCCGCGGCGCGCAGCGCCATCACGAAGACGCCCGCCAACGGGTCGGCCGTGCCGGCCTCCGCGACCGTGCCCGACAGCGCGGCGCCTCCGGGCGTCAACGGCTGGGTGGGTAGTGAGCCGTTCGCCGCGGTCGAGCCGCCCGCGGCGACGGCCACGGGCGTCGAACCCTGGATGGTCGGCGAGCTCGGGTAGAACTCCGTTCGATGCGCACCCGTCGGGTCGATGAATCCCGTGAAGTGTGTGCCCGCCCGGAGCCCCGCCAGCGAGAACTGCCCCGCACCGTCGGCCGTCACGCCGATCTCGGGCAGGGTGGTCGACCCGTTCAAGGTGAGTGCCAACGCGCCCGGGATCGGGGCGGCGTTGCTCTGAGCGGTCACCGCGCCGGTGATGGAGCCGCGGTTCGAGGGCATGGTCGGATTGGCGCTGGTGGTGTTCCCCGCAGTCACGGTGACGAGGCTCGGCGCACCGAAGAGGCCGGCGGTGTGCGCCCCGGCCGGGTCGATCAGGTACAGGTAGTAGCTCCCGCCAGCCAACTGCACCGCGAAGGTGCCGTCGCCGCCGGCAACGGCGCCCCGCGCGAGCGAGAAGTCACTCGTCCGCAGCACCGCGACCCATGCGCCCGGGATCGGGGCGCCCGACCCCGCCTCGGTGACGGTGCCGGCCAAGGCGCCGGCACCGGGGGCGAAGTCGACGGCCACGTCCACCTGGTTCGAGGCGACCGGCGGCGTCTGGTCGGAATCGGCGGTGGCCACGTTGGCGTAGGTGCCGATGTCGGACAGCGTGGGGGAGTAGGTGCAGTCGACGGTCCGCGACTGGCCCGCGGCGAGATCGGGAAGGACGGCGTTGCACCCTGGCGCGTTCGGGTCAGAGACGAACAGACCGGTCAGCGTCAGGTTGCCGGTGTTCTGGAGGGTCACGTGGTAGCCGATCGTGCCGCCGACCGCCGCCGTGGTCTGATCGGCCGTCTTGGTCACCGACAGCCCGCACGCGGTCCGGTAGATCTCGAAGTTGGCGTCGGCATTGCCGCCACCGATGTTGCGGTCGGACTCCCACGTGATTCCCGTGCCGTCGCCCGAGATGGCGGGCGCCCGGTTGCCGCCGCCGCCGATCGGCGTCGATGTGACCTGGGTGGTGGCAGCCGCGACGGAGTCGAACGCGAAGATCTCGTTGGTCAGGTCGGCGTTGCCGCCTCCGATGTTGCCGTTGGACTTGAACGCGATCCGGGTGCCGGCGGCGGAGATCGACGGGCCGTCGCTCGATGTCGTGCTGCCGGTCGTGGAGGTCACCTGGGTGGTCGTCGGCCCGGTGCTGTCGTAGAGGTAGACCTCCTGGTTGAGGTCGGCGTTGCCGCCACCGATGTCGCTGGTGGACCGGAACGCGATCCGGGCGCCGTTCCCCGAGATCGACGGGCCGTCGTTCGACCCGTTGGGGGTGGTGGTGATCTGGGTCGTCGTCGGCCCCGTGGAGTCGTAGAGGAAGATCTCTCTGTTGAGATCGGCGTTGCCGCCGGTGATGTCAGCGTTCGAGCGGAAGGCCACCCGGGTGCCGTTGCTCGTGACGGTGGGACTGCCGTTCAAGCGGCCGGTGGGGGTGGTGGTGACCTGGGTCGTGGTCGGCCCGGTGCTGTCGTACAGGTAGATCTCCTGGTTGAGGTCGGCGTTGCCGCCGCCGATGTTGGCATCCGACGAGAACCCGATCCGGGTGCCGTCGGCCGAGATCTTGGGCGAGGCGTTGGTGGCTGTGCCCGGGGTCGACGTGATCTGGGTGGTCGTGGGCCCGGCGCTGTCGTAGAGGAAGATCTCGTTGTTGCCGTCGGCGTTGCCGCCGCCGATGTTGCGGTTCGACTGGAAGGCCACCCGGGTGCCGGCAGACGAGATGGACGGGACCGCGCCCCCGCCACTGCCGGAGGTGGAGGTGACCTGGGTGTACGACGCGGTGGCCGCGTCGTACACGAAGATCTCGTTGTTCAGGTCGGCGTTCGTTCCCGCGAGATTGCGGTTGGACACGAACGCGATGCGGCTGCCGTCCCCGGAGTAGGAGACGACGACGTTCTGGCCGCCGGCGGTCGACGTGACCTGGTCGGTCACCGTGCAGACCGGGTCGGCGCCCGCGGGCAGGGGCGCCCAGACCAGGGCGGTGCCCGCCAGCGCGACGACCGTTGCTGCGAACCGGGCAATGCGCGAACCATTCTTCATGTCTGTGTCTCCGCCCCTGGGCCCCGATGGCCGAAGTGAACAGTATTCACCAGATTCGACTTCGAAGGTAGTCGGGCACCGACGAACGATCATGGGCAGGGGCGACCCGCGACGACCTAGCATCACGGCATGACGAGCCGACCAGAGCAGGGCGAACTGAATCCGGAGTACGTGGCCAAGGCCGAATTCAACCTCTCCCGCCGCGGCTATGAGCCGGCAGAGGTCCGTGCGCTCCTGCGCGAGGTCGCCCAGAATCTCGTCGACCTCCGCGCCCGAGAGGCCGAGTGGGCCCAGCGCCTCCAGGCGGCCCAGGACGCTGCCCCCGCCCCGCTCACCGTCGACGACGTCGATGAGGCCGACCTCACCGCGGTGCTCGGGGAGAAGACCACCCAGATCCTGCAGTCGGCCCGTGAGGCGGCGTCCGACATCCACCGCCGGGCGGTGGAGAAGGCCCGGGAGATGATGGACCAGTCGACCGAGGACACCCAGCGCATCCGGGCCGAGGCCGAGGGCACGTTGCGTTCGGCCAAGGAGCGGGCCGAGGAGGTGGAACGTAAGGCCGAGCAGCGGGCGAAGCACCTTGCGCGCGCTGCCGAGTCGGAGTCCGAGCGGGCCAAGGCAGACGGCGAGCTCGTGCTCCGCACCTCGCGGACCCAGGCGAGCGAGATCCTTGCGGACGCCGAGGCCTCGGCCAAGAAGACCACCGACTCGGCCGAGGATCATGCGGCGCGATCGCGGGCGAAAGCCGACACGCTGGTCACCACGGCCCGGGCCGAGGTCGAGCAGCTGGAGACCGAGACCCAGGCGCGGGTGTCGCGCCTGATGCGCGAGACCGAGGAGACGGTGGCGGCCCGTCACGCCGAGACGGCCGCGGAGGTCGGTCGGCTGACGGCTGCCGCCGAGTCGGACGCAGAGCGCATGCAGGCTGACGCCGAGCACCGAGCTGCTGCCACCGAGGAGGCCGGCAGAGAGCGTGGCCGGCAACTGGTGGCCGAGGCGCTCGCAGCGAGGGAGCAGGTGCTGCGCGACCTGGCCCGCCACCGCCGAAACGCCCAGGTGCAGCTGGCCCAGCTGCGAGTCGGACGTGATCGGCTCCTCGAGGCCTATGCCGTCGTCCGCGCCACCGCTGATCAGGCCACCGAGGAGATGGGCGGGGCCATGTCCGAGGCGCGCTTGGCGGCCGAGGCCGCGGCCGGCGACCTGGTCTCCGACGAGACGACGCTCAGCCTCGAGCAGCTCGAGGCTGAGTTCGGCCTCGACCGCCTGGCCGAGGTGACGGTGCTACGTGGCGAGGCACCTGCCACCGATGACGCACCTGCCGCCGATGACGTGCCCGACGTCGACGCGGAGGTGGCGGACCACACCGGCGCCGAGGCACCCGACGCCGACCCAACCGACGCCGACGCCCAGATGGCCGAACCCGAGCAGGATGGTTCGGCGGTGGACCCAGCCACCGCGTCGGTCTGACGAGGGCGGACGGACGGGCGGTGGCTCAGCCGCCCGGCGGAGCGGGTTCGGCCACGATCTCGCCGCACATGGAGGGATCGGAGCATTCGGCCGGAGCCGGGATGTCACCGCACATCCCGCCGTCGGCGCAGTTGTCGTCTGCCCTGATCTCACCGCACATCGCTGCGTCCTCGCAGGGACCGTCGGACGAGATGTCGCCGCACATCCCCACGTCGCCGCACGACGGGTCCCCGACCTCGGGGCCCGCAGTCGGCTCGGGGATCGGCGTGACCACGGTCGTCTCGGGAACGGTCACGGTGGTCGGGATGGCCGGGATCGTCGTCGTGACGGGGGTGGCATCGGCGACGAGGGCGACACCCCTGCCGACCCTGTCGGCCGGTGCCGGACCGGCGACGGCGGCCATGGTGGCCCCGGCCGCGACGATCACCACGACGAGCGCCGCCACGACGCCCCTCGTCCGTCGCCTGGTCGAACGACCTGATCGGTAGCGGTCGCCGCGGGCCGCGCCTCGCCTCGGGGCAACCTCATCGAGGCTCAACGTCGCGTCGGCGCCGGTCGTGCGGTCCTCACTGGGCATGATCAACCATCGACCTTACCGGTCGGCCCTCAAGAAGGTGCACTGCCTTGGCGCGGACCGCAGCGGTCCCTCGCAACTTCCTTGGCCATGATGGGACCAGAGGGTTCGCTGCGGGTAGATTCCTGAGGGCCATGCGCAAGTTACTGACTCTCGTCGTCGTCGTGGCCCTGTCCGGGGCAGGGCTGGCCGTCTCGGCCCTCGCCCTCGCCCCCCAGGCGCGCGACATCGTGGGCGCCACCCGGGTCGAGGATCCCGAGGTGGACCTCGACCCACTCGACCAGCGGTCGGTGGTCTATGCCAGCGACGGTACGGTGATGGCTTCGCTCCACCGCGAGCAGAACCGGGCCAGCCTCCCGTTGAGTGAGATCCCCGACACGGTGATCCAGACCATCCTGGCCGTCGAGGACGAGCACTTCTACGACCACGGGCCGGTGGACCTGCGCTCGACCGTCCGGGCACTCTTCGAGAACGTGTCGTCCGGTGACGTCGAGCAGGGTGGCTCGACGATCACCCAACAGCTCGTGAAGGTCTCGCTGCTCACGCCCGAGCAGAGCCTCAACCGCAAGTTGCGCGAGGCGGTGCTCGCGGTTCAGCTCGAGCGCGAGCTCTCGAAGGACCAGATCCTCAAGCGCTACCTCAACACCATCTACTTCGGTGGTGGCGCCTACGGGGTGCAGGCTGCCTCCGAGCTGTACTTCGACCGCGATGTCGGTGAGCTCGACTGGGGCCAGGCCGCCCTTCTGGCGAGCCTGATCCAGAACCCGGTCGGTTACGACCCCGTCCTACAGCCGGGCCAGGCCAGGGAGCGCCGGCGTGTGGCCCTCGAGCGCGTCGTCGCCGCGGGGCACCTCACCGAGGCACAGGCCGACTTCTACGACGCCGCGCCGCTGCCCACCGTGCGCAACCGGGCCTTACCCGCGCCGAACGACTACTTCATCGAGGAAGTGAAGCAGCACCTGCTCGATGACGAGCGACTGGGCGCCACCGAGGCCGAGCGGTACAACGCCGTGTTCCGCGGGGGGCTCCGGGTGTACACCACCTACAGCCCGACCGCGCAGTACTACGCCCTGCTCGCGCGCAACACCAATCTCCCCGACTCGGGTGGCGTCTTCACCGCGGCGTTGGCCTCGGTCGAGGCGACGTCGGGCGCTGTGCGGGCCATGGTGGGCGGGCCGGGGTTCGACGACTACAAGTACAACCTGGTCACCCAGGGGCTGCGTCAGCCCGGCTCGGCGTTCAAGATGATCGTGTTGATGGCGGCACTCGAGAACGGCATCGTGCCCGACGACTCGCTCGACGGAGGCAGCCCCTGCACCTTCCCGAACCCCGGCGGCGCCCCGGACCCCTACACCGCCGAGAACTTCGGTGGCAGCCGCGGCGGTCGCGGAACGATCACCAGCCTCACCACCTCGTCGTCCAACTGCGGCTACCTGCGTCTCGGCCAGCTGGTCGGCCTCGACAAGGTGAAGGCGACGGCACGGCGAATGGGGATCACGACCCCGCTCAACGCGAGTGCCCTGTCGATGCCCATCGGGGCGTTCGAGGTCCACCCGGTCGAGATGGCCGCGATGGCGGCCACCATCGCCAACCACGGCCGGTACAACGCGCCCTACTACGTCGAGCGGATCGAGGACTCGAGCGGCAACGTGATCGAGCAGCACCGCTCCGAGAACGCACAGGTGGTCTCGGAGCAGAGCGCGTGCCTCGAGGCGGAGATCCTCGAGGCCAACGTGCGGGGTGGCACCGGCACGGCTGCTCAACTGCCGAACGGTCGACCGGCGGCCGGCAAGACCGGCACGGCGCAGAACTTCGGCGACGCCTGGTTCGTGGGCTTCACCCCCCAGTTGGCGACCGCGGTCTGGATGGGAAACGCAGAGGCGAGGGTGCCCATGACGAATGTCGGGGGCCGATCGGTGACCGGAGGGTCCTATCCGGCCGAGATCTGGCATGACTTCATGGCCGCGGCCCACACGTTGGCGGCCATCGAGTCCTTTCCCTCCTGCCTGCCCACGCGTCCGGGCCGCTCGCTGGACCAGGTTCCCGGCTTCCCACCGCCGGGGGCCGGTCAGGACGCCCCGGCTCCGGTGACTGCACAAGCCGTCGACCCGTGTCCGGGCGACTTCGTACCCGCCGCCACCGGGTGCTACGACCCCGATCCGCCGGACCCCGTCACCGTGACCGTGCCGCCGACTCCGGCTGTGCCGCCCGACCCGATCGTGCCACCATGAGGGCCCAGCCCAGATCGGTGTGTTGCGCGGCGCGGCGCAGCCGAGGTCGACGCACGTGAGCGGCCTCGAGGCCCTGCTCGCCGTCCAGGAGCTCGATACGGTCGCTGATCAGCTGCGCCATCGTCTGGGGTCGCTTCCGGAGCGCGCCCGGCTCGAGGCCACGCTCGACCAGATCGCTGCCATCGAACGTGAGACGGCCGCCACGAAGGAGCGTCGCGACGCGGTCGGGCGTGACCTCAAGCGCTTCGAGGACGACGTGGCCACGATCGAGGCACGGATCGCCGACACCGACCGCAAGATGTACAGCGGGACGGTGACCGCCCCACGCGAGTTGCAGGCGATGCAGGACGAGCTGAAGTCGCTCAAGCGTCGCCAGGGCGTGCTCGAGGACGGCGAGCTCGAGCTCATGGAGCAGGCCGAGCCCCTCGATGCCGACCTCCTCCGGCTCAGCGGTGAGCGGGTGGCCGCCGACGAGGAGGCCACACGGCTCACCGCCGAGCTGGCCGAGGCCGAGGTCGCGATCGCCGCTGAGCTCGAACACGTCGTGGCCCGTCGAGCGGAGGACGTCGCGGCCGTCAGTCCCGATCTGCTGGCCGAGTACGAGCGTCTGCGCGGCCAGCTCGGCGGCATCGGCGTGGCCCGCCTGGTCGCCAAGAGTTGTGGTGGCTGCCACCTGAGCCTCTCCGCGGTCGAGGTCGACCGCATCCGGCACGCGCCGGCCGGCACCGTCGTGCACTGCGAGGAGTGCGGCCGGATCCTGGTGCACTGAACCGGTGCTGATCGTGGTCAGGCACGGCCGCACCACTTGGAACGCCCAGGGCCGCCTCCTCGGTCACGAGGACCCACCGCTCGACGACAAAGGCCGGTGGCAGGCCGACCGGGTCGCCACCCTCGTCACGCCCGACCGGGTGGTGGCGAGCCCGCTGTCGCGTGCCCGCGAGACGGCCGAGGCGTTCGGGCTGCCGGTCGAGGTCGACGACCGGTGGATCGAGTTGGACTACGGCGACCTCGAGGGCACCCCCACGGCCGAGGTCCCACGTGAGACCTGGGCAGAGTGGCGCGCGGACGTGTGCTTCCGCCCGCCGGGTGGTGAGTCGCTCCGTGAGCTGTCCGACCGGGTTCAGCAGGCCTGTGCGGACCTGATCGACGACGCACGCACCCGGGACGTCGCCGTCGTGACCCACGTCTCACCGGTGAAGGCCGCGGTGGCCTGGGCCTTGGGCGTCGGTTGCGAGGTGTCGTGGCGGACGTTCGTCGCGCCCGGCTCGGTCACGCGCATCGCCGGTGGTCCGTGGGGGTCGTCCCTCCACACGTTCAACGAAACCGCCCACCTGGCGGGGTAGCCACCGGCTGTGACCTTCGACCCTGTCGGGGCACGGTCGATCGGGAGATGATGCTCTCAGAGTCCGTCGATGAAGGAGCGCCTGATGCATGCAAGCGTGGGAGATCGCATCGTGATCCGGGGTCACCGGGTCGGTGAGACGATTCGGGACTGCAAGGTGCTCGAGGTGCGAGGAGCTGGCGGCGGCCCGCCCTACTTCGTGGAATGGGGCGATACCGGCCACCAGAGCCTGTTCTTCCCCGGCTCGGACGCCGACGTCGAGCCCTACGAGCACGAGACCACGAGTTGATCCGAGTTGATCCGAAGGGGTCAGAGAAGGAGCACACGAGATGAGAACCATTGACGCGGTCCGCCGGTCGGGTGTGGCGGTCGAGCCCGCTCAGACGGTCCAGGATGCGGCGGCACTGATGGAGGCGGCCGGGGTCGGTTCGCTGGCGGTGATCGACGGCTCCGAGCTGGTCGGCATCGTCACCGACCGCGACCTGGTGCGGCGGGCGCTGGCGCAGGGGATGGCGTTGGACGCCAGAGTCGACGCCACGATGAGCAGCCCCGTCCTCACCATCGACGCGGAGGATGACCTGCACAGCGCCTACGCCGTCTTCCGGTCGAACGCGGTTCGACGCCTGGCGGTCGTCCGCGATGGCCAGTTCGTCGGCATGATCACGATCGATGACCTGCTCATCGACCTGGCCGCGGACCTCGCCGACCTGGCGCGGCCCATCACCGCCGAGGCGCTGTTCGGTCACCACGACAGCGCCCCGCCCGCCGTCAGCTGAGGTGAGCCCGATGAACGATGCCACTGCACGCGAGTTGTTGGAGGCAGAGAGCGATCGGTTGCAGGAGGTGCGGCGAGGGCTGCGTGGGGAGCATCTCGACGAGGAGGCCGAGGCCGAGAGCCTCGACGTCCTGTCCTCGATGGATCAGCACCAGGCCGACGTGGGCACCGAGGTCTTCGAGCGGGAGAAGGACTACTCGATCCTCGCCCGGGTCGACATCGATCTACGAGATGTCGCCGACGCCCTGGCCAGGCTCGATGCCGGGACCTACGGGGTCTGCGAGACCTGCCATGCGCCCATCGCCGGTGAGCGGCTCGAGGCCGTGCCGGCGACCCGTTTCTGCGTCGAGCACGAGGCCATGTGGGAAGGGGACCGGCTCACGCTGTCGGTGCCCGCCGGCTCGTATCCGGACGAAGCCCGTTCCGCCGAACGCAGAGCGGTGCAGGAAGCGGGGAGGCACCTCGAGTTCCTTCCCGAGGACGACGAGGTCGTGCCGCGGCTCGATCTCGGGCCCGAGGAGACCGCCCTGCACCTGACCGACCCGGGCCGTTCCGATGCCGAACGGCTCGCGCCCGAGCAGGTCGAGGCATTCGAAGCACGCGTGGGGGAGTGGACAGAGAGAGAGGGAACATGAGCGCTGACCCGACGACATCGCCCCGGCCTGCCGAGGCGCAGATCACGGTCACCAGCAGTCCCGGGATTCCGCCGCAGATGGCGGACTACGCGGTCGAGAAGCTCGGCCACCTGGCGCAGCACGAGCGTTCGCCGATCCTGTTCGGTGAGGTGAAGCTCACCCTCGAGCCGAACCCCGCCCGAGAGCGCCCGGCGAAGGCGGAAGGGGTGTTCGACGTGAACGGGGTGCCCGTCCGGGCCCATGTCGCCGCCCACGACCTGACTGCCGCGATCGACCTGCTCGAAGACCGGCTCGGTCGACGGCTGGAGCGCCAGCGACGCCTCGCCGTCGACCGCGCCCGCCGGCATCGGGTCCTCGACGATCACGAGTGGCGCCACGGCGACCCGCCGACGCACCGTCCCGAGTACTTCGACCGCAGTAGCGACGACCGGCGCCTCGTTCGACGCAAGACCTTCACCGTCGGCGAGATGACCTGCGACGAGGCGGCCGACACGCTCGACCTGCTCGGCCATGACTTCTTGTTGTTCACGAACCTGGCGACCGGCGCCGACGCGGTCATCTCGTACGCGGGCGATCAGGGGCTCGAGCTCATCGACGTCTCCGAGCGCGACGACGCGGTCGGTGGCGACACGGTGGCCCCGGTGCGCCTGAGCAGGCTCCGGGCGCCGACGTGCCCCGTGGCCGAGGCCGTCGAACGGCTCGACGTCGACGTGGAGCCGTTCGTGTTCTTCGTCGAGCCCGAGTCGGGTCGCGGCAACGTCGTCTACCGCCGTTACGACGGCCACTACGGGCTCATCACGCCGGCGTAGGTCCGGTCGCCCCGCTCGGCCCGGCCCGGTGTGGTTGACCCTTGTGCGGACCCGTCCGAGGGGTCACAGTGGGAAGACAAACAGCGATCGGGGGATGGCGATGCGTACGAGGCGACTGGTGGTCGGTGTGGTCCTCATGGTGGTGATCGGGCTCGTGCCCCTCGCCCCGAACGCGGGCGCCGCAGCCGGGACGTGCGACGGGCGGGAGGTCACCATCACGGGCGCGGGCACGATCAACGGGACCAACGGCCCCGACGTGATCCTGGGCAGTGCCGGAGCGGACACGATCAACGGCTTCGGGGGCTTCGACGCCATCTGCGGCGGTGGTGGCCCCGACACCATCGACGGTGGCGGCGATCAGGACAACATCTACGGCGGTGGCTCCTCGGACCTCCTGAGAGGTGGAGCCGGTATCGACTTCGTGCAGGGAGGCCCCGGGCCCGACTCACTCCTCGGCGGCGACAACAACGACGTCATGGACGGAAGCGGCGGTACCGACTTCCTAGCCGGCCAGGGTGGCGAGAACGCCATGGAGGGCGGCGACGGCGATGACCAGTTGGTCGGCGGGGGGAGCGATGACCAGTTGTTCGGCGAGGACGGGGAGGACATCCTGGTCGGTGGCAGGGGTAGCGACCAGATGGAGGGTGGGGACGACGCCGACCAGCTCCGCGGAGGCGGCCAGGGCGACAGGCTCTTCGGCGACGGCGGGGACGACACCATCCAGGGCGGCGCCGGCGACGATCTGCTCGTCGGCGGACCGGCATTCGACGTGTGCGACGGTGGTGCCGGCCAGGATCGGGTCGAGACCTGCGAGCGGGTGGCGGACGACGGCGTGGTCCGGGTGACGTTGAGCTGGACCAACCAGGTCGACATGGACCTGCACGTCACCGAACCCGACGGGAACGAGATCTTCTACGGGAACCCGATGGCGCCCAGCGGAGGGCGGCTCGACGTCGACGTGCAGTGCCGGGGTAGCGGGGGCATCGAGAACACCGTGTGGGACCCGGGGACGCAACCGCAGTCGGGCACCTACACCGTCTGGGTCGACGAGTTCACCCAGTGCGGCGATGGCCCGGCGGCCTGGCAGCTGCAGGCGTTCGTGAACGATCGGTCGGTGCTCTCCCGGTCGGGGACCGGCGAGGGACCCACCAACCTCACGTTCGTCTTGGGCGAGCCGTCCTGACCGCTGCTCTCGAAGGCGGGCTCCGCGCCCGCTAACCCTTCCCGATCGTGGCCGGCGAGGACGAGGAACCGGACCGATTGATCATCCGGCTGCGGCAAGGGGCGGCCTCTCCCTCCCGGGTGCTGCGATGACCGCAACGATGTCCTGTCGGTGAGGCCTACCTCTCACCCGGGCCTGGGATGAGGCGGAAACCTTCGGCGACGAAGTCGGCGTCGAACGCGAACGCCTCCTCGAGGCGCTCCTCGCGCATCATCACGAACGACACCCAGTCCACCAGCGAGACCGATCGGCGGTCCGCGGCCAGGAGTGCTGTCATCGCGGTCGAGTGCAGGCCCGCGTCGACCGGGCGTACCGACATCTGTGGCAGGAGTTGGTAGTGGAGGTCGGCGACGGCGGCGAGCCCCAGGCGTCGCTGCACCAGTGCCACCGTCTCGACCAGCACGTAGGTGTGGGTGCGCAGGGGTGTTCTCGACTCGAGCAGGTCCGCCCAGGTACCGGCAGCGGCAGCGTGGCGGGCATCGTCGGCGGCCAGGCCCCCGTAAAGGGCGGACGTGTCGACGAACACGGTCACCGATCGAAGATCTCGTCGAGCTCGCGGTCGTGCTGCTCGCTGATGTCTCCCGGGCCGCCCGAGCGGTACTTGCCGAGCACAGCGACGGCCTTTGCCCGATCGGCGGCCGGGCCGGACCGAAGCAGGTCATCGACGGCCTGGCGGATGAGTGCTGCGATCGATGTCCCGCTGCGATGGGCCATCGCTCGCAGCTCCGCCATCTGCACATCGTCCAGGGAGATCTGCGTCCGAAGCATGGCGATATGTTATCAATTTCGGTCATCATGATGGCACCGAGACACGACGGCGCAAGCGACCGTCCGTCCGTCCGTCCGTGACGTGTCCGGTATGCCGCATCAGCAGGCCGTCGTCTCCGCCATCGGCCTTGACGGAGGGAAGTTTCGTGTCAGGGGCACGATCCCCCTGCAGGCTCGGTGAGTGACGGTGAGTCGGCCTGTAGGCGGGGTTCTGTCCACCGGGCCCTTGCGGGGATCCGGATGGATGGCCATCCATCTGTGCGGCCTACCTGGGGATGTCGACCGGGCCGGTCATCCCCGTTTCGGCCTTGCTCCGGGTGGGGTTTGCCGAGCCGCCCGGGTCACCCCGGGCGCTGGTGCGCTCTTACCGCACCGTTTCACCCTTACCTGTGCGGGCCCGAGGGCCCGCCATCGGCGGTCTGTTCTCTGTGGCACTTTCCTGCGGGTCACCCCGACTAGCTGTTAGCGAGCACCCTGCCCTACGGAGCCCCGACCTTCCTCGACCCGGTCGAAGCCGGGCCGCGGCCATCCAGCCGACTCACCGTCACGCGTCCAGTGTGCCCGATCGGCCCGCTCTCGGCGCAAGCCAGCTCTATCTCGCGAAGAGTGGCGGCAATTATGCACAGGGTGGGGAGAAGGCTGTGGGATTCGCATCCGAGCCGGATTCACGGCCGGGGACACGAAGGGTCCCTGGCCGGTTTCGACGAGCGCGGTTGCCGACCGGCAGCTCGGTGGGATCGATCTCGCGCNNTGGGGACGGGAACGGCCGGAATGCATCGAAAGTGGTGGCTGATGCACCGTGAGAATCCACCACCGCTCAGAACTCGAGCGCGCTGAGGTCCTCGTGCCAGTGACCGGCCCGTCTGATGGCGTCCTTCCAGCGGTCGCGGTTGAACGACGCGGTCGGCTCGATCGTCTCGCGGGGCGACCAGGCCGAGGCCACATCGTCCCAACTCGCCCATGCGCCCGTGGCCAGTCCGGCCAGGAACGCTGCGCCGAGGGTGGTGGCCTCGAGTACCGGTGACACCTCCACCGGGCGACCCGTGGCGTTCGCGAGGGCCTGTACGAAGGTGGGATTTGCGCTCATGCCACCGTCGACCCGCAACGAGGGGATGGAAAGGCCGCTGTCGGCCTCGGCGGCATCGACGAGGTCGGCGCCCCGCTGGGCCACACCTTCGAGCACGGCCCGCACCACGTGGGCCCGCTCGGTGCCCCTGGTGATGCCGAACAGGGCGCTGCGGGCGCCGTAGTCCCAGTTGGGCGTCCCTATGCCGAGCAGGGCGGGCACGTAGGTCACGCCGTCCGTGGAGTCGACCGACGCGGCCACCTCGTGCGACTCGGCGGCCGTGGCGAGGAGCCCCAGGTCGTCGCGCAGCCACTCGACGTTGCTGCCCGCCGACAACATGATCGCCTCGAGGCCCCAGGTGACCTGGCCGTCTCGACGCCAGGCGACGATGGGGAACGTGCCCCCCTCCCCGCGCACCTCGAAAGAGGGCCGGGTGGAGCCGAGGCAGAGGTCGAGCATGCCCCCGGTGCCGAAGGTGATCTTCGCCAGCCCTGGGCGCACGCACCCCTGACCCACCAGGGACGACTGCTGGTCTCCCGCCATGCCCGCGATCGGTGGCGAGCCCTCGAGCGCGGTGGCCTCGCCGACCATGCCGGTGGAGTCGACGACCGTCGGCAGCATCGACTCGGGGATGCGCAGAGCGGCGAGGGCGCGCTCGGACCACGTGGCCGTTCCGTCGCCCGTCAGCAGGCCGGAGATGCCGGCGTTGCTCATGTCGGTGACGTGCAGCGCGCCCTCGGAAAGGTGCCACGCGATCCAGGTGTCGACGGTGCCGAAGCAGAGGTCGCGGGTGCGGTCGGGATCGAACTGGTCGAGGAGCCAGGTGACCTTCGTGGCCGACACGTTGGGGGCCACCCGGATGCCGTCAGCGGCGAGGACGAGACATTCGCCCACCGTGCGCAGGTCCTGCCAACCAAGACCGGGCCCGACGGGCTCGCCGGTGGCGCGGTCCCACACGATCGTCGAGCCTCGCTGGTTGGCGATGCCGACCGCGTCGACCGGGCCGCTGTCGGCCAGCACCGCCCGGGCGACATCGAGCGACGAGCGGGCCATGAGCGCAGCGTCGAACTCGACCAGCCCCGGCGCGGGGGAATCGGGCAGCACCTCGCGGTGCAACTCGTGGGCGACCGTGGCGTCGGGGCGGACGACGGCGGCGCGGACGCCGCTCGTGCCGACGTCGATGACGAGGATGCTCACGCCAGCCGTTCCCTTCGACCCCGGGCCGCTCTGGCCCCTGGGACGGTCATGCGGTGCGCCTCGAGCCCATGGAGGCGACGATGGCGCCCAAGATGCCGCAACTGGCCGCCAACAGGGCTGCGAAGACGATGCCCAGCCAACGGAGCTCCTCGCCGTCGGCGAGCCGACGAACGATGCCGTAGCCCTGCACCAACGCGAAGGCCGTGAACGACGCCGCCGCGCCGTTGACGAGAGGGTTGGCGGGCCGTCGTCGGGCCGCCGCGAACCCGCCCAGGAGGAACCCGAAGAGGATCACGCCGAAGAGCACGAGCACCCAGTTGGAACCCTCGAGGGCCCGGCGATCGGACTGGACCTGCGCAACCACCGCCGGGGGCACGGCCACGAGGAGCGCCAGACCGGCGCCGGTCAGCACCGCGCGGCGATCGAGCAGCGCTAGCACGGGACGGGGGTCACCGAAGGGTGACCTCGCCGAACGGGCCGGGAAGGCCGAGCTTCCCGGGATTCAAGATGCCGTTCGGGTCGAGCGCCTGCTTCACCGAGACGAGGACGTCGAAGGCAGGGCCGAGCGCGTCGCGCACGAAACGTGCCCGGTTGAGGCCGATGCCGTGGTGGTGACTGAGGGCGCCCCCGTGGGTGAGCACGGCCCGGGTGCCGGCATCCCAGGCCGCCAGGTAGAACGCGTCCTTGCCGTCGGAGGGCGGCTTTCCCGCAAAGGTGAAGTAGAGACAGGCGCCGTCGGTGTAGGCGTGCGACTGGTGGGCGCTGGCGGCGAGGGTGCCGTCGACGCCCTTGATGGCTTCGAGCGTGCGCTCGTAGATGACGGGCAGGTCGGCCCACGATGCACTGATCTCCATGGTGTCGACCACCAGGCCGCCGGTGATCAGCGACTCGAGCGCGGCCACGTCGTTGCGATGGCCCATCCAGGTCTCGACCAGGCCCTCGTCGAGTGGGTCGGCCCCGGTGCATTCCTGGGCGACGACGGCGAACGAGGCGTCGACGATGGCCGGCTCGCCCTCGTCGAGGGCCAGCACCACGTGGTGGGCGTCGCCCGTGCCGAAGTTGCGGTCGGACTCGACGGTGTCGTAGAGCCGGAGCACCGCCGGGCGCCCGCCTCGCCGCAGGATGCGTCGGCAGGCGTCGAGGCCGGCGTCGAACGAGGGGAAGCCCCAGGCGCCCCGGCGCTCGTGGGTGGGGGCGGGGTGGAGGCGCAGGCGGCTGCCGACGATCACGCCCAGGGTGCCCTCCGAGCCCACGAAGAGCTGGTTCAGATCGGGGCCGACCGCGGCCCGTGGCGCCCCACCGGTGTGGATGACGCTCCCGTCGGCGAGGGCCACGTCGAGGCCGAGCACCATGTCCTCGATCTTGCCGTATCGGTTCGAGAGCTGCCCGGCCGATCGGCAGGCCACCCAGCCGCCCACCGTGGACAGCGCGATCGACTGGGGCCAGTGGCCGAGGGTGAGCCCGTGGTCGGACCGCAGTTGCTCCTCGAGGTGGTCGCCGAACGTGCCCGGCAGCACGTCGAGCAGCAGCGAGGTGTCGTCGACCGAGACGATGCCCGAGAGCCCGCACAGGTCGAGCACCACGCCGCCGTGCACCGGCACCGAGCCGCCGCACACGCCGCTGCGGCCCGCGGCGGCCGTGACCGGCATGTGGGCGTCGTTGCAGAGGCGAAGCACATCGGCGACCTGGGCGGTCGTGGTGGGCGCCGCGATGACGGCGGCCCTGCCGCCCACCTGGCCGTCGAGGGCCCAGGTCATGGCGAGCGGCCACCAGTCTCGGCTCGCTTCGCCGACGGCGTCGGCGTCGGCGACGGTGGGGCAGACGCCGTCGAGACGGGCGACGAAGGCGTCGTCCACCTCGACCCGGGAGGCGGGCAGGCGGCTGCGGGCGCCGGCGGCACCGCCGGCCAGGGCGATCGGTGGTGTGGGGGCGGCGGGCCCGAGCGCCTCAGCCACCGCCGACCAGCTCGGTGACCGACAGCGGGAGCCCGGCCGCGTTGCGCTCGTGTTCGATCGAGGCCTGGTAGGACTCGACCTGCTTGCGCTGCTCGTCAGCGGACCAGCCCAGTTCGCCGGCGATCAGCGCCGCGACCGCCGGGGCGGCCGCGGCCGAGGCGTCCCGTGCCAGCAGCCTTGCCCGCGTGCGGCGCGAGAGCACGTCGTCGAGGGTGCGGACCATCTCGTGGCGGGCGGCGTAGACGGCCTCGACGGCCAGGTAGGGGAGTCCGGGCACCAGCGGTTCCCCCAAAGTGGCGTCGTCGTCGATCATGGCCAGGAGGGTGCCGGTCTCTCCGCCGTAGCGCTCGGCGAGCCGGGGATCGAGCCCGACGGCCGATTCGTAGCCCTCGGCGCCTCGTAGCGGCAGCTTGCTGGTGCGGCTTCGCCGCGCCACCGGGTGGTCGAGCGGGCCGAGCACGTCGACCACCTCGTCCACGGTGTCCGCGGCCATCTCGCGATAGGTCGTCAGCTTGCCGCCCGTGATCGATATCACGCCCGACTCGGAGCGACGCACCTTGTGACGACGCGAGAGATCTGCGGTGCGGTTGCTCGTGGCGTCCTTCACGAGCGGTCGCAGCCCGGCCCACGTGCCCACGATGTCGGCCGTGGTGATCTCGTGGTCGACCGCGCCGTTGATGGCCCCCAGCAGGTACGCGATGTCCTCGGGGGTGCACTGCGGGTCGTTGACGGGGCCGTCGTAGTCGGTGTCGGTGGTGCCGACGTAGGTGAGGTCGCCCCAGGGCACCACGAAGACCGAGCGCTTGTCCTTGGGGACCGGGATCACCGCGGCGATGTCGTTGCGCACCTTCGACCACGGGACCGTGATGTGTATGCCCTTGGCCGGGCGGATCGAGTCGGGGTCGTGGCCCTCGTCGAACGACCGGATGTCGTCGGACCACACGCCGGCGGCGTTGACGACCGAGCGGGTGGCGACGCGGAACTCGCCGTCGCGGCCGGCGGCGCGCACGGTGGCGCCGGTGATCCGCCCGGCGGCATCCTTCTCGAGGCCGACCAGAGCGACGCCGTTGGCCACCGCGGCGCCGTGGTCGATGGCCGCGGTGCGGGCGAGGGCAAGGGTGAGGCGGGCGTCGTCGGCGCGGGCGTCGTAGTAGAGGTAGGCGCCGGCGAGGCGATCGCGGGGGAGCGAGGGCATGTGGGCCATGGCCTCGTCGGTCGACAGGCGCTTGTGGAGCTTGCCGATGCGAGCGCCGCCGGTGAGGTCGTACATCCACATCGCGCTGCCCATGGCGCGGGCCAGCTTGCGGTTGATGAGGCCGTCCTTCGAGAAGATCGGGATGAGGAACGGCAGGATCGTCACGAGGTGGGGCGCGTTGCGGCGCAGCCTCTGGCGTTCGCGGAGCGCCTGGTAGACGAGGCGGACGTCACCTTGTTGCAGGTAGCGCAGGCCGCCGTGCACGAGCTTGGACGACTTGGACGAGGTGCCGGAGGCGAAGTCGTCGCGCTCGACGAGCGCGGTGCGCAGGCCGCGTGACGCGGCATCGAGGGCGACCCCCGAACCGGTGACGCCGGCACCGACCACGAGCACGTCGAACTGCTCTGCGGCGAGGCGCCGGAGCGCCTCGGAACGGTCGAACGGCCCTGGTGCGCTCATACGAGTCCCATACTAGGAGCGTTGTGTCTCCCCACGCCCGGTCGGACAGATGACAAGAATTGTTGATCAACATCAATTGTGATATCGTCGCCGCCGTGAAGTCCCCCGATGAGCTCACCGGCCTCTTCCGGGCCCGCGGACTCAAGGTCACTCCACAGCGCCAGTGCATATTCCGGGTGCTCCACCAGAGCGAGGAGCACCCGACCGCCGAATCGGTCTACGTGGACGTCCGCCGCGAGATGCCGACGATCTCGCTCCGCACCGTCTACCAGACCCTGAACGATCTGGCCGCCATGGGCGAGTTGCAGCAGCTCGAGCTCGGCACCGGCTCGGCCCGGTTCGACCCCACCGTCGACCCGCACCACCACCTGGTGTGTGAGGCCTGTGGCCGGGTGAGCGATCTCCACGCCGAGTTCGCCGACGTCCGGGTTCCTGCCGGCGCGGGTGCCGGCTTCCAGGTCTCCAGCACCGAGGTCGTGTTCCGCGGCCGGTGCCGTGAGTGCCAGCAGCACCATCCCACCGATCCACGACCAAAGGAGCATGCAGCCCATGGCTGACCTGAAAGGCACCAAGACGCAGGACAACCTGAAGGAGGCGTTCGCCGGCGAGAGCCAGGCGAACCGTCGCTACCTCTACTTCGCGCAGAAGGCCGACGTCGAGGGCTACCCCGACACCGCTGCCCTCTTCCGCTCGGTTGCCGAGGGCGAGACCGGCCACGCGTTCGGTCACTTCGACTTCCTCGCCGAGGTCGGCGACCCCGTCACCGATGTGCCGGTGGGCTCCACCGAGGACAACCTCAAGTCGGCCATCGCCGGCGAGACCTACGAATACACCGAGATGTACCCCGGCTTCGCCCGCACGGCGCGCGACGAGGGGTTCGACGAGGTGGGCGAGTGGCTCGAGACCCTCGCCCGCGCCGAGAAGAGCCACGCCGGCCGCTTCACCCAGGGCCTCGAGGCCATTTCCTGAGCCCCGTCCGCCCCGGCCGCGCCGTTCATGGCGCGGCCGGGGCAACGGCGACCGAGGAGCCACCATGACCATCACCTACGACCCGAGCGACCCGGCCTACTGGGACGAGGGTGATCTCCGGGCCGAGATGACCAGGGTCTACGACCTCTGTCATGGCTGTCGCATGTGCTTCAAGCTGTGCCCGGCGTTCCCCTCGCTGTTCGAGATGATCGACGAGCACGACGACCAGGACGCCGCCCGCCTCACGAGCGCCCAGCAGGACCGGGTCGTCGACGAGTGCTTCAACTGCAAGCTCTGCTACGTGATCTGCCCCTACATCCCGGGCCAGAGCGAATGGGAGCTCGACTTCCCGCGTCTCATGATGCGAGCCGAGCAGGTGCGTCACCGCAACCAGCGCCCGACGCTCAAGGCGCGCCTCGCTGGTCAGGCACTCGGCCGCACCGACCTTGCCGGTCGCGTCAACACGGCGCTGGCACCCCTGGCCAACCGTGCCGTGGGCACACCTGGCTCGCGCACACGAAACCTCATGGCGAAGTCGGTGGGCATCGCCTCGGAACGGATGCTGCCGCCCTACGCCAGACAGCGGTTCAGCACCTGGTTCAAGAAGCGACCAGGCGGCGGGGCGGCGACCGCGACCGACCGGCGTACGACGGCGGTGCTGTTCCCCACGTGCATCGTCGAATACCAGGCCCCCGAGGTCGGCCACGACCTGGTGAAGGTCTGCGAGCGCAACGGCGTCGCGTGCGCCCTCCCCGCGGGCGAGGTCTGCTGCGGTGCCCCCTGGCTGCACGCCGGCGACGTCGACAACTTCGTGACGCAGGGCAGGAAGAACATCGAGGTCCTGGCCCGGGCCCTGCGGTCCGCCGGCGACGACGCCAGGGTGGTGGTGCCCCAGCCCACGTGCAGCTACGTGCTCAAGCGGGACTACGTCGACTACATCGGCGGACCCGACGCGGAGCTGGTCGCGCAGCGCACCCAGGACGCTGCCGAGTACCTGATGGCACGGCACAAGGCAGAGGACAGCGCGCCCCTCGACACCGAGTTCCCCGGTGCCGTGCCCGACGCCGTCACCTATCACGCACCGTGCCACCTCCGCGCCCAGAACATCGGCCTCAAGAGCCGCGACCTGCTCAAGCTCACGGGAACCAAGGTGACCGTGGTCGCCGAATGCTCCGGCATCGACGGCACGTGGGGGTACCGGGAGGAGAACTTCGAGGCGTCCCGCAAGGTTGCCAGGAAGATGGCCCAGGCGGTCGAGCGGGCCGACAACGACGCCGTGGCCGGCGACTGCCACCTGGCCAACGGCGCGATCGTCCAGGAGACCGGCAAGTCGCCGTGTCACCCGGTGCAGTTCCTCGCCAGGGCCTACGGCATCCCCGAAGAGGAGACCCGACGATGACCGACCTGACCATCGACGACATCTCGGACCTGCGGGCCTACGAGCGCGAGCGTGAGGGCTTCCGGGCGCACGTCATCGCCCTCAAGCGGCTGCGTCGCGTGGGGGTCGGCCCGTTCCTCACCCTGCTGTTCGAGAACCGCGACACGATCCGGTTCCAGATCCAGGAGATGGCACGCATCGAGAAGCTGATCACCGACGAGGCCATCGAGGCCGAGCTGGCGGCTTACAACCCGCTGCTTCCCGACCCGGGCCATCTGTCGGCCACCCTCTTCATCGAGCTCACGTCGAAGGACGAGCTCACCGAGTGGCTCCCGAAGCTCGTGGGCATCGAGCGGGCGGTCGAGCTCCGCCTGGGTGAGGGTTCCGACACCGTTCGGGTCCCCTCGATCCCCGAAGCGTCCCACGAGGCACAGCTCACGCGCGACGACATCACCTCGTCGGTGCACTACGTGCGCTTCGCGCTCGACAACACCCACGCCCGGCGTCTCCTCGACGGTCCCGCCACCCTCGCGTCGGTGCACGAGACGTACCAGCACGAGACGTCGCTCGGCGACGAGACGCGGGCATCCCTGGCCGCCGACCTCGCGATCGCTCCCCGGTAGCCACGTCGCCGCGCCGTCGGTTTGCGATACGCGGGGCGGCGGTGCCAATCTCGCCGCCATGAACCAGCCGTGGCACCAGCAGGGCGCCTGCCGGGGGCTCGATCCGGAGATCTTCTATCCCGTCACCGACGAAGAGGCCGACCGGGCCAAGATGGTCTGCGGCGCCTGTTCGGTCCGTGAGTCGTGCCTCGAGCACGCCCTCGGCTCGCGGGAGCGCGACGGCGTCTGGGGTGGGGCCACCGAGAAGGAGCGCCGCCGCATCATCCGGCAACGTCGCCGAACGGCGTGACCCGCCGAGGCAACGCCGCGTGAACTGGCCCGAGGTCCTCGGGACGCTCACCGAGGGCCAGGACCTCACCACCGAGGTCGCCCGCTCGGCAATGGCCGAGATCCTCGCCGGCAACGCCACCTCGGCCCAGATCGCCGGGTTCGCCATCGCGCTGCTCATGAAGGGCGAGACCATCGACGAGCTCACCGGGCTGCTCGGTGCCATGCTCGACGCGTCCGACCTCGTGGCGCTCGATCCGTCCATCGACGCCGTCGACACCTGCGGCACCGGTGGCGACCGCAGCGGCACCATCAACATCTCGAGCATCGCCGCCTTCGTGGTCGCAGGGGCCGGCGTCCCGGTGGCCAAGCACGGCAACCGGGCGGCCTCGTCGCAGTGTGGATCGGCCGACGTCTACGAGGCGCTCGGGGTGCCGATCGATCTCAGCCCGGCAGACGTGGCGCGATCTGTTGCCGAGGTGGGCATGGGCTTCTGCTTCGCCCAACGCTTCCACCCGGCCCTCCGCCACGCCGGGCCGACCCGCAAGGAGCTCGGCGTGCGGACGGCGTTCAACTTCCTCGGCCCCATGGCCAACCCGGCACGGGTGCGCCGTCAGGTCGTCGGGGTCGCCGACCCTCGCCTGGCCGAACGCATGCTCGGCGTGCTGGCGGCCAACGGCGCCGTGCACTCCCTCGTGGTGTTCGGCCACGACGGGCTCGACGAGCTCACGACCACGACCACCTCGACGATGATCGAGCAACACCACGGTGGCGAGGTTCGCACCCACGACGTCGATCCCGCGGCCTTCGGGCTGGCGCCCGCCTCACCAGGGGACCTGCTGGGAGGCGATGCAGCCACGAATGCTGCTGCGGCCCGTCGGGTGCTCGACGGCGCCGCGGGACCGCACCGCGACGTCGTGGTGCTGAACGCAGCCGCCGGCCTTCTGGTCGGCGGCCTGGTCGACGATCTGGCGGCGGGTGTCGAGGCGGCACAGGTGTCGATCGACGAGGGCAGGGCCGCTGCCGTCCTCGAACGGCTCGCCGCCTTCTCGTAGACCCGATTCCGCCTCGGGCCGACTCGGACCGCGGCTCCCATCGCCGCAGGAGCGGTCAGGTCAGCGCTGGTGGGGGAGCGGGGTGGCGACGCGGGCCGGGGGCACGGCGAGGTGCGGGTGACCCTGCACGATCCGGTCGATCTGGTCGACCTCGGCCTGCGCCGCGTGCAGCGCCTGGAGCTGGTCGGCGACGTCGCTCAGGCCGTCGGCGGCCTGGGGGATGGCGGTCGGCCCCGCTCGGCGGGCGGTGTGGGCGATCTGGTGGGCCAGGCGCTCGATCTCGGCCACCTGCGCCTGGAGGGGGCGGAGCGTCTGACGGCGGTGGGGGCGAGGAGTGGCGCTCGCCGCCACGAGGCGCTCGTCGGTGAGCACTGCCTCGCGCTCGAGGCTGAGGGCGAGGTCGGGAAGTTGGGGGTGCGCGCGCCCGACGGCGGGCGCATAGGCGGCGCGGGCGGAGAAGAGCGCGCTGCGGAGCCGGCGGTGCATGCGGGCCGGGGAGCGGGGCGAGATCAGCCAGGTGACCGGTGCCGGGGTCTTGGCGGTGGCCGACACCCGATTGCGGCGGCGGAGGCTCCACAAGATGGTGGCGACTGATGCCGCCGCGAGCCCGACGAAGCCCAGGTAGACCAACGTCACCACGATCAGGATCTTCACGTCCGCCAGGTTACCGGGCGGCACGCGGCATGCTGTCAGGTGCGGGTGGGCTCGTAGGTGGGAAGGGCTGGAAGGCGCGACGAGAGGCCCGCGTCGCAGTGGACCAGGCGTACCCGCGCGGCCTTTTCGTCGAGCCAGCGGGCCACGCACAGCAGTTCGTCGGCAAGCTCGCGCGGGATGGGGCGCTCGTCGGGGGCATCGGGCCCGGCGGGCGTCGCGGCGAGCGGGAACGGAAGGGCCAGGTGGGGGTCGGCCGGGTCGCTCGCCCACGAATCGACCAGGCGCCCGTGGTGGAGCTCGACACCGCCGACGCCCGGCAGCTCGACCCGCAGTCGCCCGGCGTGGCGCAGCCCGTCGAGGCGGCGCTGGCGAGCGAGGGTCTTGGCGAGCGCGGCGGCCCGATCCCTGACGTCAGCGGCCTCCTCGTAGCGCTCATCGAGCGCCAGGGCCTGCATCCGTTCCGCCAGGGGATCGAGCAGCGACGACGGATCGTGCGTGAGCGACGCGACGAGTCGGTCGACGATGGCCGCGTAGTCGGCCTCGGACACCCCGCCCGAACAGGGGCACGTGCTGACGCCGAGCTGCGCGGCCGTGCAGGGGCCGTCTCGAACCGGCGCGTTGCCGAGGCGGGTGGAGCAGCGCCGCAGCGGCACCACGGTCTCGATGGCCTCGGCGACCCGGCGGGCGAAGCGGGTCGACGACAGTGGCCCCAGGTACAGGGCGCCGTCGTCGGGGGCGGCGCGCACCACCGAGAGCCGGGGGAAGCGCTCGTTCAGCGTGAGCTTCAGGTAGGTGTAGGACTGCCACCGGGTCCCCTGACGGTTGAAGCGGGGCATGAGCTGGTGGATGAGGCGCACCTCGAGCACCTCGGCCTCGAGCGGACCGGGGCACACCACATGGTCGATGGTGTGGGTCTCGCGCAGCAGTTGCGCGACCTTCCGGCGTCGCTCCCCCGAGAAGTACGAGCGCACGCGGGCCCGCAGGTTGGTGGCCTTGCCCACGTACAGGGCCTGGCCCCGTGCGTCGCGGAAGAGGTAGACCCCGGGGCGGCGCGGGAGGCGGCTGGTGAGCTTGAGCTTGCCCACCTGGGGGTGGGCGGCCAGCGAGGGCAGGGCGAGCAGGTCGTCGAGCCCGGACACGCCGAGGCGGCCCGCGCGCTCGAGCAGCACGTGGAGCAGGTCGCCCGTGGCGAGCGCGTCGTCGAGGGCGCGGTGCGAGGGTCGGTGGGGGAGCCGGAGTCGATCGGACAGGGTGCCGAGCTTGTGGTTGGGCACCTCGTCGGCCAGCAGGCGTCGAGCCAGGCGGCAGGTGTCGACGACGGCGTTGGCGAGGGCCGGCCGGCCGGTGCGGTCGGTGGCGGCGCGGAGGAAACGGAGGTCGAAGCCCACGTTGTGGCCCACGATCACCGACTGGTCGCCCACGAACTCGAGAAGGGCCGGGAGCGCCGTCTCGACGCGGGGCGCCGGCAGCACCATGGCCTGAGTGATCCCGGTGAGCACGGTGATGGTGGGCGGGATGGCCTGGCCCGGGTTGACGAGGGTCTGGAACGTGCCCAGGCACTCGCCGCCGCGCAGCTTCACCGCGCCGATCTCGGTGATGGCGCAGTCGGCAGCCGAGCCGCCGGTCGTCTCGAGGTCGATCACGCAGAACGTCACGTCGGCCAGTGGCGTGCCGAGGTCGTCGAACGAGCGCTGCACGCCAACAGTCAAGCGAACAGGTGTTCGGGGCGCAAGTCGCCGTATGATCCCGGGATGTGCAGGAGCGAGCGTCGATGATCCGGTACCGCTGCGACGCCTGCGGCAACCTCACCCGCTTCGACGTGACGGTCACTCGACGCACCCGGGCCTTCCACCACTACACCGTGGGCGGCGAGATGTCGGTGGAGGACGAAGACGTGCTCGACGAGCACGTCGAGGAGGTCGCCTGCCGGTGGTGCGGCTCCGGGGCCTCGGTCCACCCCGTCAGCGAGTAGGGCCTTGGTCCTTCGGGGCCAGGCGGCGGCGCAGCTCGACCGCCACCTCGGTGCCGACGATGGCCTCGAGCTCGACGGCCAGCGACGCCCACACCGGCTGGTCGCCGACGTAGGCGTCGGGCTCCTCCGTGCAGCACCACGCCATCGACTCGCCCTCCTCGCCCCAGTCCCCACGGGTCCAGCGTCGGACCGTGGCCACCTCGGTGTCACCCGGTCCGGGCGTCCACGCCACCCGCACCGGCAGCTGCCAGCACACCGACGGCTTCCAGTCGGTGACCGGCTCGCCCTCGGCGAGCGCGGCGAGGTGCAACGCACACCCGGCGCCACCGGCGAACCCGGGGCGGTTCAAGAAGATGCACGCACCGTCGACCAGCCGGGTATGGCTCCGATCGCCGTCCCGGTAGACGCCACCCTCGGCCGCGTCCCGGTGGTGCTGGAACAACGCGGCGGGAAGCATGGCGGCGAGCGCACCGACCAGCCGGGCCTCGTCACCCTCGTCGAGCCCCGCCCCGCTCGAGCAGCAACCCTGGGCGAGGCGCTCGGCACGTTCGGGCAGGATGCCCTGGCACCCACGGCCCCACAGGCAGGTCCAGTTGGACGTCAGGAAGGCCCGGTCGAAACGCCAGGTCGTGGCCCCGTCCACGATCTCCTCCCTGTCCTCGATCTCCCCGGGGTCGTCGATCTCCGGGAGTTCCTCGTCGAGCGCCATGGCACTCCATGATGGCCCGGCGCGGCGGCCTGGCGAACGCCCGGGCGGCCACGGCGGCAAGTGAGTGTCACAGGGGGTGGGGATGCTCTGGGGCATGGAGGAGAACCCCGTGAGAATCGACTGCGATGAGTGCGTCATGGTGCACACGTCCACCTGCGACGACTGCATCGTCACGTTCCTGTGCTCGCGAGAGCCCGACGACGCGGTGGTGATCGACGTGGGCGAAGCCCGGGCCGTCCGCATGCTGCAGGACGCCGGGCTCGTGCCCGAGTTGCGCCACCGGCCCCGCACCGGCTGATCTGATCGTGTGATCGACGCGCTGGCCGAGGTCGGCCGGGCGGCGGGCCTCGACGCCCTCGGGGTGGCACCGGCGGCGCCGTTCGAGGCAACGCGCCGAATCCTCGAGGAGCGCAAGGCCCAGGGGTTGGCCGCCGGCATGCAGTTCACCTACCGGCGACCGGCCCGGTCCACCGACCCGAACGCGGCGCTCGACGGGGCGCGCTCGCTCGTCGTCGGCGCGGTCGCGTATGCCGGCACGGGACCCGAGCCGTCGGGGGCCGCCCCAGCCGATCGTCCCGAGGGACGGGTCGCCCGCTACGCCCGGGCCGACTACTACGCCACGCTGCGATCGGCCCTCACGGTGGTGAGCGACCACCTGCGGGCGCACGGATGGCGTACCAGGGTGCTCGCCGACGACAACGCCCTGGTCGACCGTGAGGCGGCCTACCGGGCGGGCCTCGGGTGGTACGGCAAGAGCGCGAACCTGCTCCTGCCCGGGCGGGGCAGCTGGTTCGTGCTCGGCTCGGTGGTCACCGACGCCCCGCTCCCGGCCAGCGATGCGCCGGTGCCCGACGGCTGTGGCCCGTGCAACCGCTGCATCGACCACTGTCCCACCGAGGCGATCATCGCCCCCGGCGTGGTCGACGCCCGGCGGTGCCTCGCCTGGTTGGTGCAGGCGCCCGGATCGTTCCCCATCGAGCTCCGAGAGGCTCTGGGCAACCGCATCTACGGCTGTGACGACTGCCAGGAGGTCTGCCCCCCGAACCGGCGCGCCGACCTGTCCACCGCCGACGAGTCCACCTTGGGCGGCCCCGCAACCGCGCCCGGCGGGTCCGTGTCGCTGATCGCCATGCTCGATGCCGACGACGGCGAACTGCTCGCCGCACACGGCCGGTGGTACATCGCGTCGCGCGATCCTCGGTATCTGCGCCGGAACGCGCTGGTGGCACTCGGCAACGTCGGTGACCGTGACGACCCCGACGTTCGGCGCGTGCTCGCGAGGAGCCTTGCGAGCGCCGACCCGTTGCTCCGGGAGCACGCGGCGTGGGCCGCCGCCCGCCTGGGGCTCGAGCCTCATGGCAAGGCGGTCCCGGCGTGATCGGGCGATGAACCACCTTCTCGTCACCAACGACTTCCCGCCCAAGCTGGGCGGCATCCAGTCGTACCTGTGGGAACTGTGGCGGCGCCTGCCTCCCGGCTCGACGACCGTTCTCACCACGCCTTACGAGGGGGCCGAGGCGTTCGACGCCGCTCAGGCGTACCGGGTCGAGCGCACCCGTGAGCCCGTGTTGCTCCCCAACCCGCTGCTGGCCCGCCACATCAACCGCCTGGCCGCCGAGGTCGACGCTCGACTGGTGGTGCTCGACCCGGCGTTGCCGCTCGGGCTGCTGGGCCCCCATCTCGACCGCCCGTACGGAGTGGTGCTCCACGGTGCCGAGGTCACGATCCCGGGCCGGCTGCCGGTCGCCAACCTGGCGCTCCGACGGGTGCTGCGGGGTGCCGAAGTGGTCATCGCCGCGGGTGGCTACCCCGCGGCCGAGGGTGAGCGTGCCGCGGGTCGCCCTCTTCCGGTCACGGTGGTGCCACCGGGGGTCGACGTCGAGCGGTTCCGCCCGCTCTCACCCGACGAGCGTGCGGACGCTCGCGAGGCGCTGGGGCTCCCGATCGACGGGCGGCTCGTGGTCAGCGTCAGCCGACTCGTGCCGCGCAAGGGGATGGACGTGCTGATCCGCAGTGCCGCCGCACTGTCCGAGGGACGCGAAGACCTCACCGTGGCGATCGCCGGCGGCGGACGCGACCGCTCCCGACTCGACCGGTTGGCGCGCGAGGCCCGTGCTCCGGTTCGCCTGCTCGGACGCGTTCCCGACGACGACCTGCCGGCGCTGTACGGCTGTGCCGACGTGTTCGCCATGTTGTGCCGCAGCCGTTGGGCTGGCCTCGAGCAGGAGGGGTTCGGCATCGTCTTCCTCGAAGCGGCCGCGACGGGTGTGCCACAGGTGGCCGGCGCCAGCGGTGGCGCCGCCGAGGCGGTGGTCGACGGGGTGACGGGCACGGTGGTCCCCGACGCGGGCCGGGTCGACGCCGTGACCACGGCGCTGGCCGGGCTCCTCGACGACCCCGGGCTCCGCCGCCGGATGGGTGACGCCGCACGACAACGCGCCGAGGCCGAGTTCGCCTATGACGTGCTGGTCGATCGCCTCGCCGCCGCCCTGTCGCCGTGAGCGCTGCGGTGGGGCCCACGGCCGGACGTCGAATCGTCACCGTCAGCCGGGCGGGGACGGCGGTCTTCGTGCTCACGGCCGCGGCCGCGGTCGTCGATCGCTCGCGGTTCGGGCTCCCGGCGGTCACGGTGGCGCTCGTCCTCTTCGCCGTGGGGTGCGTGGTGTTCCTCTGGGCCTACGGCATCGCCGTGGGCCGGAGCCGGGTCGATGCCATCGGCATCGGCGGGCTGTTCTTCCTCCAGGGCAGCGCGCCGCGGACGGTGCAGGTCGCCCTGCTCGTGCCGCTGGCCGTCCAGGTGGTCACCGCCCTGGTGACTGCGGGCCTGCGCCCGTTCACCAGCCTCGCCTTCGGGGTGCTGGTGCCGATGTTCGGGCTGGCGCAGGCCGGGTTGTGGGGGGCCCGGTACGGCTCGTTCGATCGTCGGTCCAACTAGGATCCGGCTGATGCCCGACCAGGCGACAGAGCGCACGACGATCGACGCCTCTCCGGCGTCGTGTCTCGAGGTGGCGTTGGCCTTCGAGGCGTACCCCCTGTGGGCCCACGACATCAAGGAGACCGAGGTTCTCGAGCGCGACGACCAGGGGCGGGGGCTCCAGGTGCGGTACCGGGCCGCGGCCATGGGCCGGAGCACGACCTACACGCTCGGTTACGACTACTCGGAGTCGCCACAGAAGCTCTCCTGGGAGTTGCTCGACAGCGATATCACCCGCCGTCTCGAGGGGTCGTACGACTTCGCGCCGGTCGACGGCGATCCGGGCCGCACCGACGTCACCTACGAGCTCTCGGTCGAACTGGTGGTGCCGCTCCCCGGCTTCGTCAAGCGTCGGGCCGAGACCCGCATCATGCACACCGCCCTGCGGGACCTGAAGGCCCGGGTCGAGGCCACCGCCGTCGCGTGAGGATCCTGCTCTTCACCGGCAAGGGCGGAGTGGGGAAGACGACGGTGGCATCGGCGACAGCACTGCGCTGCGCCGATGCGGGACGCCGCACGCTCGTGCTGTCCACCGACCCGGCCCACTCGCTGTCCGACGCGCTCGACCGGAGGCTCGGCACCGAGCCCACGAAGATCGATGAGCACCTGTGGGGACAGCAGCTCGATGCCCAGGAACGCATGCAGGAGTCGTGGGCGGAGATCCAGGCCTACCTCACGCAGGTGCTCGACTGGGCCGGGGTGGCCGGCATCGAGGCCGAGGAGCTCGCGGTGCTGCCGGGACTCGACGAGATCTTCGCCCTCGCCGACATCAAGGGCTTCGCCGATTCCGGTGCATGGGACACCATCGTCGTGGACTGCGCTCCCACCGCCGAGACCATCCGGCTGCTGTCCCTCCCCGAGATCCTCGGCTGGTACATGGACCGGGTCTTCCCGGCGAGCCGACGGATCAACCGTGTCCTGTCGCCCGTGCTGGCGAAGGTCACGAACCTCCCGGTCGCGGGCGACGAGGTGTTCGGCGCGGCCCGTCGGTTTTACGACCGTCTCGACGGCGTCCGGGACCTGCTGACGGACCCGAAGGTCACGAGCGCCCGGCTCGTCGTCAACCCCGAGCGCATGGTCATCGCGGAGGCGCGGCGAACACATACCTACCTCTCGCTGTTCGGGTACCGGGTCGATGCCGTGGTGGCCAACCGGGTGCTCCCCGCCGCAGTGGCCGATCCCTGGTTCGCCCGCTGGCAGGAGCTCCACACCGAGCACCTGGCGTCGATCGAGGAAGGCTTCGCCCCGGTCCCCGTGCTCAGGGCGCACCTGGCGGCAGACGAGCTCGTGGGGATGGCATCCCTCCGCCGGCTCGGGGACGAGGTCTACGGCCATCTCGAGCCTGACGCCCTCCTCCACGAAGGCGACCCTCTTCGGGTCGTCCGCGAGGATGAGGGGTGGCGGCTCTTGCTCGACCTGCCCTTCGCCGAGCACGCCGATGTGGACGTCGTGCGCCGAGGTGACGAGCTCTTCGTCCGGGCCGGGCCGTACCGTCGTGCGCTCGTCCTTCCCGACGCCCTCCGGCGCCTCGTCGTGCGCGGGGCCGAGCTCCGCGAGGGCACACTTGCCGTGACGTTCCGTGGCGACCGGGCCGCGGTGCCGATGGCAGCGGAGGAGCGCCCATGAACGACGAGCGGGCCGATGAGGCCCTCGGCCACCTGCAGGTGGCCGCGAAGGAGATGATCGAGGCGGCGCGGGCCTTTCTCGATGTGGCCGAGGCACTGGTGAGCGACCCGCGCACGGCTGACACGGTGTTGGGCCTGATCGAC
>CXWK01098335.1_pt3 | contig 42099 bp, 36 predicted proteins | sample 590851 | NCBI WGS metagenome assembly CXWK01 (sample SAMEA3498364, study PRJEB10139) | wastewater metagenome | biome: wastewater treatment plant; material: activated sludge | place: Denmark | collected 2014-08-01
CGCCGAGGTACCCCGCCACTCCCACTGACTCCGTTGCCCTCCCCCTGATCGTTCCCACGCTCTGCGTGGGAACGATCACTTCAAGACTTTGCCGCGCCTGTTATCATGCGCGGCATCGCCATCGCACAGGACCGCGCCGTTCCCCATGGATTACCGCAAACCCTCCGACCGCAAAAGCATGCACTCGCGCATCGTCCAGGAACTGGGCATGCAGATCGTCTCGGGACGTTTCCTGCCGGACGACAAACTGCCCGCCGAAGCCCTGCTCTGTGAGGAGTATGCCGTCAGCCGGCCGGTGTTGCGCGAAGCCACCCGTGTTTTGGTCGCCAAGGGCCTGGTCTATTCCCGTCCGCGGGTCGGCACGGTGGTCAAGCCGCGCAAGGAATGGCACATGCTCGACCCGGACGTCCTGCATTGGCTGATGCAAAGCAGCCCGCAGAACCAGTTCTTCGACCTGCTGACCAGTGTGCGCAGCATCATCGAACCGGCCGCCGCCGCCCTCGCCGCGCAGTTCGCCACCGACGCGGACATTGCCGCCATCGGTGAAGCCTACCAGCGCATGGAGGCGGCACCGACGCCGGAAGCCTTGCTGCAACCGGACCTGGATTTCCACAGCCGTATAGCCGACGCCACCCACAACGACTTGCTGGCCAACCTGTGCAACATGCTGTCGGTAGCGATTGCCGAAGCGTTGAAGCATTCCAATCAGCGGCCAAACCTGCATGAGCTGGCGTTGCCGCGGCACAAGGCGATTCTCACGGCCATCGAAAACCGCGATGCGCTGGGTGCGCGGCATGCAACGCTGGTGCAGCTGGACGATGCGCGTAGTGCGCTGAATGTGGTGCTGGGTAGCGATCCCTCGTAAAGCAAAATCAAAAGATCGCAGCCTGCGGCAGCTCCTACAGATGTACATCATTCCCCTGTAGGAGCTGCCGCAGGCTGCGATCTTTTGATCTTCACGCACAAAAAAAAGCCGCAACCCTGAGGTTGCGGCTTTTTTGTTTCAACCAGGGATCAGTGAGCAAACAGCGAATTACCCTTCTGCCCCGCCAGCTTCTCCGGTTTTATCAGGAACCGCGCCAGTGCCGGCAGCAGCCACAACGCACCGAACATGTTCCACAGCAGCATGAAGGTCAGCATCAGGCCCATGTCAGCCTGGAACTTGATGGCCGAGAAGATCCAGGTGCACACGCCGATGGCCAGGCACAAGCCGGTAAACAGCACGGCCTTGCCGGTGGATTTCAGCGTCTGGTAGTACGCCTCTTGCAACGGCAGGCCGGCACGCAGGAAGCTTTCCAGGCGGCTGTAGATGTAGATGCCGTAGTCCACGCCAATCCCCACCCCTAGCGCCACCACCGGCAGGGTCGCGACCTTCACGCCGATGCCCATGAAGGCCATCAGGGCGTTGCCCAGCACCGACGTCAGCACCAGCGGCAACACGATGCACAAGGTCGCCGCCCAGGAACGGAAGGTGATCATGCACATGACCGCGACGCAGATGTACACCAGGATCAGGATAGTCAGTTCGGACTTCTTGATCACCTCGTTGGTGGCCGCTTCAATGCCCGCGTTACCGGCAGCCAGGATGAACTCCAGGTTCTCGGTGTTGTGTTCCTTGGCGAATTCCTGCACCGCATGCACCGCACGGTCCAGGGTTTCGGCCTTGTGATCGTTGAGGAACACCAGCACCGGTGCCAATGAACAGCTGTTGTTGTACAGGCCATCGGCGCGGGCGATGGAATTGTTCAACACGTCCGGGTTACGCGACAGGGTTTCCCATTTCAGGTTGCCCTCGTTCATGCCCTTGATCATCTGCTTGGACACGGTGACCAGCGAGATCGCCGACTGCACGCCCTCGGTGTTCTGCATCTTCCACATCAGCTCATCGATCGGCGCCATGGCTTCGTAGCGCGAGCAGCCTTCGGCCTTGGTCTTGACCATCACCACCAACACGTCGGAACTGGTGGAGTAGTTGCTGATGATGAAGTTGTTGTCCTTGTTATAGCGCGAGTCCGGACGCAATTCCGGCGCGCCCTGGTCGAGGTCTCCGATCTTCAGGTTCTGGCTGTACCAGAGGCCACCGCCAAAGGCGACCAGCGCCAGGAAAATCGAAACCGGTGCAACCTTCGCGCTGGCAAAATTCGACAACAGCCGCCAGAACGGATGCTCGCGGATCGCATCCTTCTTGCTGCGAGCCACGGCACGCTTGCGTCTGCCGACGTAGGAAATCGCCACCGGCAACAGGATCAGGTTGGTGAACACAATCACTGCCACACCGATGGAAGCACCGATGGCCAGCTCGCGGATCACACCGATATCGATGATCAGCAGCGTGATGAAGCCCACCGCATCGGCGAGGATCGCGATCATCCCTGGCAAGAACAGCTGGCGGAAAGTGCGCCGCGCCGCCGTCAAGGCGTTTTCCGCCTCGCTGGATTGCAGGGCGATACCGTTGATCTTCTGCACGCCGTGGGAAATACCGATGGCGAAGATCAGGAACGGGACCAGCATCGAGTAGGGATCGAGCCCGAAGCCGAAGAAGTGCATCAACCCCAACTGCCAGACCACCGCCACCAGGGTGGTACTCAATACCGCCACTGTGCTGCGCATGCAGTTGGTGAACCAGTACAGCAGGATCAGGGTGATGACGAAGGCAACACCGAAGAACATCACCACCATCACCAGGCCGTCGATCAGGTCGCCAACTTTCTTGGCGAAACCGACGATATGGATCTTCACGTTGGGGTTCTGTTTCTCGAACTTGTCGCGGATCTTATCTTCCAGCTCGTGGGAGAACTTGCGATAGTCCAATGCCAGCAACTTGCCCTGGTCCTGCGGGTCCGGGTAGGACTCCAGCAGCGGGATGTCGACGATGCTCGACTTGAAGTCGTTGGCCACCAGGCGCCCGACCTGCCCGGACTTGAGCACGTTGTTACGCAACAGGTCGAGGCTTTGCTGGGAGCCGTTGTAGCTCTGCGGGATCACTTCCCCCCCAGCAAAGCCCTCCTCCGTCACTTCGGTCCAGCGCACGCTCGGGCTCCACAGCGACTTGAGGCCGGAGCGGTCGACGCCAGAGATGTAGAACACCTCGTCGTTGATCTGGCGTAACGTCTCCATGTACTCCTTGGAGAAGATGTCGCCGTCGGTGGCTTCCACGGAAATGCGGACGGTGTTGCCCAGGTTCGCCAGGTCGTTACGGTGCTCCATCATCTTCTGGATGAACGGATGCTCGAGCGGGATCATTTTTTCGAAGCTGGTGGACGGGCGGATCAGCGTCGCCTGCCAGAACAGGAAAACACTGACCAGCAGGCAGATGAAAATCACTGCCGGGCGATTATTGAAGATCAGGCGCTCAAGAAACGTCGCCTTGTCCTGATGATGGGTGCTTAAGGATGTCATGACTACGCCTTCTTATTATTAACCCGGCTCATTTGCCCAGCTCAGCGCCATTTGGCGAAGTGGCGCGAACGCCGCCCTGTCCAGCCAGAATCAGATTGCCATTCCCTGCGGCGACGACCGATGAGAGCGAGATACGATCCCGACGGTTGAAGACGCTGAAGGTTTCACCGTTGTCGCTGCTGCTGATCACCGAACCGCCGTTGCCGACGATCACAATGGAACCATCGTCAAGCAATGTACCGCCGGACAGGCCGAATTCCAGATCACCGCGTTCAGCCTTGAGCTACACCTGCTCCCAAGTGCTGCCGAAATCCGTGGAGCGGTAAAGATTGCCGCGCAGGCCATACGCCAACAGCGTATTGGGTTGCGCGGTGCCGATCACACCGAATAGCGAACCCTCGTACGGACCTTCGAGTTTTTCCCAGGTCTGGCCCCAATCGGCCGAGCGGAACATGCTGCCCTGCTCGCCAACGATAAACAGGCCGGCATCCTTGACCGCCGTGATGGCGTTGAGGTGGAACTGGTCTTCGTTGTCCAGGCGGTCGCTGACGTCTTCCCAGTTCTTGCCGCCGTCGGTGGTGGCCATCAACGCACCATACGCGCCTACGGCAAAACCGCTGTTGGCGTCCTGGAACCAGACGTCGAGCAGCGGCGATTCGCGTTTCAGATCTTCGAATTGCTTGGTCCAGGTGACACCACCGTCTTCGCTGGCGAGGATCTGCGCGTCATGCCCCACGGCCCAGCCGTGCTTGTCATCGACAAAGAACACTGAAGTCAGTAACTGGCGGGTCGGCACCTTGGCCTGGGTCCAGGTGGAACCCTGGTCGTCGGAATACAGAATGTGCCCGCGATCCCCGACCGCCACCAGGCGCTTGCCGGCGTGCACGACATCGAGCACCAGGCTTTTGCTGGCCTTGGCCGATTCAACGGAATAAACGACGTTGGACGCTGGCGCGTCAGCGGCCAGCACCGATGTTGACCACACGGCACAGCCCAACAGCGAGAGCGCTGTAGCCAGCAACGCGAATTTGCGCAATGCCGGCGGGCGGCAGATACCCACACCCATGACAGGCTCACTCATAGACCTTCCCCCTTTATTATTGTTAGGTCGTTCAACCTTTCAGGGCGCCGAAAGGGGTACTCACGGGACGTCCTGTTTCAAAAGCATAGTCTTGAAACCCGCAATCCAGAGCCCCTTCGGAAGCTGGCTTATCCTATCGGTGTTTTTCGACGGCTGACAATCGACGGCACGTTATGTTTTGTTAACCGCGGGTCGATGCGTCCCGGGTGAATGGTCGGGTATTACCGCGGGTGATCGTGTTATCCATGGACGGTCTATGCCGGTGTTTGGCTGATCCATGCAGTCCAGCAAATTGTATCGATGAGCGTTTTTTGTCAGAAGCCGACTTGTCGTTCCCCTATGGTGGCTCGCATTGACTCCCCATGGACAGCAAGAAATGATTCCTTCCCCAGTTGGCGCCTCATCCAGCCGCCCTCTCGCAAACAACGACCGTCCGATAGTCCCTACACCCATTGCGAAAGCGGTGAGTTTCGTTTGCCAGGGACAGGAGAAGTTTGTGGCACTCGCGCAATCACCGGAGGAAAAACCAGGGCGTGATTCGTCTGCGGCGGGACCGAAGCCAATCGGGGGTGGCCGTAAGAACAGAGTGGTCGCGATGCGAGAGCAAAACCAGCAGCGCTTCGCAGGGCTAATGCAAGATCTGGAGAAGTTGCTGGGGCAACAGAAACAGATGCAAAAGCGCGTTGATATCACATACAACGTCATGCAGAGCAAAATGAGCGATCCATCGTGCTCCGAACAGGAACGGGCACAGTTCAGACAACGTTACGTCGTCGAATTGGACGCTCAAAGCACAAGCTATGTCACGCTGCTGGACGTGACCACGGAATTGATTGGCTTGAGGGTTGCCCCTGACATTGCCCAATTAGGGTGCAAGCTGCAGGAAAATCTGATCAACAATGCTTATGCGCAAATCACCATTAAAGGCCTGGATCTCGAAGCAGCTAAATGCAAGTACACCCATTCCAATTGTGATGAGGTGCAGCTCGCTACAGCCCTGCTAACCGAAGGTACTGTCGTAGTGGATGGTTTTTTGGAATACATGGGTGAACTCTGCGAAATCTACGAAACGGTGCTCAAGTTCCAAACGGAGGTGGGGAGCCGTCTTCGCCAACTTCAAGGGATGTCGCACCAGGGGGCCGAGGCCTGGGAGCGATTGACCAGCAACAGGCCCGATAATGAAATTAGCGTGCTGGGTACCAAGGTCTGCCAACTGACCACCTTGACCTCTCTCGGCGCCAAGGAGCCTGGCAGCGACACGTCAGCAGCACTGCTTGACGTTATGGCACCCCTGCAGTTGTTGTTCTCGTCCTATATTGAGCTTCAAATCTCAAAGCACTATAAAAGCGACGATCGTATTGCCGTACTGGATAACCTGGTCAAACACTACGACGCCGCCATGGTAGGGCTCACCAGTATTGGCATCCTGAGATCCGATGAATTGCAGCCGGAGCGGTTCGCCCATCTGTGCGAAGTCGTTGGACAATTGCGCGACGATGCCGAGCACCGTCTGGCTGATGAACTGAAGAACACTGAAACGCCGTCCCCGACATCGAAAGCCGAACTTCCCGCCACATCGCCCTCCCGCAAGCGGGTCATCCACACTGTCAAAGGCACATTGATCGGAGAGGTTCGGGCTCGAGTTGCCAATCAGGGCACAGACATTGTCGACGTCAGAAGCCCTTTCGAAGACCAGCCACTGGCCTCGTTCCGCGAAGATAAATCGAATGCCTGGGTGGAAATCGTCGAAGCGAGTAAAACCGCACCGAAAGCGCGCGTGACTCCCTACCCGCAACTCAAGGGCGATGCTCGAAAGGCGTTGGCGAAAATCGATGAGCTGGTGCACAAATTCGATGGCTACGCACGAGGGGCGGGCCATCCAAAGGGAATCGAAGAGAGCTTGCAGAACACGGCACAGAATCTGATCGACTATGCGGACCGCCTGGAACGCCACGAAAACGCACCGTCAAACTCGCAGAAGGATGCCGACCTCGTCAAAGACCTGCGGCTCACGGCTGGAACAATCAAGGAAAAGGCAACGCAGCTGCGTATCCAAATATCCCTGGCCCAAGCCCCTACCCGCGAAGCCGTGGAGTATCTGATGCGTCAAAAGGAAATTCACCCGCAAAAAATCGGCGAGCGCATACAACTGAAAACCGGACGCCAGGACTTTTTGCAGGAATACGTTCTGATGAACAAAAACAATCGGCCATTGTGGTATGCGCACTTTCATTACAACACATCAAATGATGCCGAGGACAATTACACCGCCGCCAGCCTGAAAACCAAAGATCAACGCTTTGAAACCAATGCCACGGCACTGGCCAAGGCACAAAACGCTCACCAGAAAATCGACATCTATCGCGGCCACATCGACAAGGAACTGGCCACGAAAATTTTCTCGCTGCCGTAACCCGTTCGCCGCGCAGTGACTGGCACTGCGCGGCATCAGGACCAAGCCAGGCTGATTCACGCAGTCCAGCGAACTGTATCGATGAGCGTTTTTTGTCAGAAGCCGACTTGTCGTTCCCCTATGGTGGCGCGCATTGACTCCCCATGGACAGCAAGAAATGATTCCTTCCCCAATTGGCGCCTCATCCAGCCGCCCTCTCGCAAACAACGACCGTCCGATAGTCCCCACACCCATTGCGAAAGCGGTGAATTTCGTTTGCCAGGGACAAGAGGAGTTTGTGGCGCTCGCGCAGTTACCGGAAGAAAAACCGGGGCGTGATTCGCTGCGGCGGGACCGAAGCCAACCGGGGGGCGCCCGTAAGAACAGAGTCGTCGCGATGCGAGAGCAAAAGCAGCAGCGCCGAACTGTAGTCATGATCGTTTTTTGACAGATATCGAATTTCCCCCGCCCTATTGTGATTCAAATTTACTAACCATGAAGGCGTGAAATGATTTCCTCGGTAAACGGCTCCTCATCCAGTCAGTCTCTCGAACGCTGCTCCCAACCAACGGGCTCCACACCTGTTTCAAAAGGGTTGGATAAAGCATGCCAAGGAAAAGCTGAATTAGTGCTGACCAAAAACAATCGGCTCAATCAATTCACTGTTCCCAATGGGTATGTCTTGACCTCCGGACGCCTAATCACCGTGGCGCGCCCTTATTCGAATGACAGCGCGGCGAAGCCACTCGAACAGACTCTGGCCAATGCGAAAACCATCCTGAACACCGCGCTCACCATGCGCAACCTGATCAAGGAAGGGCATGAACTCGCTGAACTAAAACCTGCAGGCAACTCACCGCAGATAGAACTGGCCACACGCATTCAGTCCAGCTTGGGCGACGCTACAAAGGGTCGTCTATCAGTACTCACCTCACCGATTGCCTTGACCGTCGACAACAGCAAGGTCACTTCACTCAGCCCTTCCAAGAGCGACATGGCCGTTTGGATAAAAAGCCATGACACGCCGGGCAGCTACATAGTGTTGAACGGCAACAACGACGAAACCTACGTCTCATACATCGCCGACAAACTCGCGGACAGCAAGCACATCAACTTTATTACCAGCGGCTTCGGTGGCCACGGCACGACGGATCGCCATGCCATCGCGACCAACAAAACCGAAGGTGACCGCTTTAAAGAGTTGCTGATGGAAAAAGGCATCGCCCCACAACGGATCACAGTTGACCCCTTCTCGACCAACAGCGGTCAAAACGCAATTAACGTCGCGGACATCATCAACCGTGACATTCAGGGTGGAAAACCACTCGGCACGGTTATTGTCAGCGGTACGCCCGCCGCGGTGTTTCGACAAACCTACACCTATGCCCAACAACTCAAGATAAACAGCGAGACGCCATTTCAGATTGAATCATTCCCGTTCTGTGATGAAGCCAAATACACCACGCTCGCCGATAATCTCGCCATTATTCGCGAGTTTTCCACCACGCTGAATTACTTGTTTAATACTGCTTATCTACCAAGTAATGCAGGCCTCTACCCGGATGCGTTTTTTTCCTCGGTTCTGGATTGCCTGGCGACGTTCGCTGATAAGTTGACTGCGGACCATCCCAAAGATGCGGATAAACATGGAACGGTTGTCAGAGCTATTCGAACGATCGATCAACAGATGATTGAGCGATTCAAGTCGACGCAGTTGACCTCGGAAGACAAAATGGCCGTCCGCACAGTCGACGACTTCTTCAGATCTCTCTTCAACCCGCTGGAACTTACATTCAATCGCGGCACCGTATAAGCCACAAAAAAATGCCCGTAGCGCAAGATACGGGCATTTCAGTATTTCAACAGCCGTTGAGAAAAAACTCGCTCACACGGTCATCAAGCCAAGCTTTTACTCACCACCTCAAACACGTCACTGGACAACTGCCCCGAAGCACGAATGCGCTCCAGTTCGCCTTTCATCATCGCCTGACGGGCGCTGTCGTACTTGCGCCAGCGAGTCAGCGGTGCCAGTTGGCGCGAAGCAATCTGCGGATTGAAGCCGTTCAACTCGATCACCAGATCCGCCAGGAAGCGATACCCGGAGCCATCCGCCGCATGGAAGTTGATCAGGTTCTGCCCGGCGAACGCGCCGATCAGGGCCCGTACCTTGTTCGGGTTCTTGATGTTGAACGCCGGGTGCTGCATCAATGCCTTGACCCGATCCAGGCCACCCGGCAACACACTGCCGGCCTGGACGCTGAACCACTGGTCCATGACCAACGGGTTGTCCTTGAAGTGATCGGCGAAGCTGGCCAGTGCCTTGGCTTTCTGCTCTTCGAATGGCGAGTTGACCAGCACGGCGAGCGCAGTCAGGCGTTCGGTCATGTTGTCGCAGGCGTCGAACTGCTCCAGCGTCGCCGCCAGCACTTCGGGCTTGCCGCTGAGCATCAGGTACGACAGCGCAATGTTCTGCAGTGCGCGACGGGCAAAATGCTCGGCTTCGGCCACGTACGGGGTCTTTTTCGACAGGTCGCGGTTGGCCTGGTAACGCAGCCACAAACCTTCGAACAACGCATCGGCCAGCTGCTTGCGGGCAAACTCGCGGGCGGTGTGAATCGCCTCGACATCGGCCACTTCGCTGATTTCAGTCAGGTACGCTTCGCTTGGCAGCGACAGCATTTCGGCGACCATTGCCTGATCCAGCGTCTCGTCGGACAGCACGGTACGCAAGGCCGAAACCAGACGCTGATCCAGTACCAGCGCTTCGCCCTTCTGCTGCTGGGCGATCAGTTCCTGCAACACCTGCACCGACAGTTGCTGACCAGCATCCCAGCGGTTGAAGCCGTCGCTGTCGTGCTGCATCAGGAACATCAGTTGGTCACGGTTGTACGGGAAGCTCAGTTTCACCGGCGCCGAGAAACCGCGCAGCAGCGAAGGCAACGGCTGTTCGGCGATGTCGACGAAGGTGAACGTCTGCTCGGCTTCGGTGACCGAGAGGACCCGGGAAGTCCCCTGCGCCGACGCTTCGCCGGCAAGACGCAGGGCAATTTCACCGCCCTGGCTGTCGAGCAGGCCGAGTTCGACGGGAATCACGAACGGCAGTTTTTGAACTTTGTCCGGGGTCGGCGGGCAGCTCTGGCGGAAGGTCAGGCTGTATGTTTTCGCCGCAGCATCATAAGACTCGCTCACCGCCAAACGAGGTGTGCCAGCCTGGCTGTACCAGCGCTTGAACTGAGTCAGGTCGACGCCATTGGCATCTTCCATGGCCTTGATGAAGTCATCGCAGGTCACGGCCTGGCCGTCATGGCGCTCGAAATACAGGTCGCTGCCTTTACGGAAGCCTTCGGCGCCGAGCAGGGTGTGGATCATGCCGACCACTTCCGAGCCCTTTTCGTACACGGTCAGGGTGTAGAAGTTGGAGATCTCGATGAAGCTGTCCGGCCGTACCGCGTGAGCCATGGGACCGGCGTCTTCGGCAAACTGGTGGGTGCGCAGGTAGGCCACGTCCTGGATGCGCTTGACCGTCGCCGAGTTCATGTCGGCGGAGAAGGCGGAATCGCGGAACACCGTGAAGCCTTCCTTGAGCGACAACTGGAACCAGTCGCGGCAGGTCACGCGGTTGCCCGACCAGTTGTGGAAGTATTCATGGGCAACGATGGCCTCGACCCGCTGGTGCGCGGCGTCGGTGGCAGTCTCGGCCTTCGCCAGCACGGCGCTGGAGTTGAAGATGTTGAGGCCCTTGTTCTCCATGGCGCCCATGTTGAAGTCGTTCACGGCGACGATCATGAAGATGTCCAGGTCGTACTCGCGGCCATAGACCTCTTCGTCCCAGCGCATGGATTTCTTCAGGCTGTTCATGGCGTGCTGGCACTTGTCGATGTTTTCCGGCTCGACATAAATGCGTAGCGCTACATTACGCTGGGTCATGGTGGTGAAAGTGTCTTCGACGCACCACAAATCACCGGCCACCAGCGCGAACAGGTACGCCGGCTTCTTGAACGGGTCTTCCCAGGTCGCCCAGTGGCGACCGTCTTCGCCAGGACCACTGGCGATCGGGTTGCCGTTGGACAGCAGCACCGGGTAGCTGTGCTGTTCGGCGACCACCGTGGTGGTGAACGTGCTCATCACGTCCGGGCGGTCGAGGTAATAAGTGATCTTGCGGAAGCCTTCGGCCTCGCACTGGGTGCAGAACATCGTGCCGGACTTGTACAGGCCTTCCAGCGCGGTGTTGGTTTCCGGATGAATCCTGACGCTGGTATCGACCGTGAACGTGGTGCTGGTCGGCTGCAGAGTCAAATGATTCTCGGTGAGTTGGTAATCGGCAAGGCCCAGCTCGCGGTCGGCCAGGGTCACCGACAGCAACTCCAGCTGCTGGCCATCCAGCACCAGCGGCGGCAGGCCCGGACCACGCTCGGGGTTGCGGCGCATCACCAGTTGCGCATGGACCAGGCTGTGGTCCTCGAACAACTCGAAGGTCAGGTGAGTTTCGTCGATCAGGTACTCAGGCGCCTGATAGTCCTTGAGGTAGATCATCTTCGGTTGTTCGGTGCGCATGCTGGAGTCCTTAACTATGCACGGCGAGCTGATAAGCCGTGTATTTACGAATGTTGATCACGCCGGTATCGAAGATCAGGTATTGGCCCTTGACCCCCATCAACGTGCCTTCGGCAATCGGGTTCTTGTCCAGGTTGAAGCTGACGATTTTCGCCGGATACTGATCGACCGGGAAGCGGATTTCGAGCGGTTCGACGTCGGCAATAGTCTGGATCGCCTGCAGGCCGAATCGTTCCTGCAAGCCTTGCAGGCCCTCGGCGCAGCTGTCGAACAACTGGTCACGGATCTGCGGCAGGTCCACCGATACCGCGTCCCCCTTGAGCAAGGCACGCCAATTGGTCTTGTCGGCGACCTGGCTGCGAAACAGATCTTCGACGAAGCCTGATTGCTGGCGGGTCGCGACGCGCATGATGGGCAACGCCTGGCTGGCGCCCTGGTCGATCCATCGGGTCGGCAGCTGGGTGGCGCGGGTGATGCCGACTTTTACCCCGGAAGAATTCGACAGGTAGACAATGTGATCGGTCATGCAGAACGTCTGGCCCCACTCCGGCTCCCGGCAGGTACCGGCGTCGAAATGGCAGCGTTCCGGGCTCATGATGCACACATCACACTGGGCCAGCTTGGTCATGCACGGGTAGCAGTAGCCCTGGCTGAAACTGGTCTTGGTCTTGCGCCCGCAATGGGTGCAGTGGATCGCCCCCAGGTATTCCAGGCGCACCGTGGTGCCGATCAACGGATTGACCGGCACCTCGAGATCGCCCAGGCGAAAGGCATATTGCACATTCGGCCCGTCCAGGCGCGCCGACATTTTACTGATTGCACCGCGGCCAATCTCGATCAATGGATGGCATCCGACTTGAACAGGATATTGGGTACTTGAATCGATTTGGAGCTGCATTCCTGCGGCCCCATGTAGCCAGTACGTTCTTCTTCAGGCAGGTTCTTGATTTCCCAGGCGATCATCGCCTGCAACGACAGTTCGCGTTGTTCGGCGGTGAGCTTGCCACCGTCGGACCATTTACCGATCTCCACTGCCAGTTTCAGGCTCTGGTAGATATCCGGGGTGATGTTCTTGATCATTTCGTTAAAAGAGGACATTGGGTCTCCGCGCTCTTTGAATCACATAACAGTTTTAGACGGCCAGTTTACGGCGGTTGTACAAACCACCCAACAAACCGGTCAAGCATCCGACGAGCAGCCCACCAACGTGGGCCGCGTTGGCTATTTCGCCGAAACCGATCATCGAGACCAGTCCGGACATGCACAACAATAGCCATATCAGCATCATCGCCAATACCCCTCGGGGCAGGCGATAGGCGCTGTTGGGCGACAAAATCTGAAAAATCCAGCAGTGCCCGAGCAGGCCGTACAGCACCCCGGACAATCCGCCAAACAGGGTTGGCCCGCTGAACACGAACTGGGCATAGTTGGACACGAGGCTGAACAACAAGGTCAGGCCGATGAGGTTGACACTGCCCTGGCGCGATTCGATACGACGCCCCAGCTCCCAATACCACATGCCGTTCATGGCCAGGTGCAGGAAGCCGAAGTGAATCAGCATCGGTGTCACCAGGCGCCACCACTGCCCCGCTGCCAGGCTGTCGGCCAATGGCACGAAATGGATGTACTCGCCGACCACGCGAAAATCGAGAAACGTCAGCCATCGCAACGTACTCAGGTTATCGCCCAGCAGTGTCAGCGCGCCGACGACCAGGCTCAGCAACAGCACCGCCGCGGTCGCTTTGCCATGGCGTACCTGCTCGGCGAAGTTCGGCCGGCGAATCGACTGCGCGATCGGGATATCGAGCTTGTGCTCCGGATCGCCCTCCGGATAGCGCTCGTACAACACACGCACGTCGTCGCTGATGTTGGCCGGCACCCAAAGCACCTGTTCACCAGCTTCCTCGCTGACCCGATGCGGCACCTGCATGCGCTGCAACAACTTGACGAACCCGCTCAGGTCCACCGCCAGCGGCAGGCGCAAGACTGCGACCCGGCTCATTGCAACACCTCCGGTCGCTCGACATCGACCCAGACAAACTTGTGCGGGTCGAGCCGGGTTTCCTGGTCCAGTCGATAGGCCACCAGTTTTCCGTAGAGCACCGCACTGTAGTCCAGGCACGCCAGGTTCGGACGAATCGGCGCCGGTTTGCCGCTGCGCCAGTAGTGACCGACAAACAGCAACGGCTGGTCGGCGCCGTAGCGCAGCAGGTTGTTTTTTTCGGTTGACGACAGTGGCGTTCGGGCCACCGGGTCGGGCAAGGCGTCGGGCTGGAACACGATGTCTCCGTAGGTTTGCGGATCGTCTTCCCAGAATTTGGTACGGAAGAACGAGCGTGTCAGGCCATCGCCGCTGGTCATGGTCAGGCCATGGGGCAGGCGCATGTCGGTGCCGCGCAACAGGCGGTCGAACACGGTACAGGCAAAACTGTCGGGCACGGCCGAGGCCTGGAGGAAGTGCTCGTCGATGCAGCCATCGGGGAACAATGCCCGCAGCGGCTCGATCAATCCGGCGTCCCAGCAGGCATGCACCACCCGGAAGCGTCCGGCATCGATAAATAGCGGCAGTTCATAGAACCACTGCTGGAAGTCATGCCAGTCACCCGGATGATGTTCGAACTGGGTTAACGTTTCATGCAGCAATCGAGCGTGGCGCGGCGTGTGTTCGCGCACGAACTGCTTGCCACTGCCAGGCAATGCCGGGGTTACCCAGCCCAGGGCGTTGAATTCATGGTTACCCATGATGCACAGCGCCTGCCCTGCCTCGACCATGTCGTGGACGATGTGCAGCGCCTCGCGAATCCGTGGGCCGCGGTCAATGATATCGCCGACGAACACCGCCATGCGCGAGGCATGACGCCAAACGCCGGCTTGCTTGTGATAACCGAGCCGGTCGAGCAAGTGCTCAAGGGTCAGAGCGCAACCGTGCACGTCACCGATCAGGTCGTAGCTACGCGCGGGATCGAGCATCAGTCGCCTCCACCACCCAACCTGCTGCCCCAGCCGAGTTTGGTCCGACACACTTCATAGTAGTTGTGGTCGAGGGGGTGGATCAGCCGCAACTTCTGGGCTTTCTTGCTGATGGTGATGGTGTCGCCGGGCGCACAGGTAAAGTGGTTCTGCCCGTCACACGAGACTTGCGGGTATATCTGCATATCCTTGGACACGACGATTTTCAGCTCACTGTTGCCATCGACCACAATCGGCCTGCCTGACAAGGTATGGGGGTACATCGGCACAATCACAATGGCGTCGAGCTTGGGATGCATGATCGGGCCACCGGCAGAAAGCGCATAGGCCGTGGAGCCCGTGGGCGTGGCGACGATCAGGCCGTCGGCCTTCTGACTGCAGACGAACTGGCCGTCGATGTACAGCTCGAACTCGATCATGCGCGTCGATTTGCCGGGGTGCAGCACCACATCGTTCAGTGCATCGCCCTGGCCAATGGCTTCGGCGTGGCGACGAACTTCAGCTTGCAACAGGAAGCGGTTCTCCACCAGATAGTGGCCATCGAGCACTTCGGCGACCTTGATTTCCAGCTCATCGGGGCGGATGTCGGTGAGAAACCCCAGGCTGCCCCGGTTGATGCCGAGCACCGGGATATTGTGCCTGGCCAGCGCCCGTGCCGCGCCAAGCAGACTGCCATCACCGCCCACCACAATGACCATGTCACAGACTTCACCGAGCATCTTGCGCGACGAGGTCTGCAAACCGTGGCCCGGCAGGACTTCGGCAATGGTGTCCTCAAGGATCACGTGCAGGTGACGATCGAGCAGAAAACGTTTCAGTCGGCGGACGGTATCCAGCACCTGGGAACTGCCGAGGCGTCCGATGATGCCGATATTACGAAATTGCTCCATGGGGCTCCTATGGGGACGCGGGGGCCTGCGACGGCGAAAAACACGATTATGGGTGAAAGCGCGAGATAGACAAAATCCTTTCAGCCTCAAGGTGCACCCACGATTCGGGCTATGCTCGCAAGATGATCCTATTTCCAGATTTGCTGCAGTTACCCCACCAGTTGCGCCACCCCGAAGTGCGCGACCTGGCGTGGGTCATCCTCGCCCCGCCGATGCTCGGCGCCACGCCCTGGCCGCAGCGACATCCATTGGCAGGCAGTGACTGGGTGCAGGCACCGGAACACCTGGAAACCTGGCTTAGAAAACTCGACCGGGACAGTTACGGTTTGCTGCACTGGCTGGCCCAGGCCCGCACCCGACGCCTGGGCCTTTATTATGAACGGCTTTGGCAGTTTGCCGTGCAGCATGCGCCCGGCATCGAGTTGATTGCCGCCAACATGCCGATCCGCCGCGAAGGTCACACCCTGGGCGAGCTGGACCTGCTGCTGCGCGATCGCGACGGCGTGCATCACCTGGAACTGGCGATCAAGCTCTACCTCGGCCCGCAGAACGGCGACGGGCACGACACCGCGCAGTGGCTCGGTCCGGGCTGCCACGATCGGCTGGACCGCAAACTGGCCCACCTGAGCCAGCACCAATTGCCGATTTCCGCGCGTGCCGAGAGTCGCGAGGTGCTGGCGGCGCTGGATATCCGGGAGTTCAGCGCGCATTTGTGGTTGGGCGGTTATTTGCTCTACCCATGGCCGGGACAGGCGGCCTCGCCCAGTGGCGCGCACCCACAGCACTTGCGCGGTCGCTGGCTGCATCAAAAGGATTGGACGAGGTTTTTCGCACAGAGTCCGCCCGGCCGCTGGCAACCCCTGCCCCGCCATGCCTGGCTGGCACCGGCGCACTATCCCGCGGAGCAGACCTGGGACGATGAACAGTTGCAAGCTTGGCTCAGCGATCTGGAGCCTTTGGCGCCGGCGCAATTGCTGGTACGCCTGACGGAAAATGCCCACGGCGATTGGGAGGAAGCGGAACGGTTGTTCCTGGTGTCGGATCTTTGGCCGAATGTGCCGGGGCAGTATTGAGTTTTTCGCTGGCTGAACTCCCCCCCTTCGNNTCCCACAGGGGAATGCATTTTAACTGTGGGAGCGAGCCTGCTCGCGAAGGGGCCACCTCAGTCACAACCGAATCACATGCCCCTCCACCGGCGCGACCTGTCCATGGAACAGGCGTGAAATAACCGACTGCGCCGCTTCGTAACCCTGGCTTTCCACCACCTTCAGCAATGGCGCTTCACTGGCCGTCACTTTCCGGAAAAACGCCTGCAAACCCTCGCCGATATGCTGGCTGACCCCTTCCGGCCCCCAATCGGCATTACGCTTGCGAATCTGGATCGGCGCAAAAAAGAACACCGGCTGCGGGCCCTCGATGGCTGTCAATCGCGCCTCATCGGTGCTTTGTGCCGAGCCGGCGAAACAACTGTAGGCCAGCTGTCCGGCGAAATGCCGGTGCACCTGGTCACGCAGCTCAAGGTCGCCGGAAAAATCCACATACAGTGTTGCACGATCATTGGGCACGTCCGCCAAATCCGCGTAAGACACCGCTCGCTCGTAACAACCAAGACTCTCGACAAAAGCCTTGTTACCGGTTGAAGTCAGCGCAACGCGTTCCACGCCGGCAAGATTACCCAGGCAGACTGCTGTGCCGTAGGCGGTTTTGCTCGAGGCGCTGGAGAACACCAGTCGAGTTGCACCAAAGAACTGCTTGTCCTGCAAAAAGTCCGCGAGCATCGAAGAGGTCAGAAACAAGGGCTTGAGTAAAATCTGCAGGTTTTCGGTCTCCGGGCTGTAGTACGAATCCCAACTGCAGCGGGTGTATTGGTTGTACGCCGAGGTCAACCCGAGTCGATGCTCGGCACCGTCGTAGAAACCACGTTCGGTCACCCGTTCAGGGCGCATCCACAGATGACTGGCAATCGGGAAATACCCGTAGAAACGTTCCCCGACCTTGATGCCAGCCACGTCAGAGGCCACGACATCGGCAAAGCCCCAGGCAGGGACGTGCCCCCATTGCTCTAATCCTGTAGGAAAGAACCCCCAGTAGTTCATCGAATTGCCATAGGCGGCGTAAGTAATGTTATTGGTCGTCAGCGCGCAACGGTCAATCTTCAAGATCACCTCGCCGGCCGCCGGAATCAGACTTCGCTGCAGCTCTTCAATCCGACTCTGGTCCAAGGCGTTTTTACGGGTTATCAGCCGTGTTACCGTACATGAACTTTGCATCCTTCAATCTCCTGCTGCGCTAGTGTGGCGGGTAGCACCAGAGTAATGGCCGCCGATGAAGAGCGGGTTCGGAAACACCAGGGGCGGCGCGCCCAACGTCAATCCCCGGGCAAAACCGCTGAAACGGCCGAGTCAGGCCCGGGCGATTTTCACCGTCGAAGCGATTTACCAGGCTTTTGTTCGGATTTGGCGCAGAAACGGTTGGCCTGGCTTGACCACCCGGGAAGTGGCACTTGAAGCAGGTGTTGCGATTGGCACGCTGTACGACTATTTCCCGAGCAAGGAAGCCCTGCTCTCCGGCTATATCCGACATCGACTGGATGCCTTGTTGCAGCATCTGGATGAAGCGGTTGTGCAAGCCAATGAACTGGACTGGGCAACCCGGATTAAACGCCTTATCCGCCTGACCTGTACCCCCGACGATGAGCACCAGCCCTTTTTCAACCATGCCGTGCTGCTCATCGAACACCAGATCGCCGAGCCCAAACACCATCGAAGGCTGTTCGACGAGCTGTCGCAGAAATGGCGCGAAGCGATCGCAGCCTGTGGCGATCTGCCTGTACCCCCCTCACAGGCGACTATCGATGCCTGGGTCATCATGGCGTGGGGCGGACGGCGTTATTGTGTCACCGCGCAACCAGCGGCGGCGCAAACCGCCGCATGGTTGTCGGAAATGGAAACAATGATTTGTAGCCGACTGGCTAACGGTTCGTAATCCGATGCATCAAAGCTTCTTGTGTTGCTCGACCCACTTGCCATAGGCATCGATGAACTTCTGCAAGAACGGCCTGACGGATTCCGACAGGTTGCCCGCCTCGTCGAACGCGGCACCGGCGCCACTGAGGTAGGCTTCCGGTTGTTGCATCATCGGCACATCGAGAAACACCATGGACTGGCGCAAGTGGTGATTCGCACCGAATCCACCGACCGCACCCGGCGAAACACTGATCACCGCACCCGGCTTGCCACTCCAGGCACTCTTGCCATAAGGGCGCGAACCCACGTCAATGGCGTTCTTCATCGGGGCAGGCACCGAACGATTGTATTCCGGGGTAACGAACAGCACTGCGTCGGATGAACTGACTTGTTGTCGGAAAGTACTGTAGGCTGCCGGCGGTGAAGCACCATCGATGTCTTCGTTGTAGAGCGGCAAATCCCCGATTTCGACGATGTTGAGCTTGAGGTTGGCCGGCGCCAGATCCGCCAGCGCGAGGGCGACCTTACGGTTGATCGATGCTTTACGCAGGCTGCCGACCACTACGGCGATGTTATAGACATTACTCATGGAAGACGCTCGATTGTCCGTGGGAGGAGCCTGTAGTTATAGATGATCAGGCGACGGTTCAGCCAATAAACACAGTATTGTGCGTCCTGATATATTTTTTTTACGTAGGAAAACTTACCGTGCCCAGTGGCGGTCTACCCCACCGCACATTGAGTGATTTATCTCCAGAGGTTCTAAGCAGATGGCAGCAGTACTCGTCGGTCAGTTCCATGCAAGAGATGCGGAAGGCCGTGTTTATTCCGTACATGAGTTCCAGGAATCCACCCAGTCCGCTGACGGCACGTCTGTCACCACGTACAAACTGGCAATTGGCGACCGCGTCAACAAACTCGATAACAACGAGTTTCAATTGGTGCAAACGGGTGTAACGCTGATCCGCGAACCGGAACCGATCGCCGCTTCATAACTCGGTGTTATGAGCAGAAGTCATATGCGCAGACTTGGGTTAGGATTCAGTCCTGACTCCTTCTTCACCTGCTGAACATGGACTTCACGCATGCGCTTACGCCATATCGAAGTGATCCAGGCGCTCTTGCAAACCGGTCACCTGGGCACCGCCGCTGAATGGCTGCAGTTGCCGGTGGCCGAAGTCGAACGCATTTTGCGCGACGCCGAGGATCAGTTGGGCTTCATGCTGTTCGCAAGCGTTCGCGGACGCTTGCAGGCCACGCGTGAGGCGCGGGCGTTGCAGGTCGAAATCACCCGTGTCTACGATGCACTCGAACCGGTGCAGCGCCTGGCGAGCAGCCTGAGGCAATACCTGGCCGCGCCGTTACGCATCATCTGCACCCCGCCCCTCGCCCAGCAATTGTTGCCGCACAGCATCGCCGCGCTGCGCCGACGCTTGCCTGACGCACCCTGTACGCTCCTGAGCCAACCCACACGCGAGATCGTGCGCAGCCTGCTGCTTCGCGAAAGCGACCTGGGCTTGAGCCTGCATGATCCCGATCACGCCGATATTCATTGCCAGCCGATCGCTCACGGCAAGCTGCAGCTGCTCGCCCCTCACGGCTGGCTGCAACCCAAGCAGAAGTACATCTCGCTCCAGGACCTGGCCGGCCAGGCGATGGTCGGGCTTGAAGGCCACGACCCGATCAGCCCGGCGCTTGAAAACAAACTGCATGCGCTGCGGCCGGCGCCGGTCATACAGACGCGGGTGCAAACCCACCAGATGATGCGCAGCATGGTCGAGGCCGGTGAAGGCCTGGCCATTGTCGACCCTTTCACCGCCCTGGGCGCCAGATCGACCGGGCTCGACGCCTGCCCGCTGGCACCGGCCGTGCCGATCACCCTCTACGCCCTGACCCTGAAGAACGGCGAGCCCTCGCCAGCCCTTCAAGCTTTGCTGGCGATCATCACGGAACAAGCCGCGGTGATGTTGGCGAACTGACGGGGTTTTCCAGCGGGTTGTCGAATAATCGGTACCAGAACAGCGCCACTTCGGCAGTATTGGGGTCAATACCCCGATAACGCAGATGGTCAATGCCACCGATCATGAAGCCGCAACGCTCGTAAAGCCGACAGGCGCCCAAGTTGTTGTTCTGGGTTTCCAGCATGACGCCGGGCAGTTTCTTCTTGCGACTCCAAAACTGCGCCACATCCAGCAACGCCTTGGCCACACCGTGTCGCCTGGCCGGCGCATGCACCGCCAACTCATCGATATGGGCAAAACCGTTCCAGTTGGTGCTGATCACCAGGTGGCCAACAGGTTCGTCGTCCAGGTACGCCATGAAAATCGCGCTGTCGGCGGCATCGCGAAAGCTGCTGAACTCTTCCGGATCGATGCCATAGCATTTGCGATAAGGGGTGATGGGCGTGACCTGCCACTTCTCTACCGGCTGGCCGATTTCGGCAGCGCCGTAGGCAGCGACTTCAAAACTGAAATCACTGCCCCATATATAAGCGGCAAAGCCCTCGTCGGCCACGCGCACCGACAGCCCTGGGTAATTCGGATTCATAACCGGTTGCATACTGGGAAAGGTCCTCATTCCTTGATGCAATCGACGGTGTAGTGCCGTCCATTGCCCTCGTCTTCGTGTTGCAATCCATGCACATCAGCGACGAAACCCGGGAAACTGCTGTCGAACGTGCGAGCAAACGCCAGGTAGTCGATGATCGAGCGGGTCGCCTCGGTAAAGCGCTCTCCGGGCATGATCAACGGAATGCCCGGCGGGTATGGCACCAGCATCACGGCGGCGATACGTCCGTCCAGCGCATCGATCGAAACCGCCTCGACTTCGCCACGTACCAGATGATCATACGCATCCGCCGGCTTCATGGCGATTTGTGGCAGTACCGTGTACATCCGCTTGAGATGCTTGGCCGTGGCATTACTGCGATAACAGACGTGCAACTGATCGCACAGGTCTCGCAAGCCCATGCCCTGATAGCGCGCGCCGTGCTGTTGCGCCACGCAAGGCAGGCAGCTGGCCAGACTGACGTTGGCGTCGTAGCTGCGCTTGAACTCCAGCAACTCGGTCAGCAACGTGCTCCACTTGCCCTTGGTGATCCCCATCGAAAACAACACCAGGAACGAATACAGCCCGGTCTTTTCGACCACCAGCCCGCGCTCCCAGAGAAACTTGCTGACCACGGCCGCCGGAATCCCGCGCTCGCTGAGCGCACCGCCCGCGGTCAGGCCCGGCATCACCAGGCTGACCTTGATCGGATCGAGCAAGACATAGTCGTCGCTCACTTCGCCAAAGCCGTGCCAGTCATCCGCAGGTTGCAGCAGCCAGTCCTCGGTCACCACACGGTCGATGCCTTCGACCGACGGCGGCTGCCAGATGGAAAACCACCAATCGTCGGCGGCGATATGCTGGCGCAGATTGGCCAGCGCCCGCCGAAAGCTCAGGGCCTCGTCGAACATCTCCTGCAACAGCGAACGCCCGGCCCCGCCCTCCATCATCGCCGACGCCACATCCAGAGACGCGATGATGCCGTACTGCGGTGACGTGGAAATATGCATCATGAAGGCTTCATTGAAACGATCACGGTCCAGTTGCCGGGCGCCACCGTCCTGCACATGGATCATCGACGCCTGGCTGAATGCCGCCAGCAGTTTGTGCGTGGAATGGGTGGTGAACACCAGGGGGCTGTCTTCACTGCGGGACGTGCCCATGCCGTAGCGCCCGGCAAAAAACTCATGGAATGCCGCATAGGCGTACCAGGCCTCGTCAAAGTGCAAGACTTCGACGCTATTGCCCAATTGCTGCTTGATCAGTTCGGCGTTGTAGCAGAGGCCGTCGTAGGTTGAATTGGTCACCACCGCCAGCTTGACCTTCGGCGTCCGGCCCTTGGTCAACGGACTGGCATCGATCTTGGCCTGGATCGATTCGCGGCTGAACTCACTCAGCGGAATCGGCCCGATGATCCCCAGTTCATTGCGCTCCGGGCACAGGTACAGCGGAATGGCACCGGTCATGATGATCGAGTGCAATACCGACTTGTGGCAATTGCGATCAACCAGCACCAGATCGTCGCGAGCAACCATCGAATGCCAGACAATCTTGTTCGCTGTCGAGGTGCCGTTGATCACGAAGAAGGTGTGATCGGCGCCAAAGTTACGCGCTGCCCGCGCCTCCGCCTCTGCCAGGGGCCCGGTGTGATCCAGCAGTGAGCCCAGTTCCGGCACCGAGACCGATAGATCCGAACGCAGGGTGTTTTCCCCGAAGAACTGATGGAAAGCCTGCCCTACCGGGCTCTTGTGATACGCCACCCCTCCACCGTGACCGGGGGTGTGCCAGGAATAATTGGACGCGGCGGTGTGCTGCACCAACGCCTTGAAGAACGGCGGCAGTAAGCCATCGAGGTACTTGCGCGCGGCCCGCGCCACCTGGCGTGCGAGGAATGGCACGGTGTCTTCGAACAGATACAGAATGCCGCGCAACTGATTGAGCTCGGCCATGGCGTCGGCGGGCGCGTTTTCCAGGGTCACTTGCTCGCCGAGGGCGAAAATGGGCAGGTCCGGCGCCCGCACTCGCGCCAGCCCGATCAGCTCGGCCATATTCTGTAACAAATGCGAATGGGCACTGGCGTCTTCTGCCGCTATCAGCATGCACGAGAGGCCATGATGGGTCGACGCGACCAGCCGGCCTTCGGTGTAGTCCATCGCCGAGACGATACTGAAACCTTCCTGCTCCAGTTCCCGGGCGATACCCCGCACGCGATCACCAGCGACGGTGTCGGCCTTGATGTCGCGATGGACGATCAGGACCGGGAATTTCAGATCTTTATACATGGGGCTCAGTGTCCTGAGGCGGCAGGCCAGAGCCTGTCAATCACCTCAGGGTAGAGGGTTGGAGCGGATGTGGCGAGTGCGACGCACTGAAATGGGTCAACTGATCGGCGTGAAGATCAAAAGATCGCAGCCTCGTTTCACTCTGTAGGAGCTGTCGAGTGAAACGAGGCTGCGATCTTGTTAACGGACCTATGCCGAAGCCTCAGCCTCAGCCAATTGCAACCAAAGCGCCGGCCCACCGGCGGATTTGCTGATGATTTCCAGGCGCGCCATGTGCTGGGCCAGCTCTTCTTCAGTGGCGCGAATGATGCGCGCTGGCTGACGGTCGGCCGGCAGGCGGCGGATTTCAGTGGCGGAGTTGTCCGCACCCTCGCCGGAACCATTACCGTCCGACGCATTGCCCGCCAGGGACAGGCTGGTCTGGCCGCCGGTCATGGTCAGGTAGACGTCGGCCAGGATCTCGGAGTCGAGCAAGGCGCCGTGCAGCTCACGGCCGGAGTTGTCGACGCCATAGCGCTTGCACAAGGCGTCGAGGCTGTTGCGCTGCCCCGGGTGACGTTCCCGGGCCATCATCAAGGTATCGAGGATCGAGCAGTGCTGGGTGATGTCCGCACGATCGTGCTGGCCCATCAGGGCAAATTCGTTGTTGATGAAGCCAACGTCGAACGCCGCGTTATGGATGATCAGCTGCGCGCCCTTGATGAATTCGAAGAACTCTTCGGCCACCTCGGCGAAACGCGGCTTGCCCACCAGGAATTCGTTGGTGATGCCGTGGACGCCGATGGCGCCCTCGTCACTTTCGCGGTCCGGTTGCAGGTAAACGTGAAAATGCCGGCCAGTGAGGCGCCGACCGATCAGCTCGACACAACCGATCTCGATAATCCGGTGGCCGTCGGTCACCGGCATGCCGGTGGTTTCGGTGTCGAGTACAACGGATCTGGTGGCCATCGGGTGCTCAGCTCTCAATCGGTCAATCGGGCAAAAGCGGCGATATTAACACGCTTGCCGGGGTCTTTCAGATACACCGTGTCACGGCCTTCGCGAGCAGGCCCGCTCCCACACTGGATCGCAGGTGAACGCAGAATTTGCGCTCAAGGAGATCAAATGTGGGAGCGAGCCTGCTCGCGAAGGCAGCGACACAGTATGTCTTTGGCGTTGAATTCAGGCCTGTTTGAAGCCGCGCACTTCATCCACGCCACGGTTGGCCAGTTGATCCGCCCGTTCGTTGCCGTGATGGCCAATGTGCCCACGTACCCATTTCCAGGTGACGTTGTGGCGATTGACCTGCTCGTCCAGCAGCATCCACAGGTCAGCGTTCTTGACCGGTTCCTTGGCTGCGGTTTTCCACCCGCGTTTTTTCCAGTTGGCCATCCACTCGTTGATGCCTTTCATCACGTATTGGGAGTCGGTCACCAGCAACACATCGCACGAACGCTTGAGCTCTTCCAGGCCACGAATCGCGCCCATCAGCTCCATGCGGTTGTTGGTGGTATTGGCTTCGCCTCCCCAAAGTTCTTTCTCCACGCCCTTGCACACCAGCAATGCGCCCCAGCCGCCAGGGCCAGGGTTGCCCTTGCAGGCGCCATCGGTGAAGAGTTCTACGCTATCGCTCATGCCAATCTATCCAGAAAATGCAGTGGCCCGCCAATAGAAGATCGACGACGCCCAGGACCGGGTAACCCCGGCCGGAAAAAGGAGGTATCACGGTTCGATGTTGCGACGATTGACCTTGGCCATCGGCAACGGGATCAACTTGCCCATCGGTTCGCGGCGCTCCTGACGGACCGGTCGCAGGCCTACCACGATCTTGCGCGCCACCAGTAAATAGAAGCCGCCACCGGACAATTGCCAGTCACCGGCCTTGCGCTCCCAGCCGGCCAGGCGAGCCTGCCACGTGGGTGAAGCCAGCGGCGGACGATAGCACCCGAAGCGGCGTTTCTCCAGCGCGAAGCCCAGCAGGTTCAGCCAGTCAGCCACCCGCGAGGGGGAAATGCAGCGTGCCTTGCGCAATCCGTCGTGGGCAAATACATGGCGCAGTCCCCAAGTGCTCCAGGGATTGATGCCGATGATCAGCAAATGCCCGCCGGGCCGCACACTGCTCGCCGCCTCCCGCAACAAGCCGTGAGGCGACAGGCAGAAATCCAGCCCATGCTGCAGTACCACCACATCGGCGGCATGCTCACTCAGCGGCCAGGCCTGCTCCTCGCAGACGATCTCGACCCCGGGCAACGGTGCACCCAGGCGCACGTTGCGCTGCACCTGCGGCGCCGACGGCGGGGTCTGGGCCGACGGCCCGTAATGCACCAGGTAGCCTCCGAAGAAACGCCCCAGCTCGTCTTCGAGCATGCGCCGCTCTTCATCCAGCAGCAGTTGCCCAAGGGGACCGGACAGCCAGTCACGTGCTGCGCTGATCAACGCCAGCCAGTCAGGATCAGCCTGAGCGAACGCTTTATCGGTCATTGCATTCTCCAACGCGCCAGGAAGTTCTAAGATGCGCCATTGTTTTCCGCTTGGCGAATCCGACGATGATACAGATCACTGCCCTGCCCGCCTTCACCGACAACTACATCTGGTTGTTACAAGACCCCGACACCCGACGTTGCGCGGTGGTCGACCCAGGCGATGCCGCGCCCGTAAACGCCTGGCTCGCGGCCAATCCGGGCTGGGTCCTGAGCGATATTCTGATCACTCACCATCATCATGACCATGTCGGTGGCGTCGAACAGCTCAAGAAAGCGACGGACGCGACCGTCTATGGTCCTGCCAGCGAAAGCATCCCCAAGCGGGACATCGCGCTCAAGGATAACGATCGTATCAATGTGCTGGGCCATGACTTCGAGATCATTTCGGTGCCCGGTCATACCCTGGGCCACATTGCCTATTATCACCCCGGCCTGCTGTTTTGTGGCGACACCCTCTTCGCGGCAGGTTGCGGGCGCCTGTTCGAAGGCACGCCCCAACAGATGTACGCCTCGCTATCGCGCCTTGCCGCGCTTCCCGAGGACACCCGGGTGTATTGCACCCATGAATACACTTTGAGCAACCTGCGCTTCGCTGCCGCGGTCGAACCCGGCAACGCCGACACCCTTGAACGCCTGGCCAGCGTGGCCCGTCAGCGCGAAGCCGGCATCATCACGCTGCCCTCCACGGTGGCCCTGGAAAAACGTACAAATCCGTTTTTGCGTACCGGTGAAACATCCGTTAAAGAAAAAGCGGATGAACGGACCGGCACCGATAACTCCGCGCCCGATATGGTTTTTGCTGCACTAAGGGCCTGGAAAGATACGTTCTGAGCAGTTTGCACCATGGTCCAAAAACTCTGAAAGGTTGACCGCAGAGGGTGTGCTTTCTAGAATCGCCCGACATTTTTGCCCGGAACTTACTTCCAGCCAATGTCGTCATCTATACGCAAAGCCATCAATTCGGACGCACTGACCCGCCTGGCGCAAGCCATAGCGGTGGCTGTGTCCGCGACATTGGCGGGCTGTTCCAGTCATGTGCCGCAGACCGATGCGGCACACGCACCGAATATTGCCGCGCGCGCCAAGCAGAAACCCGTCTTCCTCACTGAAAAGCCCAGCCCACAGATCCCGCAGGATGTCTGGGAGCGTATGCGCCAGGGTTTCCAGCTGCAGGATGGCCTGGGCGTCAACCCGCGCATCGAGCAGCAACGACTGTGGTTCGCCAGCAACCCGTCGTTTCTCGAAAACGCCGGCGATCGCGGCAGCCTGTACATCCACTACATCGTCGAGCGCCTTGAAGAACGCAACATGCCGCTGGAACTGGCGCTGCTGCCAGTGATTGAAAGCGCCTACAACCCGATGGCTTATTCCCGGGCCAATGCAGTGGGCTTGTGGCAGTTCATTCCCTCCACCGGACGTTACTTCAACCTGCGCCAGACCCGTTTTTATGATGGCCGGCGCGATATCACCGCTTCGACGACGGCGGCCATGGACTACCTGACCCGCCTGCACGACATGTTCAACGGCGACTGGCTGCTGGCCCTGGCCGCCTACAACGCCGGTGAAGGCACGGTCAGCCGTGCCATCGAACGCAACGAGCGACTCGGCCTGCCAACCGATTACTGGAACCTGCCCCTGCCCGCCGAGACCCAGGCCTATGTGCCGAAGTTGCTGGCACTCTCGCAGGTGGTGATGGCGCCGGACGCCTACGGCGTGAACCTCAACCCGATTGCCAACGAACCGTATTTCCAGGTCGTCGAAATCAACCAGCGCATGGACCTGTCCAAGGTCGCCGCGGTGGCCAACATCGACGAAGACGAACTGTTCCAGCTCAACCCCGCTTTCAAGCAACGCACCACCATCGACGGCCCGCAGCACTTGCTGGTACCCACCTCCAAGGCACAACTGCTGACCACCAGCCTGCAGACCATGCGCCCCGAAGAGTTGATCAGCAAGAAGCAGCTCAAGCCGGTTTTCGAAGGCGCGGACGATACGCAACTGGCGAGCGCCAAACGTAGCTATCGGGTCAAACGCGGCGATAACCTGGGCTCCATCGCCAAGGCCAACAATGTCGACGTCAAGGACCTGCAACGCTGGAACAAGTTGAGCGGCAAGAATCTCAAGCCTGGCCAGACGCTGGTCATGCAAGACACCGGCAAGCGCAACTCGGGACGCATCAACACCGTGGTCGCGGCCAAGTCGAAGACCCAGAAGCCGCAGTCGCAATACAAAGTCCAGCAAGGCGATTCGCTATACATGGTAGCCAAGCGCTTCAACGTTGAAATGCAGCACCTCAAGCGCTGGAATCCTCGTGTCGGCCAGGCGTTGAAGCCGGGGCAAATGTTGACGGTTTCCAGTCCGCATTAAAAATTGATGTGATGCCGAAAAGATCGCAGCCTGCGGCAGCTCCTACAGGGGAATACGTTTCCCTGTAGGAGCTGCCGCAGGCTGCGATCTTTTTTGTACCAGAACACAGCTTTCGAACCCCGTCTTTTTCCTGTCCATACAAGCTGTTACTGTACGATCCACAATGCCCAAGCCGCCCGGATCGGATTCCTTATTTGAAGCGTCCCCTCCTCCTGCTCCTGATCAGCCTGGCCTTGAGTTCCACCGCAAGCGCGACGATCAGCGAAAGCCACGGTTATGCGCAGTTCGGCACGCTCAAGTACCCGGCCAGATTTACCCACTTCGACTGGGTCAACCCGCAAGCGCCCAAGGGCGGTACGTTGCGGGTCATGGCATTTGGCACCTTCGATACGCTCAACCCCTACACTTTCAAGGGCACGAGCCCGGTTGCAACATCCAATTTCCTGCAATACGGCATCAACGAGCTCAACGAGCCGCTGATGGTCGGCACTGGCCAATACGCGCCGTCAGGTGACGAGCCGACCTCCAGTTACGGCCTGATCGCCCAATCGGTGGAATACAGTGAGGACCGCAGCTGGGTCGTCTTCAATTTGCGTCCGCAAGCCCGCTTCCACGACGGCACGCCAATCACCGCCTTTGATGTGGCATTCTCCTACCGCCTGCTGCTCAAGGAAGGCCACCCGCAATATCGCACCAACCTGCAGGAAGTGTCGCGGGTCGACATCCTCAACCCCCTGCGTATACGGTTCGTGTTCAAGCGTGCCGGCAATCCCTTGCTGATCCTGCGTCTGGGGGAGTTGCCAGTGTTGCCGCAGCATTACTGGAAAGGCCGCGACTTCAAGGCGACCACCTTCGAGCCGCCGCTGGGCAGCGGGCCGTATCGCATCACCTCGGTTGCGCCGGGACGACAGATCGTGTTCGAGCGAGTCAAGGACTATTGGGGCAAGGACCTGCCAGTCAATCGCGGCAAGTACAACGTCGATCGCATGGAAGTCGAGTTCTATCGTGACAGCGATGTCGCGTTCGAAGCGTTCAAGGCCGGCGAGTTCGACATCTATATCGAGCACCAGGCAAAAAACTGGGCCACCGGCTATGACTTTCCGGCGATTCGTCGTGGCGAGGTGATCAAGGCGCAGATCCCGCACCAGATCCCGACCCAGACCCAGGGCCTTTTCATGAACAGCCGCCGCGCGACGTTCGCCCAAGCGAGGGTTCGCGAAGCACTGGGCCTGATGTTCGACTTCGAGTGGACCAACCGCACGTTGTTCAGCGGCGCCTACCAACGCGCCATGAGTTACTACCCCAACAGCGAGTTTTCCGCCAGCGGACTTCCAGTCGGCCACGAATGGCTGTTACTCAAGCCGTATCGCGAGCAATTGCCAGCGAGGTTGTTCACCGAGCCTTTCAGCCTGCCGCAGACCCAGGGTCGCGGCATTCCCCGGGATACCCTGCGCAAAGCCTTGGCCCTGCTTGCCGAAGCCGGCTGGAAGCTCAACGGCCAGCGCTTGCAGAACGCGGCCGGGCAACCGCTGCGCCTGGAGATTTTGCTGGTCAACCCGAACCTGGAGCGCATCCTTCAACCCTATGTCGAAAACCTGGCCAGCATCGGCATCGACGCCAAGCTGCGCACGGTCGATCGTGCACAGTACAAGCAGCGCCTCGATCAGTTCGATTTCGACATGATCCTGATGACCCTTAACCAGACCCTCAGCCCGGGCCTGGAGCAATGGCAGTACTTTCATTCCAGCCAGGTCACGGTCAAGGGCAGCAAGAACTACGCAGGCATTGCCAATCCGGTGGTGGACCACCTGCTCGAACAATTGCTCGCCGCCAAGACCCGCGATGAACAAGTCGCCGCCGGCAAGGCACTCGACCGCACACTGCTGTGGCAGCACTACATCATTCCCAACTGGTACCTCAATTATCACCGCCTGGCCTACCGTAACCGGTTTGGCTTCGTCACGACGCCGCCCTACACCCTGGGCCTGAGCGCGTGGTGGCTGAAATCTTCGGAGAAAGATCGATGAAATCCGCAAGCGCCCTGCTCCTGCAGGCCGGCGCCCTGTTGTTCGCAGGGTGGGCCTTCGCCGCCCCGCAACATGCCCTGACCCTGTACAACGAACCGCCGAAATACCCGGCTGACTTCAAGCATTTCGACTACGTCGACCCGGACGCGCCCAAAGGCGGAAAATTCCGTCAGGCCGGGTTCGGCGGGTTTGACAGCCTCAACCCGTTCATCAGCAAGGGCGTGTCGGCCAACGACATCGACTTGATCTACGACACCCTGGCCCGACAGAGCCTGGATGAACCTTTCACGGAATATGGCCTGATCGCCGGCAAGATCGAAAAAGCCCCGAACAACGACTGGGTGCGTTTCTATTTGCGGCCCGAAGCGCGCTTCCATGATGGGCATCCGGTTCGCGCCGATGACGTGGTGTTCAGCTTTCAGACCCTGGTCAAGGATGGCGCACCGATGTACCGCGGCTACTACAGCGATGTCGAAGACGTGGTCGCCGAAGATCCGCTGACCGTAGTGTTCAAGTTCAAGCACAGCAACAACCGCGAATTGCCGTTGATCCTTGGTCAGTTGCCGGTGCTGCCCAAGCACTGGTGGGCGAGCCGCGACTTCAACAAGGGCAACCTGGAAGTCCCACTGGGCAGCGGCCCGTACAAGGTTACCGAAGTGAAGGCCGGGCGCTCGGTGCGCTATGAGCGGGTCAAGGATTACTGGGGCAAGGACCTGCCGATCAACCGCGGCTTCTACAACTTCGACGTGATGACCACCGACTACTACCGCGACAATACGGTGGCGCTGGAAGCCCTGAAGGCCGGGCAGTTCGATTACTGGTTGGAGATGACCGCGAAGAACTGGGCCAACGCCTACAATATCCCGGCGGTGACCGAAGGCCGGCTGATCAAGGAACAGATCCCCAACGGCAATCCCACCGGTATGCAAGGCTTCGTGTTCAATCTGCGCCGCCCGCTGTTCCAGGACGTGCGCGTGCGCCAGGCCCTGACCCTGCTGCTGGACTTCGAATGGACCAACAAGCAATTGTTCAACGGTGCCTACGCAAGGACCCGCAGTTACTTCGAGAACTCGGAAATGGCTGCCACCGGCTTGCCCGATGCCGATGAGTTGGCAATCCTCGATCCGTTTCGCGGCAAGATTCCCGAGCAGGTATTCAGCGAGGCGTTCCAGAATCCCGTGACCGACGCCAGTGGCATGATCCGCACCCAGCAACGCAAGGCTTACCAACTGCTGCAAGAGGCCGGCTGGCGCATCGTCGATGACAAGATGGTCGACGCCACCGGCAAACCGGTGAGCATCGAATTCCTGTTGGCCCAAACCGAATTCGAACGGGTCCTGCTGCCGTTCAAGCGTAACCTGAGCGACCTCGGCATCGAACTGGCGATTCGCCGGGTCGACGTTTCGCAGTACGTCAACCGCGTGCGCTCGCGGGACTTCGACATGATCGTCGGCAGCTTCCCGCAGTCCAATTCGCCGGGCAACGAACAGCGTGAGTTCTGGATGACCGCGGCCGCCGACAAACCCGGCAGCCGCAATTCCATGGGCCTGAAAGACCCGGTGGTGGATCAGTTGGTCGAACAACTCATCAACGCCGACTCACGAAGAAGCCTGGTCGCCCATGCCCGCGCACTGGACCGGGTGCTGCAATGGGGTTATTACGTGATCCCCAACTGGCACATCAAGACCTGGCGCGTGGCGTACTGGAACCACATCGGCCACCCCAAGGTCTCGCCTAAATATGACATCGGCATCAACACCTGGTGGATCAAGCCCGATGCGAAACCGGCCATAGAGATCGAAACCAAATTGCAAGCCGACCCTGCGGGCACGGAGTAATCAGATGCTGGCGTATATTTTTCGGCGACTGCTGCTGATCATCCCGACACTGTTCGGCATCTTGCTGATCAACTTCGTGATCATCCAGGCCGCCCCCGGTGGCCCCGTGGAACAGATGATCGCCAAGCTCGAAGGCTTCGAAGGCGCCACCAGCCGCATCGCCGGCGGCGGCGCCGAGGTGTCAGTGGCGGGCTCCGCCTATCGCGGCGCACAAGGCCTGGACCCGGCGCTGATCAAGGAAATCGAGCACATGTACGGCTTCGACAAATCGGCGCCGGAACGCTTATGGATCATGGTCAAGAACTATGCCTCCCTGGATTTTGGCGACAGCTTTTTCCGTGATGCCAAGGTCATCGACCTGATCAAGGAAAAGATGCCGGTATCGATCTCCCTCGGGTTGTGGAGCACCCTGATCATGTACCTGGTGTCGATCCCGTTGGGGATCGCCAAGGCCACGCGGCATGGCAGCCACTTCGACGTCTGGACCAGTTCGGCGATCATCGTCGGCTATGCGATCCCGGCATTCCTGTTCGCCATCCTGTTGATCGTGGTGTTTGCCGGCGGCAGTTACCTGGACTGGTTCCCGTTGCGCGGGCTGACCTCGAACAACTTCGACGAGTTGAGCATGGGCGGCAAGATCCTCGACTACTTCTGGCACCTGGCGCTTCCGGTGACCGCATTGGTGATCGGCAACTTCGCGACCATGACCCTGCTGACCAAAAACAGCTTCCTCGATGAAATCAACAAGCAGTACGTGGTCACCGCCAAGGCCAAGGGCCTGACCAATCAACGCGTGCTGTATGGTCATGTATTTCGCAACGCCATGCTGCTGGTGATCGCCGGTTTCCCCTCGGCATTCATCGGTATCTTCTTCACCGGTTCGTTGCTGGTGGAAGTGATCTTCTCCCTCGACGGCCTCGGCCTGATGAGTTTCGAAGCGGCGATCAACCGCGATTACCCGGTGGTCTTTGGCACCTTGTTCATCTTCACCCTGCTGGGGCTGGTGGTGAAGTTAATCGGCGACCTCACCTACACCTTCGTCGATCCGCGCATCGACTTCGAAAGCCGGGAGCATTGAGAATGAACCTGTCCCCGCTCAATCGACGACGTTTCGAACTGTTCAAGGCCAACAAACGCGGCTGGTGGTCGCTGTGGCTGTTCCTGATCCTGTTCGGTGCCAGCCTTGGTGCCGAGTTGATCGCCAACGACAAGCCACTGGTAGTGCACTACGACAATGGCTGGTACTTCCCGGCCCTCAAGCGCTACCCGGAAACCACCTTCGGCGGCGAGTTCCCACTGGAAGCCAACTACAAGAGCCCGTACATCCGCGAACTGCTCAAGGCCAAGGACGCCTGGGTGTTATGGGCGCCGATTCCCTACAGCTACCAGAGCATCAATTACGACCTGAAGGTCCCTGCCCCCGCGCCGCCATCGGCCGATAACCTGCTGGGCACCGATGACCAGGGCCGCGATGTGCTGGCCCGGGTGATCTACGGCTTCCGCATTTCCGTGTTGTTTGCCCTCACGTTAACGCTGCTCAGCTCGCTCATCGGGGTGATCGCCGGCGCGCTGCAGGGTTTCTACGGTGGCTGGGTGGATCTGGCCGGGCAGCGTTTCCTGGAGATCTGGTCCGGTTTGCCGGTGCTGTACCTGTTGATCATCCTCGCGAGCTTCGTCCAGCCGAACTTCTGGTGGCTGCTGGGGATCATGCTGCTGTTTTCCTGGATGAGCCTGGTGGACGTGGTGCGCGCCGAGTTCCTGCGTGGGCGCAACCTTGAATACGTGCGTGCAGCCCGGGCCTTGGGCATGCAGAATGGCGCGATCATGTTTCGTCACATCCTGCCCAACGCCATGGTCTCGACCATGACTTTCATGCCGTTCATCCTGACCGGCGCCATTGGCACCCTGACCGCCCTGGACTTCCTTGGCTTCGGCTTGCCGGCCGGCAGTCCGTCACTGGGTGAACTGGTGGCCCAGGGCAAATCCAACCTGCAAGCGCCCTGGCTGGGCATGAGCGCGTTCGCGGTGCTGGCGTTGATGTTGAGTTTGCTGGTATTCATCGGCGAGTCCGCTCGCGATGCCTTCGACCCGAGGAAGTGAAATGAATCAGGACAATCTGATCGAAGTGCGCGACCTGGCCGTCGAATTCGTCGTTGGCGAGCGCTGCCAGCGAGTGGTCGAAGGTGTCAGCTTCGATATCAAGCGTGGCGAGACCCTGGCGCTGGTGGGCGAAAGCGGGTCCGGCAAATCGGTAACGGCGCATTCGATCCTGCGCCTGTTGCCCTACCCGCTCGCCCGGCACCCGTCGGGGACAATCGAATATTCCGGGCAGAACCTGCTCAACCTGAAAGAGAAAACCATCCGCCATATCCGCGGCAACCGGATCGCGATGATCTTCCAGGAGCCGATGACCTCGCTCAACCCGCTGCACTCGATCGAGAAGCAGATCAACGAGGTGCTGGGCATCCACAAGGGCCTGGTCGGCAAGGTCGCGACCAAACGCACCCTGGAACTGCTGGAAATGGTCGGCATCCCGGAACCGGAAAAGCGCCTCAAGGCCCTGCCCCACGAATTGTCCGGCGGCCAACGCCAGCGCGTGATGATCGCCATGGCCCTGGCCAACGAGCCGGAACTGCTGATCGCCGACGAGCCGACCACCGCGCTGGACGTGACCGTTCAGCTTAAAATCCTCGAATTGCTCAAGGAACTGCAGGCCCGCCTGGGCATGGCGCTGCTGTTGATCAGCCACGATTTGAACCTGGTGAAAAGAATTGCGCATCGCGTATGTGTCATGCAGCGCGGTTGCATCGTCGAACAGGCATCGTGCGAACAATTGTTCCGCGCGCCGCAGCATCCGTACACTCGGGAGCTGCTGGCAGCGGAGCCCAGCGGGACGCCTGCGACCAATGTCGTCGGCCCGCCCATGCTCACGGTCGAGGACCTGAAAGTCTGGTTCCCGATCAAGAAAGGCTTGCTGAAAAAGACCGTCGATTACGTCAAGGCGGTAGACGGCATCAATTTCAGCCTGCCCCAGGGCCAGACCCTGGGGATCGTGGGAGAAAGCGGTTCCGGCAAATCGACACTGGGCCTGGCGATCCTGCGCTTGATCGGCAGTAAAGGCGGCATCCGTTTTGAAGGCAAGCAGCTGGACAGCCTGACGCAGCAACAGGTGCGGCCACTGCGGCGGGAAATGCAGGTGGTGTTCCAGGACCCCTTCGGCAGCCTGAGCCCGCGAATGTGCGTGAGCCAGATCGTCGGCGAGGGCCTGCGGATCCACAAGATGGGCACCGAGGCTGAACAGGAACAAGCGATTATTGCAGCACTCAAGGAGGTAGGTCTGGACCCGGAAACCCGGCAACGCTACCCCCACGAATTTTCCGGCGGGCAACGGCAGAGAATCGCCATTGCCCGGGCATTAGTGCTAAAACCGGCGTTGATTCTGCTGGACGAGCCGACTTCGGCCCTCGACCGCACCGTGCAACGCCAAGTGGTCGAGCTGTTACGATCACTGCAAAGCAAGTACAACCTGACGTATCTGTTTATCAGCCATGACCTGGCTGTCGTCAAGGCGCTGAGCCACCAGTTGATGGTGGTCAAGCAGGGCCAAGTGGTCGAACAGGGAGACGCGCAAAGCATTTTTGCCGCCCCCCAACATCCGTATACACAGCAGTTGCTGGAAGCCGCCTTCCTGGTTCCAGCCACTGCGCAATAACCTGAAAAGAGGAGCAACACATGGGTTTTCTCGCCGGTAAGCGCGTACTGATCGTCGGTGTCGCCAGCAAGCTGTCCATCGCATCCGGCATCGCTGCCGCCATGCATCGCGAGGGCGCTGAGCTTGCCTTCACTTATCAGAACGACAAACTCAAGGGTCGTGTCGAAGAATTCGCACAGGGCTGGGGTTCGAGCCCTGAGCTGTGCTTCCCGTGCGACGTGGCCAGCGATGCGGAAATCGCCAAGGTCTTCGAAGAGCTGAGCAAGAAGTGGGACGGCCTGGACTGCATCGTGCACTCCGTAGGCTTCGCCCCGGGCGATCAACTGGACGGCGACTTCACCGAAGCCACCACCCGTGAAGGTTTCCGCATTGCTCACGACATCAGCGCCTATAGCTTCGTGGCCCTGGCCAAGGCCGGCCGCGAAATGATGAAAGGCCGCAATGGCAGCCTGCTGACCCTGTCGTACCTGGGCGCCGAGCGCACCATGCCCAACTACAACGTGATGGGCATGGCCAAGGCTTCCCTGGAAGCCGGCGTACGCTACCTGGCCGGCTCCCTGGGCCCGGACGGTACTCGCGTGAACTGCGTATCGGCCGGCCCGATCCGCACCCTCGCCGCTTCCGGCATCAAGAACTTCCGCAAGATGCTGGCCGCCAACGAAGCGCAAACCCCTCTGCGTCGCAACGTCACCATCGAAGAAGTCGGCAACGCCGGCGCCTTCCTGTGCTCGGACCTGGCGTCCGGCATCAGTGGCGAAATCATGTACGTGGACGGTGGCTTCAACACCACGGCCATGGGCAATCTGGAAGAGTGATCTTCGGTTAGCCATTAAAAAACCCGCCTTTTTCGCGGGTTTTTTATTGGGTCAAGATCAAAAGATCGCAGCCTTCGGCAGCTCCTACGATGGATATGTGTTCACCTGTAGGAGCTGCCGAAAGCTGCGATCTTTGATCTTCAAACAAGGCACTGCGCAAACAATTGCTGAATCGGCTGCGTCCGTTGGCTGTACCGCTGCGCCAACACAATCTCCCGGTAAAACGTCAACTCGCCCAACGGAATCACCCTGACCCTCGCCCCATGCTCCAGCCACAGCCCCGCTGCGGGCAGCAACGAAATGCCCAGCCCGCACTCGACCATCTTCACAATGGCTTCCAGCTCATCGAGCTCCAAGGCAACGTGCACGTCGATTTGCTGCTCACGAAGAAATCTTGTCACCAGTCGCCCGCCGAATGAATTGCGGTCGTAACGCACATGGGGATGTTCGGCGAGCAACTTGAGCGGCTCGTCGCCTTCAAGATCCGTCGGCACGATCAGCACAAAGGGCTCGCGGCGGATCACTTGCGCCGACAGTTCCTTGGGCAGTTCGAACGGTGGCTTGATGAGGATCGCCAGGTCCACTTCGCCGGTGTCCACCTGGCTCAACAGGTTCAAGGACACGCCCGGCACCAGTTTTGGCTCCAGGTGCGGCGCCTGCTGGCGCAATCGCAACAGTGCCTGGGGCAGCAATCCGGTCTGCACCGTGGCCACGGCGCCGATCTTCAATTCGCCCCTGTACTCGCTGACGTCATCACTGACCGCCATTCGATTGAAGATTTCCAGCATTTCCCTGGCCATCGGCAACGCGCGCTGCCCCGCCGCATTCAGCAAGGCCTGACGCCCGGTGCGATCGAACAAGCGAATGCCGAGGGCCTGTTCCAGGTTGCGGATCTGCGCGCTGACTGCCGACTGCGTGAGGCCGATGTGCATGCCCGCTGCGGCGAATGTGCCGTAGCGCCCCACCGCGATGAAGGTTTTCAGTTCCCGAAGCATGGGGCCACCGATTGATCGAAAAAATTTGAGCTCGACGCAAAAACTATCGTCTTTCAATCAAACAGCACAGCGCTAAACTCAGCGTCAATATTCCATAACCGAGGCACGCCCTATGCAACTCTCGCCTTTCCACCTGGCCATTCCGGTCTATGACCTGGCCGCCGCGCGGCACTTCTACGGGAGCGTGTTCGGCCTGGAAGAAGGTCGTTCCAGTGACCACTGGGTCGATTTCAACTTTTTCGGCCATCAACTGGTGATTCACCTCGCGCCAAAAAATGCTTCGCAAGAAGCCGCCCATACCAACGCGGTTGACGGCCATGACGTGCCCGTACCGCATTTCGGCGTGGTGTTGGGCATGAAAGAGTGGGAGGCACTGGCCGAACGATTGAAGTCGCTGCAGACGCGTTTCGTGATCGAGCCGGGGATTCGTTTTCAGGGACTGGTGGGCGAACAGGCGACGATGTTTTTGTTCGATCCGTGCGGGAATGCGCTGGAATTCAAGGCGTTCAAGGATATTGGGCAGTTGTTTGCCAAATGAAGGCAGGCGTGGCCTCCAAGGCCGCCTTCGCGAGCAGGCTCGCTCCCACACTTGACCGATTTGAAATGCTATCAACTGTGGGAGCGGGCTTGCCCGCGATGGGGCCAGTCATTGCACCACAATGCTACCGGCCCAACGCTTTTTCAGCCTCAACCAGCATCTCTTCAACCGAGCCATGAACCACAGGATCATGCTCAATCTGCCCGATACTGAAACGAATCTCATACCCGCTATGCGCCGTGGCCATGCGTTCATCGAGCATTTCTTCGAGCCGCGCCTTGATCGCCTCGATGTCCACGCTGCCGGAACCTGTGAGCAAGGCCACGAAGGTGGCGCCCTCCAGCCGCCCGACCACGTCGTTTTCCCGAAAACCGATGCGCAGTACATCGGCAAAGGTTTTCAGCGCCTTATCACCTTCGGTGCGACCAAACAGGTAGTTGATGCGTTTGAACTCGTCAAGATTGAAAAACAGCAACGTCGCCGGTCGGTCCAGTTGCTGGCAGGCGTCCAGCCCCAATTGGGCCAACGCGAGGAAACCGTGCCGGTTGGGCAATAGCGTCAACTCATCCATGCTCGCCATCTGTACCCCGATCAGCTCTTGCTCTGCCTTGCGGGCCAGATCGCGCAAAAGCTCACGCTCCTGCTGTGGCGTCCCTGCACGTACACACGATTTGTGCGGTTTGCCTGAGATCAGCATCACATACTCCATAGGTGGGTATGTTCTTTAGAGTCCTCGATATCGGGTTTGACTCCATGTCGACTCGCCGTTGGTCAGCTACCCACTACCGGACACGGCCCGCCGGCGTCCGCCCAGCGCTTGAACTGTGTGACAAAAACATCGTGCGGCACCGGCACTGGCGCGCGATCACCGCCAGGATTCCAGCCCCACAACACCAGTTTGTCTTCGCTGACGTGCTTGATCAGCGCTGCAAAATCGCGATCACCGTTGCTCGCGCGGTCCTTGATCATGCTGCACAACATGTCCGGAGGCAGCCCGATCCAGGCCATTTTGTGCGCCGCCGGTGGCAGGCTCCAATGCGGTGCCCCAGGCGGGGCATTGGCGCCGTAACTGGCGGGTGGATTGGCCTCGGCATGGCAGCTGGCGCAAGGCAACCCCGAAGCCCCCTTGCCGTCCATGCCGCGTACCACGTTCATCGCATGGGGTAGCCCGGCGTCGAACTGCAAGGGGGCGTCCCCGGGAATGTGGCAGTTCTGGCATCGGGGGCTCTGGAACACCTTCTGTACGGTGTCGAAGGCCTTCACCGCCTCCTTGTCATCGGCGAACAGCTCTGTTGCATAGACAAAAAGGCAAATCAGTATCAGCGAGCCGAGTAACCAATGGTGTCGTTTCATCTCACACCCCCGACAGTTGCAACGGCAGTTCACGCAGGCGTTGCCCGGTCAGGGCGTACACCGCGTTGGCCACTGCTGGCGCCGTGGGTGGAACACCGGCCTCGCCGATGCCACCGGGTTTTTCGTTGCTGGGCAGGATATGCACTTCGACCACCGGCATCTCGTTGAGCCGCAGCACCTGGTAATCGTGATAGTTGGACTGCACTACCCTGCCATCCTTGATCGTCAGCTTGCTGTGCAAGGTGAAACCCAGGCCGAAGGCGATGCACGACTCCATTTGTGCGGCGATGCTCTGCGGATTGACCGCGATCCCACAGTCCACCGCACACACCACCCGATGCACACGAATCGCCAGGTTATCCTGGGAGACTTCGGCGACCTGGGCCACGTAGCTGCCAAATGACTCATGCACCGCCACGCCCAGGGCGTGGCCGTCCGGCAGCGGCGCCTTCCAGTTGGCCTTCTCTACCGCCAGGTTCAATACGCCAAGATGCCGTGGATGCGCCTTGAGCAAGGTCCGTCGGTACTCCACCGGGTCCTGGCTTGCCGCCGCGGCCAGTTCGTCGATCAGCGATTCCATGACGAAGGCAGTGTGCGTATGCCCCACCGAACGCAGCCACAACACGCTGATGCCGGTCTTTGGCGAATGCAGCTCAACCTGATGATTAGCCAGCCCCTGCAGGTAGGGACCGTCCGCCACGCCCTCCACGGACGTCTTGTCGATGCCGTTCTTGACCATGGCCGCTTCGAGCGAGGTGCCGGCCATGATCGACTGTCCGACCAGCACATGCTTCCAGGCCAGCGGCAGGCCATCAGCGCCCAGGCCGACTCGCGCCTGATGCAGGAACGCCGAGCGATAATAGCCGCCACGGATGTCATCCTCCCGCGCCCACACGGTTTTCACCGGCCCGCCCGCGGCCTTGGCGACCTGGACCGCTTCGGCGACAAAGTCCGAGGTCGGGTTGGCGCGCCGGCCGAATCCGCCGCCGAGGAACTCGGTATGGATCTCGACCTGCTCAGGCTTGAGCCCGGTGATTTTGCCGGCGATCATCTGGTCCAGGGTCTGGAACTGCGTTCCGGTCCAGATCTCGCACTTGTCCTGGGTAATGCTCACGGTGCAGTTGAGCGGCTCCATGGGTGCATGGGCCAGGTAGGGCACGCTGTACTCGACGTCGAGGGTCCTGGTCGCTTTGGCCAGTGCAGCCTGGGTATCGCCGGCCTCGCTCACGGGCAGCCCGGGCGTGGCAGCGAGCTTGCGGAATTCCTCGAGCAATTGCTCGCTGTCGAGCCCTGCGTTCGGCCCCAGGTCCCACTCGACGTGCAGCGCATCACGTCCCAGTTTCGCCGCCCAGTAGTGATCAGCAATCACCGCCACGCCGGTCGGCACCTGCACCACCTTGTGCACACCGGGTATCGCCAGCGCCTCGGCGCCTTCAAAGGATTTGACGCTGCCACCAAACACCGGAGAACGCGCGACCATCGCCGTCATCAGGCCATCGAACTGCACGTCCATGCCAAATTTGGCGCGGCCGGTGATTTTCTCCGGCGTATCCAGGCGCTTGGTGGGTTTGCCGATGATGGTCCAGTCCTTGGCCTCCTTGAGCTTGATGGTCGCAGGGTCCGGTACCGGCAGCTTGCCGGCGTCGTCAGCCAGTTCGCCGTAGGTGGCGTGCCGGTCGCCGGCAATCACCACGCCCGACTCCGTGCGAATCGCCGAGGGTGCGACGTTGAAGCGCTTGGCCGCGGCCTCGACCAGCAGCAAACGCGCCGCCGCACCGGCCTGACGGTAACGGTCGAACTCCATCCAGGTCGAGGTCGAGCCGCCGGTGATCTGCATGCCGCCGAACCCGGCCAGACCGTAATCGGCGGCCGAAGCCGGTGCGTGCTCGACGCGAATTTTCGACCAATCGGCGTCCAGCTCTTCGGCGATCAGCATGGTCAACCCGGTCCAGATACCCTGACCCATTTCCGAATGACCGAGCAACACGGTGACGCTGTTGTCATTGCCGATGCGCAGGAAGGCATTGGGTGCGAACACGTTGCCCTGGTTTTCCGCGCCCCGGGCAAAGCGATGGCCCCCGGGGATGACAAACGCTATCACCAGCCCACCGCCCAGCATGGCACTGCCCTTAAGAAAATCGCGGCGCGATAGTGGATCGCTGCTGTTCATGGCCATCAACCCAATTGGGCGGCGCGTTTGACCGCGGCGCGGATTCTTGGGTAAGTGCCGCAACGACAGATATTGCCTGACAACGCCTGGTCGATGTCGCTGTCGGTCGGTTGCGGGATCTTTGCCAGCAAGGCCGCCGCAGACATGATCTGCCCAGACTGGCAATAACCGCACTGCACCACATCGAGTTCGGCCCAGGCTTGTTGCACCGGGTGCGAGCCGTCGGTGGACAGGCCTTCGATAGTGAGGATTTTCTGTCCATGGGCCACGGCCGTGGCCGGTGTGATGCAGGAACGCAAAGGCGTGCCGTCGATGTGCACGGTACAGGCGCCGCACTGGGCCATGCCACAGCCGAACTTGGTGCCGGTCAGGTGCGCAACATCGCGCAGGACCCACAGCAGCGGCATGTCCGCAGGGACATCCAGCTCCTGGTCCTGGCCATTGATATTCAAGGTCAGCATTGCGACGGCCCTCAGACTCACGGTGTTCTGAAGTTGGCGCCGCTGTGGCGATCAGGAACCTGCGCGCGCCTTGGGGTTATCCCTACAGCTAAGCGCAAATTGTCCGGCAGGCCGAGGTGTATCGACCACCGGTCACAAAAGCTACCTGGTGACCGACCTTTTATTTGTTGTCGGAGTACATATCCGTTGAGTACATATCCATTGCTGCGGTAACGGCCACTTATGGTTTCGCTTTTACAGCGACTCCCTTTTTCAAACGCCAAAAAGGAAGCAAAAGGCT
>CXWK01003566.1_pt1 | contig 41877 bp, 36 predicted proteins | sample 590851 | NCBI WGS metagenome assembly CXWK01 (sample SAMEA3498364, study PRJEB10139) | wastewater metagenome | biome: wastewater treatment plant; material: activated sludge | place: Denmark | collected 2014-08-01
GGCGGATTGCGTGAGGTTCATGCGACTGATTTCAATGCGCAAACTCTGTTTGGCCCTTAAGCGTGGCACGAATTCGGTACCATTTATAATGCTCTGCGGCAGCGGCCGATCATGCGCGCTTAGAACAGCGGTCCATTAGGATTTGTTGGTGAGTACTTCGGGAAAAATGACCGTAGCTGGCTTCCAATCCGCGAATCCCGGGCGCCAGAGCAGATCTGTCGCACGCAGGTGTTTTCTCTCAACAAACTTGCGCATTTCGACATCAGTGAGAGGGCCGTGCTGCTTGCCGTCGCGAGCAATGTACCACTGCACTTCGGCGCTGCTATCGAGTTTCTCTTCCGGCTTTTTCTTGGACGGCTGCTGAGGCCGATTTTCTGGTGGTGGACCATAGGCCAATGTTCGATCGGCCACCAATTTCAGCGGAAGGCTTGATGGTTTCGAGTTCGAACCGGAGCGGTCCTTGATCGCATCGACAAGACCCTGGCAGTCCACTTTGAAACGATCGTGCCTGAGAGTAACAGCGTTCTTTCGCGTAAGGCTTCGGATTGCCATTGGCAGAGCTTCGGCATGAGGCATCGCGGCGCCCTGGACCAGCACGGGAATGACACGCTTGCCGCTCTCCAGCGCGGTTTNNGCTTGGATAGTATGGATCAGGAGGAGGCCGTGGGCGTTCGCGTGGCGAGCCGCTCCGCCAATCAGCTGTCCCGATCCTAATCGTCGGCCACTCGTCAGTGGACGCTGTGTGACGAGGTGCGTAGAGGCTTGCGACCTTCATCCGCCCCCGGATCGCAGCGCTGCTCGATGTCCGCAGACTCTGGTGCGCCTCGGAGGCGCAAATCACCTGCGGAGGAAGATTCCACCCGGCGAGTTGTCGATTGCGCTGGTAGCTGACGGGCGGCGTGGCCGGGCAGGCAGGTCAGAGGTTGGTGTGTCGCGAGCCCTCGTGGCTCCCAGGCGTGGCCGCTGGCTCCAGAAACTCCCGAGGGTTTCAGGACGGCAAAAAATACCTCGACACAATGAGTGAGGTTGGTGGAGCTAAGCGGGATCGAACCGCTGACCTCTTGCATGCCATGCAAGCGCTCTCCCAGCTGAGCTATAGCCCCGAACCATTGCGGTAAATCCGCCCGGCCGAACCGATGGGAAGGCGGCCAGGATGTCTCCCCCGGCCGCATGAGACGCCTGATAAGTCGTTCAGGCGGAAACTGCAAGGACGTTGTGACGAAATCCTTAGGGCTCTTCGTCGCCCTCGCCGGCAGGTCCCGAAATTATGTTGGAAACGTCGCCGCCCTCTTCCTCTTCTTCCTCGAGGAAGGTCTCGTCTTCATCGCCGCCGGCCGCGTCATCGGTCTCGATGTCGGCAAGGGCTTCCTCGCCCTCGACCGCCGGCAATTCGCCGACGGCCTCATCGGCAACCACGACCTTCTTGGGCTTGGCGCGGGCGGCCTTTTCCTCGGCCTGAAGTGCGGCAAGTGCCGCAGGCGAGGAGGCGATGACATAGTTTGCGCCGCAGTGTGGGCAGGTGATCGGGTCGTGCTCCAGATCATAGAACCGCTCAGAGCAGCTCTGACAGGTGCGCTTGATCCCGCGCGCTTGCTTGGTCGCCATAGGGGCTGGCCTCGTGGTGGGGTGAAATTGAGGGCGCCGGTCTGCCACAAGGACCATGGGCTGTCAAAACGAATCCGGACTTGTCCGCCGCCTGCGGCAAGGACGCCCCTAAAACGCCCGCCCGCGGCGTTGACAGCCGGAAAGGCGTAGGGCCTCTATCGGCTGCTTTTCTTCAGGCTGTGGAAGGCACCCGGGCTCCGGGTGCGCCCAATATCAACGGACCCGACCGAGCTGTGCCGCACGCCCATTCCCACACGCCCAAGCCTCTGTTTGCCGAACGTGCCAAATCGCTTAGCGGCCGGTTGCGGGTGCCAGGCGACAAATCGATCTCGCACCGGGCGCTCATTTTCGGAGCATTGTCCACCGGTGTGACGCGGATTACCGGGCTGCTGGAAGCCGAAGACGTGATCAACACCGCCAGGGCCGTAGCGGCACTGGGTGCGCCGGCGGCGAAGACCGGCGGCATCTGGGAAGTGAAAGGCCGCGGCGTCGGCGGCCTCGCCGAGCCCAAGGGGCCGCTCGATTTCGGCAATTCCGGCACCGGCACGCGGTTGATGATGGGTGTCATCGCCGGTCATCCGATGGTGGTGACGATGACGGGCGATGCCTCGCTCTCCAAGCGGCCGATGCGGCGGGTACTTGGACCCTTGAAACAGATGGGCTTGCAAATTCTGGATGACGGCAAGGAGACCTTGCCGCTGACGGTACGCGGCAGTGGCGATCTCCTCCCGATCGAGTACGCACTGCCCGTGCCATCCGCGCAGGTGAAAAGCGCGATCCTGATCGCCGGGCTGATGGCCAAGGGCGAGACGACGGTGATCGAGAAAGAGGCGACCCGCGATCACACCGAGCGCATGTTGCGCTATTTCGGCGCTGAAGTGACAACCGTTGCGGCAGACGGCGCGACCCGCATCACCGTTAAAGGTGACGCGGAGATGAAGGGCCGCGATGTAGTGGTGCCGGGAGATCCCTCGTCGGCCGCATTCTTGATCGCGGCGGCGCTGATCGTGCCGGGGTCCGACGTGACGGTCGAAGGTGTGCTCGTCAACGAGACGCGTGTCGGCCTCTATACGACGCTGAAAGAGATGGGCGGCGACGTCGTGTTCCACAACCCGCGCGAAGAGGGCGGCGAGCCCATCGCCGACATCCGTGCGCGCTATTCGGCGCTAAAGGGCGTGCATGTGCCGGCCGCACGCGCCCCCTCGATGATCGACGAATATCCCGTGCTCGCGGCCATTGCCGGTTTCGCAACCGGCGAAACGCGGATGGATGGACTTGCCGAACTGAAGGTGAAGGAAAGCGACCGGCTTGCCGCGACGGCCGAAGGCCTCATCACCAACGGAGTCTCAGCGCGCGTTGAAGGCGACACTCTGATCGTGAACGGCACGGGCAAGGTTGCCGGCGGCGGCACGGTCAAGACTCATCTCGATCACCGAATTGCCATGGCGTTCTTGACCATGAGCCTGGCCAGCGGCAAGCCCGTGACCGTAGATGATACGACAATGATCGCGACGAGCTTTCCCGAGTTTCGCGGACTGATGGAAAAGCTCGGCGCCCGGTATGGTTGAGGGGGCGTAAATAGCGCCCCCAACGGCGCACATCCGGCACACCTTAACGGCAAGTTAAAGCTCAGCAGGTATCCTTCCGCCCCGATTGTCTGTCGTCATCAATTGTGGGCCGCGTCATGACCTCTGAGAGTATTACTGATATTGCCGGGCGCATCGCATCGAAAGCGGGTGTAACGCCGGATGATGCAAGGGCCCTGCGGCGCGCGATCTACGCCCATGACGGCCTCATCGATCAAATGGAAGCCGAAGCACTGTTCGCCATCGAGCACGCCCGCAGCGGCCATTGCGCCGAGTGGTCGCAACTGTTTGTCGAGGCCCTGTCTGATTACCTGATCAATCAGGTGGCCCCTGCTGGCTATCTCGACGCAGGCAACGCCGCCTGGGTGATGGCTCAGGTGAAGCGGCGCAAGCTGCCATCCACCGATGGCGATCTGGCCCTCATCGTCAACATCATCGAAAACGCGCGCGAAGTGCCCGCCGCGTTTTCTGCCTTCGCGTTGCAGCTGGCCAAAGAGGCCGTGATCTATGGCGACGGGCCGGATGCGCGCGGACGCAATCACGGCGCAGGCCGGGTGAGTGATGCCGATATCACCATCTTGCAGCGGATCCTGTGGGGCGCGGGCAGCGAAGGCCTGCTCGCCATCAGCCGCGATGAGGCCGAAGCCCTGGTCGCCATAGCCGATGCGACGACGGGGGCGGACAACGATCCGGCGTTCGACGAACTCTTTGCCCGCGCCATTGGCAACTATCTGATCGGCGCGACCGGCCGGGCAGTGCCATCGCGCGAAGACGCGCTGCGCTGGGAGGCGGGCGCCACCTACAAGGCCGATGTGGTTGCGGCCATCTCGCGCGTCTTGACTTCGGCACCGCAGGCGCTTGATCCGAAGTTCATGGCCAGCGCTCTGCGCAACGCCCGCTCACTTGCGGACGATGTCGAAGCCGAACATGAGCGGCGCAACGCGGCCCGTGATCTGGCCATGGATCTCGCAGCCGCCATGACGCCGGAAAAGGCTGGATGGCTTGCCGAGCACGTCAACAAGAACGGGCTTATGAACGGGCCGGAAAAGGCGCTGGTGCGCTTCATCGCCCGCGAAGCCAAGAGCCTCGATCCTTCGCTCAAGGACCTGATCACCAAGGTGGCTTGAGGCTCGTGCGGGACCGCCGCGGCAGCTCGACGGAGCACTTTGTTCCAGCCGCGACTGGACTTGGGAGCACTCCTGTCGCATGAGTTTGCGGCGGTCGCGAAGCTGGCTCAACGAGCGTGCTTTGCGAACGTCTCAGGCAGGGGTGAGGCAGGCATGGCACCGCATCCGACACGCGCAGAACTGGAAGCCGGGCTTTCTGAAATCCGGACTTCGCCAGCCGACAGTGGCGTTGTGCGGGCCATCGTCGTCCGGCCAGAGCCCGGAAAGCGCATGGAACTCGAAAGCTGCGATGTGAGCCGGGCTGGCGGGGTCCATGGCGACAACTGGGCGCTCGGCTGCTGGAAGGAAACCGGGGATGGCCGTCCGCACCCCGACGTTCAAATCGCGATCATGAATGCGCGCGCTATCGATCTCATCGCCGGGGGGCGCTCGAACTGGGCGCCGGCCGGCGACAATCTCTTCATCGACCTCGATCTTTCGACGGCCAATCTGCCGGCTGGGCAACGCCTGGCGCTCGGTTCGGCAATCATCGAAGTGACGGCCGAGCCGCACACAGGCTGCCAGAATTTCGTCAAGCGGTACGGCAGGGACGCGACGGTATTCGTAAATACCGGCGAGGGCCGCACTCTGCGGTTGCGCGGTATCTACGCCCGCGTGATTGAGGATGGGCGGGTGTCGGTCGGAGATATCGTCCACAAGATCGATCGGATGTGACGGCTGTTTGGCTTGGAAAGATGCGGCGCGCGACGCCAAAGCGATTGCCGGCGCAGGGACGAATGTGCATGTGGAACGGATGAACAAGCGCCGCGCGGCGCTTTTGAGGGGGCGTGAGACTGATGAACTCGCTGACATTCGAACAATGTCTGTCTGACTTTCAAGGCGAGTGCTTCCGGTCCATCGACTTTCTGACTCCTTTTGTACTTCTCGCGATTCTGTTTGCGGTCGGCGTTTGGTCGGCATGGCGCAATCGCGCGGCGTTCAGGCGCGCGCGCCGCCACGGCATTCTCGCGGCCCTGGCACTGGTCACGGCCGCAGCGGTCACTATGGGCTGGTTCTATGTTTTTGATCCCGGCTCGATCCATGGTGTGGAAACGCCGCCGATGTCGCAGGCTGTGTTCGTCGCCGCCGCGACCGCGTTCGGCGCAGGAGTGTTGCTCTCGGCCGGTTTGATGGCGTACGCGCTCGGAGGGGCGCTGGCGAAATGGATCTGGGGCAAGGAGCACTATCGCAGTGGCGCGCGCGGTCTCGTCATCGCCATCGACGGCCCGGCAGCCTCCGGCAAGGGTACGCTCGCCGTGAAGATCGCGGCGCATTTCAATCTTCCATGCCTCGACACCGGTTTGCTCTATCGCGCAGTGGCGCGCGACACGGCGGCTGCCGGAAGCGCGCTCGATACGGCCGCCGCTGCTGTGGCCGCGGCCAAGGCGCTTGATCCGGCAACGCTGGATGATCCGAAACTGCGCGGACCCGCGGCGGGTGATGCGGCCTCCGTCGTTGCCAAAATTCCGCAAGTGCGCGCCGCTCTGCTCGAGTTTCAGCGTGCATTTGCCCGCGGGCCCGGTGGCGCCGTGCTCGACGGGCGTGACATCGGCACCGTGGTCTGTCCCGATGCGGACGTGAAGCTATTCATCACCGCGAGTGCCGAGGAACGTGCGCGGCGGCGGCATCTTGAGCACCAAGGGCGCGGCGAGGCGATATCGTATGAGCAGGTTCTGGCCGATATCCGCGCCCGCGATGCGCGTGACAGCGGCCGAGAGATCGCGCCCATGGGCGCGGCGGCCGACGCCACAACGATCGATACAACTACGCTTGATCCTCAGGCCGCGTTCGCTGCCGCGCTTGAGGTGATCAATCAGAAGCTCAAGGCGGCCCGGACATTTTGAAGTCAGGCCGCCTTGCGCGTCGTTTAGAACCGCACCGTGACACCGCCATAAACCGACCGGCCGGCGCCTGGTACGTTGTCCTTGTCCTCGCGCCCGCCAAGGCTCGGCAATCGTCCAGCCATCGTCGGCTCGATGTAGTGTCCGCCGAGCGGATGCTCGTAGTACGTATCGAACAGGTTCTCGACACCGATGTCGAAGCGGAAGTCGCCGGTGTCGTAAGCCGTGCGCAGATTGACGAGGGCATAGCCTGCTGTCTCTAGCTCGTTGCGCGTCGTATCGACGTTATGCTTACCGCCGATGAGATCGAGCTCGATTGCGCTGGTCCAGCCATTGAGCGCATGAGTCAGCGCAAAGCGGCCGTGTAGCGGCATCATGTGATAGAGGCTGACGCCGGTATCGGCATTCTCGCCGTGGACGTAGCCGGCGACCCCCGTCAATGCAAAGCGGCCGAACGCGTCGCTCATATGCAGCGGCATGGCGCCGGAGAAATTGACGCCGTACAGCTCCGCGTCGTGATTGGCGAACTCGAGGTTGACGAAGCCTTTGTGAGCGGCGCCGAGCGAATCTCCCAGTTTGCGAACGCCGATGTAGTCTTGGACGTAAGTGTAGTACGGCGTCACCTTGAACTGCCACCAGCTGCGCTCGCCGTCATGCAGGTCCATCGTCACGCTGACGGTGTGGGCATGCTCGGACTTCAAGTCCAGGTTTCCGGTGTAGCCGTTGCCGTCGCCGAACCAGCCGATCATGTTCATCGCCATCTGGGCGTTGTCCATCGGCCCATCGACGCGGCTCCAGGCATAGCGCTCATATAGGTTGGGCGCGCGCGACTTCATCGCGTAGGCAAGCTCGAAACGGGTATTGCGGTCCGCATCGTAACGCGTCAGTGCGGTCGCATCGAAGTTGGTGTCGGTCTTTGCATGTTTCTGCGCATTGAATCGAGCGGCATCAGCCGCGTAGACCCCAGCCATGCCGCCGCTGGCGTTGTTGTAACCTTGGACATTGCCGGTATCCATCCACACCACGTCGTTGCGCACGCCAAGAAGCGTGCTCCAGGCGCGGTCCCACTGCTTTTCCCATTCGATGAAGGTGCCGACGCGGTTGCGGGTCGCATCGTTCAGCGTGACGTAGGTGTTGGGCCCCATCATTGATACCATCATCATAGTCGCCGGCCACCAGTCATCGAGAGCCTGATGATGCAATTCGTTACCGATGCGGATGACGTCCGTTTCGCTCGCTTCGATCTCGGCCTTGATAGAGTAGCCGGCATCGTTTCCATCGGTCAGCATCGGCATGTCGCGATACGGCGCGGCCTTGTTGTATCTCTTGTCGTCGAGGAAGTTCATTTCGTGGTCGACATGCTGGTAGAAGGCGCGGGCATCAAGCTTGCCCCAACCGAACTTGCCGACGTAGCGTGAGTTGAGGAACCATGAGCGGTTGTCGACCATGTCCATGCGCTGATTGGCGTAACCCTGATAGGGGATGAACTGCAGCCCGCCTTGGACGATGAACAGATCGCCGCCGTTTTTCACGGCGAGCTGCACGGCGTGGTTCTGCGCTTCATATTCTGTGGAAGCGACCTCATCGCCGTGGCCGTCGTCATAGTTGTCAGCGCGCGACCAGGCGCCCGCGTAGCTCACGGCGACGTTCTCTCCCGCGGCTTCGGCCCGGGCCGAGGTTGCAAGACCGTTGCCGTTGCTGCGATAGAATCCGGAAACGCTGCCGTTTGCGGACGTGCCTTGGCCGGGTGAGGCGAAGTTGGGAGCGGCGCTTTCGACGATGATAGTGCCGCCCAGGCTGTCACCGCCCTTCGAGACCGGCGTCACCCCGGTCAAGACTTCGACCTGAGCGACCTGGGCGGGATCGGTATATGAAAGCGGCGGGTTCATATGATTGGCGCAGGCTGACGAGACCACCATACCGTTGAGCAGAATGCGCACGCGATCATCGCCTAGGCCGTTAATGGCCGGCAAACCAGAAACACCGCCCGCCTGATAGATGCTGACGCCCGGCGCCTGCTTCAGGAGTTGCGTGGTATCGTTGGTCGATGGCTTCTGAGCGTCGATGGCCTCGCCGGAGATGATGGTGGTGCTGGCGGGGACCGCAAGTCCCGTCGTGCCGACACCATCCACGACAGGCGAACCAGACCCGCTCACCTCCAGGGCTGACTCGGGCGGCGGCACCGACTGGTATTGTTCGCTCTCGGGGGCGGGTTTTGCCGCCGTGACGGGTTTGGAGACCGGCTTTTTCTTGGTTTTGACCGGCGGAGCCGGCTCATCCTCGACGGCAACGGGTTGAGGCTTCGGTTTGGGTTTGACGATCGATGCGGCCGGTGACTTGGGCTTGTCCTGGATGATCTGTACTTCCGGCAGGGCCGGGCTCTTCTTGACGGCTGCTCCTTGCGCTGTCGTGCCCGCCTCCTGGGCGGTGACGGGGCTGGAGACAAGCGTCAAGGCGAGGTTTGAAATGGCCACGGCGGCAACGGCCGGCAGCGCGCGGCGAGGGGTCGAGCAAGACATGATGAGGCTCCTGAATGCGAAGGCATACGGACGCGGCAAGCCGCATCCGTCACGGGGTCGGGATCAGGAGAGGATGGGGGGTGCGCGTGAGCCGAGCGCAGGCCCGGCGCGGGCGGGCGGCAGATTGATCTGCGGCGGCAACACAGGGCGCGAGACCGCGAAGCTTGGCTTCAGGACCGTAAAGTCCTGGATCCGGCCGGCATCTGCAAAAACGATGGCAAAGGCGCAGGGCTGATCGTGGCCCGCAGGCTGGCTCTCTGGCTTGTCCTGCGGCGCATCGGGGCTTGCGTTACCGCTGCCGGTGTCGAGCACGTGCAGGCCGCTGGAGGTACAGATGACGAGCTTGAAGTCTCCAAGCGTCGCGGAGTTGAAATCAGGCATGAAGCCGGGCGGGATCAATGCGCGCAACAGCGCCAAGGCAACCAGAACGCTGGCCGCCCACCGCTTCAAATCGCGAACCTTGATGACATCCCCCCGGACGATCATCCCCACACCGATCGCTCCCACGCCGTGCGCCCCCGCGCACGATTGAAAACCTAGACCTGTGTCTGTGGACGCCTCAAGCCAATTGTCGAAAGAACCGGCGATATGCGACCAAGTGCCAGTCAGGCAGTGCATGAACTTTGATGTGTGTCAGAAGATCGCCGCCGCGACGCGACCTGAAGACGCCAGACTCGTGTCCTCAGCCCGACGGCAAAAAGCCGCCGAGGGAGTCCGAAGACTCCCTAGCAGCCCAGTACCTTTGGAGGGCACCTAACGGACGTTGCGCGTCCGTCTCAACCTGGAACGCCGCGGACGCGCGCAGGTTCCGCAGGCCAACCGCCTATTCGCCGTTCGCTTCACGCTCGTAGGCGCGGGCGATGTTGTCTTCCTGGCGCTGCTGGTCGGCTTCGATGCCACGCTGCAAGTTGGCGGTCAGCTCGGACATATTCGCGGCTGTGGCGGCCATCATCGCCGGATAGACGCTCGACAGGTTGAAATCGCGGCCTTCCAAGGAGGCGGCGATCTGCTCCTTCATGGCGGTCACGTACATGTTTTTGATCGTGGAGTATTTGGCGATCCGCTCGGCGATTTCACCGCCTGCGTCGCCTTCTGGCGCGGTGAGATCGACCGTGACGCGCGTCACATTGGCGCCCGAGGCCGTCAAGTTCGCGCTGAGCCGCATGACCGGGTTGCCATCCTTCTTCACTGTCCACACGACTCGTGTGGGATCAGCGGCATCGATATCAAAGTTGCGCGGCATGCCGTCGTCTTCGCCCGGCTCCGGGAGCATCTCGACCTTCATGGTCGTGGGGAATACGGAGGTGAACTGCGGAGCGCCCGAGTCCATCTCTGAACCGAACACCACCGGCGGCAGGGGTGTTCTGGACAGCGTTTCGTGCACTTCGGCGATCGGCAGGCTGTAGGAGTCGTAGCGCGGCGACAGATAGCCCGCGCCCCAAAGAAACAGGCCGAGCGGAATGAGAAGGCTCATGAGCCAGCGGCCCCAGATGCTATCCATGTCAGTGCTCTCTAGTTCATCAGGTTTTCTTCGACATCGTCGACGCTGAAGGGCTGGCCGGACTCTTCCAGCCCGCCGCGCTGCACGTTGCAGACGCTATCGCTTGACATGACGGCGAATGTGCCAGGTGCCGCCGGGCGTTCGGTCGCCTTGCGCACATTTTCCCATTTGAATGGGCGGCTGGTCAGAATGGCGTCGATCTGTTCGTCGATGGCCGGGCGCACCGGCTGCATCACTGCGGGGCGCGCATAGCTTTGCGTGCCATCGTAGGCTTCGCGTCCGTTCTTCACTTCCTTGGAGACGTCGATTTCGATCTTCGTGCGCGTGGCGTCGACCGGAACGAGATTGGCGGTGAAGTGGAACATCTCGCGGCCGCTGCTGGTGATGCGCCAGGTCACGGACTTGCCCTCGTCGCCTTCGCTATGGATGTGGATGAGGATCCCGCATTGGCGATTGCGCATGAACTCTTTGAAGTCGGCCGAGGCGAGCTTTTGATAAGCGTCCTGGGCGCTGATTTTGTATTGTCCAGGTGGCTCGCTGCAGGCAACGGCCGATGCGGCAATTGCAATTGCCGGTAGAAATCGAATGTTCACTTGGCCCCCAGGCACGCGGTTACAAGAGCTGAGGACCGCAAGTGAACCACGACACATTTAACAATCGTTTACTCCCGCCGCAGGCGGATGAGTTGCAGTGGTCCACCGCACTGAGGCATCCGGGCCTAATCGTTGGCGCGGTCCGGCCGGTCGACCGACTGATTGGCTGGCGTCGTGAAATGGCTGCGTGGTTTGGCTCCAACTTTCAGTCGGATGCCCAGCTCCTCGAAATCGGCATCATGGAAAATGGAGTATCGGACCTTGAGTCCAAGATAGGGTGTTCGTTCAAGGGCTCCGTACATCATGTCATTTGATGTGATGGGAACGACGGCTTGATCGAGAAAATGCGGCGGCGATGGCGACGTGACATCGACGAGCGCAATGGCGACAACCGGCAGGAAGCTTTCTTCCTTGGTCTTGTTGTGAACCTCCCTTAGCCACAAGCCGGACGACGGGACAAGCTGGCGCACGGCTTTGATATCGAGATCTTCGGCTGCCATATGAGATACTCCTCCCACACCTCCCGGCATTTTAGCAGCCCCAGGACGTCATGCAATTTCATCAACCGCCTTCCTTGGATCGGTTACGATGATGACCGAACGCGGCTTGTTGCGAGGTTGGTCGCGCGTGCTTCGCATCGAGTTCGCGGCGATGCGGCGACGTTGACCCTTCCAGGCTTACGCCCGGCCGGCATTCGCGGCCGATTGAACGGCCGCCGGCTTGGGCTGTGACTTGAATTCAATGCCGTTGACCCGCCATGCGCCATCGCGCGACTGGACTTCGATGTAAACGTTGATGGCAACGCCGATCCTGGTCGTGATCGTGCCGTAGAGCTTGGTTTCCACGAGGTTCTTGTAGGCACCAATGTCGGTCCGGTAGCCGATGGCCGAACGATGGGTTGTAAATGACTTCCAATCGACCCGTAGCAGCCCGGCGCTGCCAATGCGCTTCGAAAGATCGGCAAACTGTTCGCGCGTGGTGATCTTGCGGGCCGTATCGGTCAATGTCGCGTATGCCGTCTGCACAGCGCCGGAGCCGATCATGCGCAGCATGTCCTCGGCTGTTTCGCGGCCGGGGATATTTGTGTTGGCCTGCTTGGTTGGGCTCTGAGCGGCGGTTGGCCCCTGCTGTGCATAGGCGGTGGCGTTGGCACCGGCCAGAACCGCCAGGGCGGCCATAGCTGCAAGGCTGTGTGCTTTCAATCGCGTTACGAGGGTCATGGCAAAGGCTCCTGTCTGCGGGTTTCAGACAGGATGACGAATGCGTCGCACTCTCGAAGTCCCCAACGAAACAGGGGTGCCGGCCCAGGCGTGGCGCTGGACGATGTCGTGCTGCAGAAGGCCCCGATTTGATCCGGTCCGTCATGAGGCCCGGGTTTTCGGGACAAGGTGCCCGCAAAAAATGCGGTCTGGGTCTTGCCAGCGGCTCCCGGCGTCCCTTATACAGCCCCCATCCGGCGCCGTTGCCGGACGTGATCAAGAGGAAGATCAGCTGGCCGGGACCTGCGAAGCGCAGGCCCAAATTCAAGCCAGAGGCGCGAGCGCCCGTCGCGACGGCATCCATTCCATCCAGACATCGAGCCTTCCGGGCTCTGCTTTGCCGCATGCGCGGTCAAGCGGGCGTTGGAGGCTTTATCCGCATTCAGGAATTCAGCTCGCTCGCGTTCGCGCGGGCCCAACCGTTCGCTTAAAGGAGCATCAATGGCTGACACTGCATCACACGAAATGAACCCCAGCCGCGAAGATTTCGCGTCCATGCTGGCCGAAAGCCTCGCCAAGGACGACCTGTTCGAAGGTTCGGTCGTCAAAGGCAAGGTGGTCGGCATCGAAAAGGATATGGCCGTCATCGACGTCGGTCTGAAGATGGAAGGCCGCGTCGCGCTCAAAGAGTTCGGCATGGGCGGCAAGTCCGACATCAAGGTCGGCGACACGGTTGAAGTCTACCTGGAACGCGTCGAGAACGCGCTGGGCGAAGCGGTTCTGTCGCGCGACAAGGCCCGCCGCGAAGAGAGCTGGACCCGGCTTGAGCGCCTTTACGAGAAGGGCGAGAAGGTCACCGGCGTCATCTTCAACAAGGTCAAGGGCGGCTTCACCGTCGATCTCGACGGCGCCGTAGCATTCCTTCCCGGTTCCCAGGTCGATATCCGCCCGGTGCGCGATATCGGACCGCTGATGCATCAGCAGCAGCCGTTCCAGATCCTGAAGATGGACCGGCGCCGCGGCAACATCGTTGTCTCGCGCCGTAGCGTTCTTGAAGAAACGCGCGCCGAGCAGCGCTCCGAAATCGTCGCCCGCCTGCAGGAAGGCGAAGTCATCGACGGTCTGGTCAAGAACATCACCGATTACGGTGCGTTCATCGATCTGGGCGGCATCGATGGCCTGTTGCATGTCACCGACATGGCTTGGCGCCGTGTGAACCACCCGTCGGAAATCCTGAATGTCGGCGATACGGTGAAGGTGCAGATCATCCGCATCAATCCGGAAACGCAGCGCATTTCGCTCGGCATGAAACAGCTTCAGGCCGATCCGTGGTCGGCCATCGCTGAGAAGTATCCGGTCGGCGCCAAGATCAAGGGCACGGTCACCAACATTGCCGACTATGGTGCGTTTGTCGAACTGGAGCCGGGCGTCGAAGGCCTGATCCACGTTTCGGAAATGAGCTGGACCAAGAAGAACACACATCCGGGCAAGATCGTCTCGACCAGCCAGCAGGTCGAAGTCCAGGTGCTCGAGGTCGATCCGCAGAAGCGCCGCATCTCGCTGGGCTTGAAGCAGACGCAGGATAATCCCTGGGATTCGTTCCTCACCCAGCATCCGAAGGGTTCGACCGTCGAAGGTCCGATCCGCAACATCACCGAGTTCGGCCTGTTCATCGGCCTCGACAACGGTGTCGACGGCATGGTGCATCTGTCCGATCTCGACTGGCAGAAGCCGGGCGATGAAGCCATCAAGGACTACAAGAAGGGTGACACGGTCAAAGCCGTGGTGCTCGATGTCGACGGCGCCAAGGAACGTATTTCGCTGGGCATCAAGCAGCTGGCCGGCGATCCGATCGACGCCATGTCGAAGTTCAAGAAGGGCGATACGGTCACCTGCACCGTCACCTCCGTTCAGGACGGCGGCATCGAGGTCAAGGTGGCCGATACAGAACTCACTTCGTTCGTGAAGCGTTCGGATCTGTCGCGTGACCGCTCCGAGCAGCGCCCTGAGCGCTTCAATGTCGGCGACAAGGTCGACGCTGCGGTGCTCTCGGTCGATAAGGCCGCCCGCCGCATCGCCGTGTCGGTCAAGGCGCTCGAAATCGCCGAAGAGAAGCAGGCCGTGGCGCAGTACGGATCATCCGATTCCGGCGCCTCGCTGGGCGACATCTTCAAGGCCGCCATCAAGAAGCGCGAGAACACGGACGACGCCGAGTAGGCATCCGGTCCTCCACGTGACACGACGAGAGACGCGGCGCCATTCAGCGCCGCGTTTCTTTTTGTGCGCCTTGATCCGACGGGGTTTCGTTTCAGCCTTCAAAGGCGGGCCGCTGAATGTGCGACCGATGCATCGGAAACAACACCAAGCCAGTCATGGCGCGTTCATCAGTGGCCACTTATGCCCGTGCGCGTGACGGGTACGGCGCTGTACTTCGCCAAGATCAATCCGCTACCGGGTTCCAGACTGATCGTCTCGGTCGTAGACGCAGGTCGCGCTGATGCTTCTGCCGTCATGCTGGCGCGGAAATCATACGCCATCAAAGCCATTCCGGCCCGTTTCGCGTTGAACGTTTCGAGCAAGGCGCTTCGAGTAGGCGGCGCGGGCGTTTCGCTGCGTGCTGAAATCCACGGCCCTGGCGGTCAGCTGATGTGGGTCTCCGACACGCACATTCCCGTTGTCGTAAGGCCCGGCTCCAAAACGGTCAACGTCGGCGAAATCGTGCTCACTGGCGTCAAATAGCGGGGAGCACGGGCTTGACCCTCAAGCCCGGCTCTGAGTGGTCCGGAGCGCTTTTTGTGCGATCGAGATCCTACATAAAGATGCTGACGGGACTTACCGTCGCGATCCTCGGCCTCGCGGTTGGCGGGGCCGGGGTGCGTTCTGAGCTTTCCCAGAATGAGCGACGGCCCCTCAAGGTCGTCGTGTTGAAGGATGGCATCGATGTTCACAGCGCCAGTCCAGAGATGCAGAGGATCCATGGGGTTACCGCTGCCTATCCCTGCGTCGCGATAAACGGTTTTGCTGCTTTCGCCGATCCGGCGGCCGTGCGCCGGCTCAGGGCCGATCCCCGTGTCGTGAAGGTCACCCCCAATCGTGGCCGCACAGGGCAATTGTGTGCGGGGGAATAGGTGCCACGCTGCGCCGGCGAGCGATGATACCGCGTGTCATGATCACCCGTGTTGCCGGGCGACATTTTCGGCGCCGCCAATAACAACCGCGAGACTTCGAGCGGCATCAGCGAATAATCAGCGGCAACCGGTCTTGATCGATTGTTAACGGGCGCACGGCACAACAGGCTGCGCGCGCTTTAACTTTTCGTGCCGGCGCGCAAGCTTTTCGTTCGAGCTTGGCTTGCGGACCGGCCCGAAGCTTGCCTAACTGGCGTCGTATCCCCGGATTCACTTTTAGGGTTTGCCCGCCGGCAGGCCCTGCATACGAGAGAGGCTCGAACATGCTCGAAACCGAAACAGTTCTCGACCGCCGGCGCCTGCGCCGGTCCGTCTCATTCTGGCGCGGCGCGGGCATCGCTGGTTTGGCCCTCGCGTTTGGCGCCCTGACGCTCGGCAGTGATAAGTTCGCGGCACTGGGCGGCAAAAAGGAAATCGCCCGGATCGCGATTGAGGGCACGATCACGGAAGACCGCGATCTTATCAAGTTGATCAAGGAAATCACCGAGGAAGACCGCGTCGACGGCGTCATCTTGTATGTCAACAGCCCGGGCGGTACGACCACCGGCGGCGAAGCCATCTATGAAGAGCTTCGCAAACTGGCCGCAAAGAAGCCGATTGCCGCGCAATTCGGCACCATTGCCGCCTCTGCCGGCTACATCGTCGGTCTGGCGACCGATCACATCGTCGCCCGGGGCAACACCATTACCGGCTCGGTCGGCGTGCTGGTCGAATGGCCCGAGTTCGTCGATCTGGTCGAGAAGCTCGGCGTTAAGGTTCACGCCGTAAAGAGCGGCCCCTTGAAGGCGACGCCTTCACCATTCGAACGGCTGGACGAAAGCAGCAAGAAGGTGGCCCAGGGCATGGTCGACGACGGCTTTAAGTGGTTTCAAGCCCTGGTGGAGACCCGCCGCGGCATCAAGCCCGCTGAGGTTCCCGGTCTGCTCGACGGCCGTATTTTCTCGGGCCGTGAGGCGCTCAGCGCCAATATGATCGACGCCATCGGCGGGGAAGACGAAGCCGTCAAGTGGCTGAAAGACGTGAAAAAGATCGACAAGGACGCTAAGGTTGTCGACTGGAAGCCGAAGTCGTCGTCGGGCTGGGGCTTGTTCTCTTCGGCCTCCGCCCTGGTCGGACAAGTCTTCGGTCAAAGGGCCGAAGCATTGGCCGAAATGCTGCTCAAAGACAGGCAGAATTCCACCTCCGGTCTTGACGGTCTTCTCTCTGTTTGGCATCCTTCTGAAAAATAAAGAGAATTGATCGCAACGGCTGGGGAGCGGAACGTGATCAAGTCAGAACTCGTGCAACGGATTGCAACGTCCAATCCGCATCTCTATCACCGCGACGTCGAGCGCATCGTGAACGTCATTTTTGACGAAATCGTCGATGCCTTGGCCCGCGGAGATCGTGTCGAGCTGCGCGGATTTGGAGCCTTCACGGTCAAGCATCGCGCCGCCCGGCAGGGCCGCAATCCGCGCACGGGCACCACGGTGTCGGTGGAAGAGAAGTTCGTTCCTTTCTTCAAGACCGGCAAGGAACTGCGGGACCGGTTGAACAAGACCAAGAGCCCGCACTGAGCTATCTTTAGGCAAGGCTACCGGTCGTGCGTCGGGTGACATGGCGCGCCGGAAACCGTTGAGGACGTGCCGATGTTGAGGCGTATTCTGTCGTTGCTCGTCGCCTTTCCGCTGGGCGCGGCGCTGGTGGCGATCGCGGTCTCCAACCGCCATCCCGTGCAGTTGATCCTAGATCCGTTCCGGCCAGAAACACCGGCCCTGTCGGTCGAGCTTCCGTTCTATGCTTATCTGCTCGGCGCACTGGTTACCGGAGTGGTGCTCGGTGGCATCGCGACGTGGGTGGGCCAGAGCCGCTGGCGCCGCACGGCGCGGACCCAGGGCCAGCGCGCCGCGCGTTTCCAGGCAGAGGCCGACCGGCTGTCGCGTGAGCGCGACATCGATGCGGCGAGTGGGCAAGCGATTGCACTTCCCGGCCGCTGATCACGCCGGGCACAGGCTTGTCAGAAGGATTCCAATATGGACGGATTGACGCTGTACGGCCTTGTCGCCGTCAGCCTGATGTTGTTGTTTTATGCGCTCGAAGACTATAGCCATTGGTTTGTGCTGGCTTTTGCGGTCTCTTGCGCCCTTGCATCCTCTTACGGCTTTTTGCAGGGTGCATGGCCATTCGGCCTCGTCGAAGCCATCTGGACGCTGATCGCCTTGCAGAGATGGCAGAAGCGGCGCCTTGTCGGAAAGCCTTGAGTGCCAACGCGATCCGCGCCGCGCTTGAGACGTGCTAGAGTTTGAAATGACGACGCAAGCAAAAATATGCGGAATTCACACGACCGAGGCGATGGACGCCGCGCTCGAAGGTGGCGCCGACTATGTTGGCCTGGTGTTCTTTCCGAGAAGCCCGCGGCATGTGGACGTGAAGACCGCGCAGATGCTGTCGGATCGCGCTCGCGGCCAGGCAAAAATCGTCGTCCTGTTCGTCGATCCGGATGACCGTGTGCTCGACAGCATCGTCGAGAAGGTCGATCCCGATATCATTCAGCTACACGGCGATGAAAGCCCGGCGCGTGTGCGTGAGATCAAGCGGCGCGTGCACCTGCCGATCTTCAAGGTCATCAAGGTGGCAACCGCGAAAGATGCGCATCGTGCTGATGTCTACAAGGATGCTGCCGATCTCATCATCTTCGACGCCAAGCCCAAGCGCGAGGCGCTGCCCGGCGGCAATGGTCACGCATTCGATTGGCACGCGCTCGACGACATCAAGGGCTCGCTCGACTTTATGCTGTCTGGCGGGTTGACGCCCGACAACGTGGGCGATGCGATTGCGCTCACAGGCGCAAAGGCCGTCGACGTCTCCTCCGGCGTCGAGACCGCGCCTGGCGTCAAGGATCCCCAGTTGATCAGCCGCTTCCTTAAGGCCGTAAAGGCCGCTAAGCAGGGCTGAAGTCCTACGTTTCCTCCCAGTTCGGGAACAGCCCAAGATCAGAGGATTCCACGAATGGCGACGAAGACCGACAAGGCGCGTGAATCGAAGCTCAACAGCTTTTCGACCGGGCCGAACGACAAGGGCTTCTTTGGCCTCTACGGCGGCCGCTTCGTCGCCGAAACGTTGATGCCGCTGATCCTCGATCTGGAACGCGCCTACGAGGAGGCCAAAGCCGATCCCAAATTTCAGGCCGAGATCGATTTTCTGAACCTGCACTACTCCGGCCGGCCGAGCCCGCTCTACTTCGCCGAGCGGATGACGAATGAACTGGGCGGCGCCAAAATCTACTTCAAGCGCGACGAGCTCAATCACACCGGCTCGCACAAGATCAACAACTGCCTCGGCCAGATCCTTCTGGCACGCCGCATGGGCAAGACGCGCATCATCGCCGAGACCGGTGCCGGCCAGCATGGCGTGGCAGTCGCGACCGTGTGCGCCAAGTACGGCATGCCGTGCGAAATCTACATGGGCGCGACCGACGTCGAGCGTCAAGCGCCCAACGTCGCCCGCATGAAGCTGTTGGGCGCCAAGCTCAATCCGGTGACATCCGGAGCCGGTACGCTGAAAGATGCGATGAACGAAGCGCTGCGTGATTGGGTCACCAACGTGCGCGACACCTATTATCTGATCGGCACGGCGGCCGGTCCGCATCCCTATCCGGCCATGGTGCGCGACTTCCAGTCGATCATCGGCACCGAAGTGCGCGAGCAGATGCTGAAGGCCGAGGGCCGCTTGCCCGACACGCTCGTCGCCTGCATCGGCGGCGGCTCGAATGCCATCGGCCTGTTCCATCCCTTCCTCGACGACAAGGATGTGGCGATCTTCGGCGTCGAAGCCGGCGGCCACGGACTCGATGTGCCCAACGGCCACGCCGCATCGATGACGGGCGGCTCGCCCGGTGTGCTTCACGGGAACCGCACGTATCTGTTGCAGACCGACGATGGCCAGATCCTCGAAGGTCACTCGATTTCGGCTGGCCTCGATTATCCAGGCGTCGGCCCTGAGCATTCCTGGCTTAAGGATACCGGCCGCGTCACCTATGTGGCGATCACCGACAAGGAAGCGTTGGACGCGCTGCAGTTCTGCACGCGCATGGAAGGTATTATACCCGCCCTGGAGCCGAGCCACGCGCTGGCTCAGGTCATGAAGCTGGCGCCCAGGCTGCCCAAGGACAACCTGCTGGTAATGAACCTGTGCGGCCGCGGCGACAAAGACCTGTTCACGGTCGCCAAGGCGCTGGGGATGTCCATATAGCTTGGGTCTTTGCAGGACGACGCGGCGGTCTCGCAAGATTGCCGGCTGAAGTGCCGCAACGGGCGCAGCTCAACCGATAGCGGAATAGCGCACTTTATCCGCCAAGCGTGCTATAAGCACCAAACAGCATGTCTGGAATGCCGGCGTTCGACCGCCGTTTGATTTGAACCGCCGCTCGCTCGCATTGCGGCATTTGCCTTACGAAAATCTCGAACTCGAATTTGGCCCGTAGCGGGTGTCGAGTGTCGCGATGCCGGATGAAGCGATCCGGCACACCCTGTCATCCACGTCGCGCTCAACGCGGTTTGGTGATGGACATCGCACATCACCATCCTTTCGAGGTTACCATGGCCAAAGGGCAGACACGATCGAACCGGGAAATCCGGAAGCCGAAGAAGTCGGCTGCGGAAAAGTTGGCTGGCAAATCCGCTTCCAGCGTTTCGGCGGCGTTTGCCAAGCCGTCGAACTTTGCCAAGCCGAACAAGAAGTAGACTGGAGCCAAAGCCGTGCGCAGCGCCCGCGTCTACGTTGACGCGGCCGGTGCCGGAATTTGCTCACGCATACTCTCGATCAACTGGAAGCGCGCGGCCCACGGTTTGGCGCGCCAGCAAAAGGTAGAAAACTGTTGCAAACATCTTTGGAACGTATCGCTGCCCTGTCGGGACGCCGCGGCGTCAAACGGCATTGCCAGAGCGAGGATTGCGGCACGCCGTTCTATGATTTGAACCGCTCGCCCATTACCTGCCCCAATTGCGGCGGTGGCTACGTGCCGCCGGCGGAAATCACGCTCAAGAAATTCGATTACGGCAAGCGGCCGGCCTACAAGCTGATCAAGCAGCCCGATGAAGTGATCGAGCCGGCAAACGCCGGTGATGGCGTGGTTGACGCCGATGAGATCGAGATCGAAGCCGACGATACCGACAAGGCCGAAAACCTGCTTGAGGTCGACGACGATGATACGTCGGCCGACGAGATCGTCGATACCAGCATCGTGAAAGACGAAACGTCTTAACCGGCCTGCTGAAAAAGCCTGCTTGCGCAGTGGCAAGGTCCTTTCGTTCGAGACCGCATCCGGGCCGCCCAGTCGAGGGCCGGCCCGGCTGCGGTTCGATGCCCTAAGGCACGCTGACTTTAGCCCCTTTCCGCCCGGGCCGTTTTTGCCTAGACAAGGTCTGATACTGCGATCTGTAACCGACTTCGTAACTGGGCCCGCATGACTGACACCCGCATCGACACCTGCTTTGCCAATCTGAAAGCCGCAAAGCGCGCCGCGCTCGTCACCTTCATCTCGGCGGGTGATCCCGATCTTGAGACCAGCCAGAAAATTCTCGATGGGTTGCCAGAAGCTGGCGCCGACATCATCGAACTCGGCATGCCGTTCTCCGATCCGATGGCCGATGGTCCGGCGATCCAGGCGTCTTCACAGCGCGCGCTGAAAGCCGGGCAGAATATGAAGAAGACGCTCGCCATGGTGCGCGCATTCCGCAAACATGACGACAAAACGCCGATCGTGCTGATGGGCTACTACAATCCGATCTACGTCTACGGGAACGACAAGTTCATTGCCGATGCCAAAGCGGCGGGAGTCGATGGGCTGATCGTTGTCGACGTGCCGCCCGAAGCGGATGAAGAGCTTTGCCTGCCCGCGGTCGGTGCGGGGTTGAATTTCATCAGGCTCGCGACGCCGACGACCGACGATAAGCGCCTTCCCGCGGTGCTCAAGAACACCTCGGGCTTCGTCTACTATGTGTCGATCACCGGCATCACAGGCGCCGCGGCGCCCGTCGTTAACGATGTCCATGCCCAGGTGAAGCGCATCAAAGGCCAGACCAAGCTGCCCGTCGTGGTTGGCTTCGGGGTCCGCTCCGGCGATCAGGCCCGTGCCATCTCCAAGGGGGCGGACGGCGTCGTGGTCGGCTCCGCGCTCGTGAGCGCGATTGAGAAGTCTCTGGATTCCAAAGGAAATTCCACGCCCGCCACGTCAAAAGCGGTGCTTGAGCTGGTTTCCGAGCTATCTGCGGCACTGAAGTCGCCTTGACCGGGCCGCAAGATATCCACCAAAAGCTCTTTCCGGCCGCCGGTCCTGGGCCCATATGCGGTAGGGTGCCCTGGATCGGATGTGGAACGCGGGCTAGATTAAGCGGCCTGTTAACGCCAAGCCTGAGCCGCCGTCCGCGCCACAATCGATGATGGGCCGCAGCGGCGCATGCGAGATTGCCGCTGGTGCTTGGATTACGAGGAGCCACGAGCAGTGAACTGGATCAACAACGTTGTCCGCCCCAAGATCAGCGGACTGTTGTCGACGACGAAACGCGAGGTCCCCGACAATCTCTGGGTCAAGTGCCCGGAGAGCGGTCAGATGGTCTTCTACAAAGACCTCGAGGCCAACGAGTTCGTCGTGCCCGGCTCCAACTATCACATGCGCATGGGCGCCGATCAGCGCTTGAGGCATCTGTTCGACGGTGCCCAGTTCAAGCAGGTCGCCGTGCCGTCCGTTCAGCAGGACCCGCTCAAGTTCCGCGATGGCCGCAAGTATACCGACCGCCTCAAGGACGCGAAGTCCGAGACCAAGCTTGAAGATGCCGTGCTCGTTGGCGAAGGCATGCTCGAAGGCCAGCCGGTCGTTGCCGCTGCGCAGGACTTCCGCTTCATGGCTGGATCGCTCGGTATGGCGGCGGGCGAGGCGATCATCGCTGGCATGTTCCGCGCCGCTGAACTGAAGACGCCTTTCATCCTGTTCGCCGCCTCGGGCGGTGCGCGCATGCAGGAAGGCATCCTGTCGCTGATGCAGATGCCGCGCACCACCATTGCCGTACAGCGCCTGCGCGATGCCAAGCTGCCGTATATCGTTGTACTCACCGACCCGACCACGGGCGGCGTCACCGCATCTTATGCCATGCTGGGCGATATCCACATCGCCGAGCCCGGCGCTCTCATCTGCTTCGCCGGCCCGCGCGTCATTCAGCAGACCATTCGCGAGCAGTTGCCGGACGGCTTCCAGCGTGCCGAATATTTGCTGTCGCACGGCATGGTTGATATGGTCGTGCATCGTCACAAGATGCGTGAGACACTCGCCAAGCTGTGCCACATCCTGATGTCGGGTGCGCCTGCCGCCAAGGGCCGGTCCGCGCCCGGCCGCGTCAATGGCAAGGCCTACGTCAACGGCGCGCCGGTCGATTCCAAATTGATCGAGACGGCGGCACGTGAAACCGGCGGGGTTATCGACCCTGAAGTCGTGCCCGCGAGCCAGCGGTTCGAACCCGGCAAGGGCAAGCGCGAGGGCGATGGACCGAGCCAGGGTCATCTCTCCGGCAAGGATGTGCCTCGCGGCGGCTGATCCTCATTTGATATCTGAGAACATAAGCGCCAAGGCTGACTTCCATGACGCGTTCCACCACACGGCCGACGAGCGACGCGCTGTTGGCCGAGATGCTTTTGTTGCATCCCAAGCTGATCGATCTGTCGCTCGGACGGGTCGAGCGGCTGCTCAACAAGGTTGGCAATCCTCATCTTCGCCTGCCGCCGATCGTGCACATCGCCGGCACCAACGGCAAGGGATCAGTCACTGCCTATTTGAAAGCGATGATCGAAGCGTCGGGCAGGCGCGTGCATATCTACACCTCTCCGCATCTCGTGCGCTTTCACGAGCGTATTTCCCTGGCGGGCGACGACGGCAGATCGCGGCCGGTCAACGAAAAGGAACTGGTCGACATCCTGATGCGCGTGCGTGCCGTCAACGACGGCGACGACATCACCCAGTTCGAGATTACGACAGTTGCGGCGTTCCTCGCTTTTGCGGAAACCAAGGCGGATGTGCTGCTGCTGGAAGTCGGTCTCGGTGGCCGGCTTGACGCGACCAACGTCATCGCCAAACCGGCGGTGACGGTGATCACGCCGGTTTCGATGGATCACTCCGAAAAGCTTGGGCCTACGCTGCCCAAGATCGCTGCCGAAAAGGCAGGCATCCTGAAGCGCGGCGCGCCCGGCATCATCGCTCAGCAGCTCGACGAGGTGCTGGACGTTATCGAGGCCCGCGCCAAAACGGTCCATGCGCCGTTGCAGGTTTGGGGCCGCGAGTTCGAGGCCTTCGAGCAGAGTGGGCGGCTGGTCTTCAACCGCGATACGGGCGTCTTGGATCTGCCTCTGCCGGCGCTGATCGGCCGGCATCAGATCGTCAATGCGGGTACGGCGGTCGCGGCATACCTTGCGCTGATGGAGCGCCTTCCGGACATCGGCCTCAACGAGCTGGGCATCGAGCAGGGCTTGCGGTCGGTCGAATGGCCGGCGCGCATGCAACGGCTTACGAATGGTCCGCTGCCCAAGATTCTGGGAGACGACGCCGAGCTCTGGCTCGATGGCGGGCACAATCCCGCGGCCGGCGAAGTGCTGGCCGATACGCTTGCAAGTTTCGAGGAAAGGGCGCCCAAGCCCGTCATTCTGGTAGTCGGCATGATGGGGCAGAAGGATGCGCTGGGTTTCCTTGCCCCGTTTCGCGGTCTGGTGCGCGCGATCTATACGGTTCCTATTCCGCAGGCCCACGAGCAACCCCATTCGCAGGAAAAGCTCGCCGAGGTGGCGCGTAGCGCCGGTTTGCAGGCCTTTGAACGCGATGGCGTCATCGAAGCGCTTCAGACCATCGCCCAGCAGCACAAGGGGCCCAAGCGTGTGCTGATCTGCGGCTCGCTCTATCTCGCCGGCCATGTTCTTGGCCTGCAGGAGTCCGGAAGTTAAGCCAGCATCATGACCCTGGGCCGCCAGAAGCGAAAGCCCCGCACGTCAGGTGCGGGGCTTTGCAGTTTAGATCCAATTGGGAGCCGCCGAACCGGAACAGCCGTGCCGCCGGTCAGGCGACCGAGGCATTGATCCAGTCTTCCAGCTTCTTCTTCTGAACGATGGCGCCCGTGTGCTGCGCCGTCACCTTGCCGCCCTGGAAGATCAGCAATGTCGGCATGGCGCGGATGCCATAGGCGCCCGTCACCTTCGGGTTTTCATCGACGTCGACCTTGACGACCTTGATCTTGCTGGCGAGTTCGGTCGCCACCTGGTCGAGAGCCGGGGCCATCGCCTTGCACGGGCCGCACCACTTGGCGTGGAAATCAACCAGCACCGGCTGCGAAGCCTTGAGGACTTCCTGGTCGAAGCTGGCGTCGGTAACGGCGTTGGCCATCTGCGGTATCTCCTGTTGATGGGCTCTCGAGGGGCGCTCCTGTCACACCACTGTGTCGAAGCGGGGGCGCCATCCTGGTTTCGAAGTGAACAAGTAGGTACTCGCCACTTCACCGTCAAGGCGGCGGACCGGCTGATCCCGCGCCTTCTGCGGCACTGAGGCTTGCAGGATCGAGATCCCACAACCGTGTGATGTACTGGTTGATGAGCGCTCCCGGGATTTCCATCAGATTCGGCCCATCTGTCCACAAAAGCGCACAAAGGATTTGCTTGTCCGGGTAGATTTCCGACAGCGCCAGCACGTAGGCCGCGAGTTGAAACAGATAGGCCGGTGCAACCCTGATCACATCGCGCGGCGGCGGCCGATTGGTCTTGTAGTCGACAATCAGCACCTCGCGCTCCGTCACTGCCAGTCGGTCGATCTGACCGGAAAGCTTCAGCGCGGGACCTCTGCCGCGCGGCCGGGGAATGACGGCGGATATTGGCACCTCGGCACGGCTTGATTCTGAAAAGAGCGCGGCAAACGTGCTCGCATCGAGAATGGCAAGCGTTTCGCGGACGATGCTGGTCCGTTGGGAGGCTGTAAGGTCTTTACCCCGGCTGGCAACAAAGGCTTTCGCCGTTTCCGCGCGCCGCGCGGCTGGCAGGCTCGGCAGATGTTCCAGAAGCGCGTGGGTGATAGTGCCGCGCAGGAAGCGATTGTCGCTTTTGAGCGCGCGCGGTGTTGGCCGGTCTTGGGGCGTTACCTCATCGCGCCTTGGCGGCAGAATGGGTTCGCCTTCCGCGTCTGGCGCATAGGGTTCAAGCCGCGATGGCGCGAGCGGGATCGACAGCTGCTCTTCGGCCGCCGCCCGCCTCAGCGCGAAAGCCGGCAAAGGCTGAGAGCGCTGGGCTTCATGTGCCGTCTTGTCTTTCTCGTCCGGCATCTCAGACTGGGGCGCTTCTAGGCGCCAGGCGCGCGCCCCGTCGAACGCCTGCGCCTCCGCAAGCTGGCCTTCCAGTCCAGCGGTGATGAGGTCATACCAGCAGCCGTCGGCGCGGCCCTTCTTGTTCTCGAAGCCCGAGATATAGAGCCGGTCGCGGGCGCGCGTCAGCGCCACGTAGAGCAGGCGGTTGCGCTCTTCGGTTTCACGCGCATCCTTGAACCGCACAGCATCGCGAACCGCGGTGAGCCTCGACGTGCCCTTGACCGGCCAGACCACCGGCGGGGGAACGTCAACCGGGCGTTCCGCCTCGTCGAGCTTCATCAGCCGCATGCCGGCCTCGCCCGAGGCGGTGGTGCAGGTATCGGGCAGGAACACGATCGGCGCTTCTAGGCCCTTGGCGCCGTGCACCGTCATCACCCGGACTTCGTTGCGCCCGTGCTCCATATCGCGTTTCACGTCGCGGCCGCCCTGGCGGAGTGCGGCCAGAAAGCCGGTGAGCGAGGGCGGTGCGCCATCGTCGTAGGTGAGCGCGATATCGACGAATTCGTCTATTGCGTCGGCCGCTTCCGGTCCAAGCCGATGCAAAAACCTGCTGCGCACGCCGTCGCGGTCGAGCAATGCGGAATAGAACTCGAACGGCGGGGTGAAATCGGCTTTGGCGCGCCAGCGCTTCAGCGCTTCGGCCGCCGGCTTGTAGCGAACGTTTGCATCGGCGTGGGCGAGCAACGCCTTCCAAAGCGAGCCCTTGCGGCCGGACGCGATCGCGAACAGATCGTCGTCGGTCAAATCGAACAGCGGGCTCTTCAACACGGTCGCCAGTGCCAGATCATCTTCCGGCAGAGTCAGAAAGTCTCCGAGCACAATCAGGTCCTTGACAGCGATCTGATCGGTCAAGGCGATGCGGTCGGAGCCGGCAACAGGGATACCCTGAGCCTTCAAGGCCGCAACCATCGGAATGGCGAACGGATGGCGCTTGCGCACCAGGATGAGAATGTCACCGGGTCGAATCGGGCGGCCGCCGGAGGCCAGCGTCTCTCCGCTCTTCAGCCAATGGGCGATAAGCGCGGCGATGCGCTCCGCCAGTCGGTTGACGGGCGCGCGAGATGTCTCTTCCGACAGCGGCTGCCACGGATCGGCGGCATCGGCGCCGGCGTGTGCTTCCGTCGGCCAGATTTCGACCAGGCCTGCCTGGCCAAACCTCTTCGCGACGTGGTTTATCGCGCCGCTCTCAGTTCCGACGCCCCGCGTGCGCGAGGTATCGGCGAAGATGCGGTCGACGGCATCGAGAACCGGGGCGGCGCTGCGGAATGACAAGTTGAGTGGAAGGCTGCGGAAAGTCAGCCCGGCATTGAGTGTCACACCGGCAAATCGCCGTCCCATTTCGGCGAACTTTTCAGGCGCGGCGCCCTGGAATGAATAGATCGACTGCTTTTCGTCGCCGACGGCGAAAATTGTGCGGATGCCGTCACGTGCTGAAGATCCGGAGAAGAACTCCTGTCCGAGCGCGGCGATGATGGCCCATTGCTCGGGGCTGGTATCCTGTGCCTCGTCGACCAGAATGTGGTCGAGACCGCCGTCGAGCTTGTACAGCACCCAGTCGGCGGAACTCGATGTGGCGAGCAGCGACATGGTGCGCTCGATCAGGTCGTCGAAATCGAGGGTGCCCGCGGCGCGTTTGGAATCCGTGTAGTACTGCAATGCGTGACCGGCAAGGCGATAGAGCGCGCCGGTTGCCTCGATCAGCGTCAGAGCCTGCAGCTGAACTGTCAGAGACGAGAATCGGGCCTGAGCCTCTTCCGCCGTTGCCAGGAGGTCGGCGCGAGCCTCTCCCAGGCCCTTGCTCATCAGCTTTTCGCGCGGCTTTTCGCCCGACTTGCCAAGCTCACTCATGAAGTACTGGGCGAGACAATCGGCGCGTGCCTCGGAGGTAGCCGCCTTGGCCGCCTGTGAGAGCAAATCGGCGTATGCCAGATCGGTCTTGCCACCGCCCGAAAGATGATCGCGCAGCGCCCCCAGGTCTTCGTCCGGAAGAACGCCAGCCCGGGCCTCAACGATGTCGTCGCGCTTGCGCTTCAAGTCGGCTCCGAAAGTGCGGGCCAGCAGCGCCTCGGCAGCCTTGAAATCGTCCTTCGCCTTGCCGAGATCGAGTCGGCTTGCGGCGATCAGCCAGCTGCGTTCGGCCATCATCTTGGTCAACAGTTCATCGAAACTCTGATCGGCGGCATAGCGGATGACGAGTGCGAGAGACTTGCCGAGCGGTGATGCCGGCGAGGCCGTGGCATCCTCAAGCATCCCGGCAATCGCCCGTTCCTTCAATTCGCGGGCCTTGACGTCGTCGAGAATGCCAAAGCCGGGTGGAAGTCCCGCTTCCAACGGGAAGCGCTGCAGCAGGCGCTCGGCAAAGGCGTGGATGGTCTGGACTTTGAGACCACCCGGCGTTTCGATGGCGCTCGTAAACAACGTGCGGGCGAGGCTGACGAGCGCGTCATCTGGCTCGGTACCGGTCAGATCCTTGAGCTTGCCGGTCAGTTCCTCATCCGTCTCCGTGACCCAGGTGCCGAGCGTATCGAAAACGCGTTTCGACATCTCGGCTGCGGCGGCCTTGGTGTATGTGAGGCACAAGATCCGCTCGGGCTTGGTGCCCGACAACAGCAACCGCAACACGCGCTGGGTGAGCACGTGCGTTTTGCCGGTGCCTGCATTGGCGTTGACCCATACCGAGGCTTGAGGATCGGCGGCTGCGGACTGCGCCGCATTGGTGCGGGTGAGCGCCTCTTGGATCGCATCGGCGCCCGTGGACTTTGAACCGTTGACCGTCGATCTCTTCATGACTGGCCCTCATCGTCGTCATGGGCCGACCATTCGGCGACCCGGGCAAGATGGGCGTAGTCGTCGTAATCGTAGCTGAAGCCCGCGCGGCGGATCGCCTTATACGGCGTCGTCGGATCGTCGAACTGGGCAACGAGCGCCTCGAGCCCCTTCTGCGCGCGTTCCGCCAGGGCTACCATGTCGGCGGCGGTCTTGAGCTTGATTTTCCGGTCCTCGCCCGGCGGTTCTCCGCCGGATGCCCGGATGTAGCGTAAGGCTGCGACAGCGCGGCCGCTGGTGCCGGCAAAACCTTCGCCGCTGATGGCGATAGCGGCCTCGAGCGGCAGCTGCGGCGCCTTGGTCGACTCGACGGCGATGTTCGACGGGATCGCGCCGGTTTTGTAATCGGTGATGATGAGACCGCTCGTATGCATATCGATGCGATCGGCGCGCGCCGTGAGCGTGAACGGTCCGCCCGGCGCGGCAAGCACGAGCGTTCCCGTCGTCTCTGCGGCGACAGCGCTGACACTCCGCCGGCGATCCACTTCGGTTGCCGCAAACCAGGTGAGGAACCGTTCCAGCCGCGGCATCCAGAAGGCCGCGACGCGCGGATGACCGGTGTAGTCCTGCAAAACGCCGAGCGCGATTGCCTTGAGAGAGGCTTCCAGATCATTCGGCAATGAATTTGGATAGGCGACGGCGAACTGCGACAGCACATCATGAACAAGCGCGCCTCGCAGGCTCTGATCCGGTGCTGGACCGAGATCGGACAGCGGTTCGAGTTTCAAAATCGACCGGGCGAACACCGCATAGGGATTGGTGATCCATTCTTCCACGCGCGAGACGCTCATGCGGCGCGGCCTTGCTGAAACCGGTGGGCACGGCCCGGGCGCGGCAATGCGCATCCGATTCGCCTCGTCGATGTCATCGCGGGCTCGCGCCCATGCAAGCCAAGGCTGATCTTGAGCAAGAGCGGCTTCAAGCTTCAAGCCCGACAGCAGCGCTTTGATGCGCATCAACCAGCGTGAGGGAACGGCCGGCACGCCCTTGGTCTTCTGAGCCCGCGTCAGGTAGACTTGGCTTGCGCCGAGCATTGAGACGAAATCGTGAGCGGCGCGGCCGATGTCTTCTTCTGGCGACGGCAGGCCGAGCGATTGCCGCATTGGCCGGTTGAGCCAGGCGCCCGGTTCGGCGGCCTCCGGCCATGTTCCTTCGTTCAGCGATCCCAGGATCAACACGTCGGGCTGCTGCAATCGAGCTTCAAACGGCCCCCAGATTGACACGCGCGGATGCACGGCCGTGCGCTCCCGCACATTCTCGCGGGCGAGCAGAGATCGATAGAGATCGGCATATTCCGAGGCGCGGATCAGCGGCGAGGGCATCGACGCCGATGTTATCGCAAGGAAGAATGTATTGGCGGCCTCTCCCGCTTCTCCCTGCCACAACGGGTTGACGTCGGTTTGCGGATCGGCCTCGTCGGCGGGCAAGGCCGCCAGTGCTTCGGCAACGGCCAAATGGGCGTCGGCAAACTCTCTGAGTTCGCGCGGCTCTTTTTTGCCATAGAGCGCCTCGAGCGGCGCGAACGCCGTTTGAAGCCGCGTGACCAGATCGTCGGCTCCGGCACGGTCTTCATCCCACAGACGTTTCGCGGCTGGATGCAGCCGCTCACCCTCCAACCGGTCCCGTTCGGATTTTTCGAGGGCGGCGGCGACGCCGGAAAGTCCCTTGCCGAGATAGGGCGTGCGGAATGCGGAGATTTCGAGTGCCCTGCCATAACGGCGCACGTCGAAGGCCTTGAGCCCCATGCGGCACAAGGGATGCTTCAACAGCGACATCAGCGCGGCGGGGGCAAAGTCTTCCATCGCGGCATTGATGACGAGGTCGAGAAACGTGCCCGGTACAGTCTTGGCGAACGGCCGGCCGGCACTATCGTCAACCCGGATGCCCCAAGCTTCGAGACGGATCGCGACCCGGCGGGCGAGCAGACGATCAGGCGAGACCAGCGCTGCCGTGCGTCCGGGCGCATCGACGGCTTGGCGCAGGATGAGCGCAACGGCCTCGGCTTCGTCATGTGAACTGGGCGCTTCGATCAGCGATACGGACTTCAGGGTCTGTTCGATCAGCGCCGCATCGGCAGCCTGCGTGTAGTCATGCCACTGCTGCGTGGTCGCCGCGGGCCGCATCGCTTCACTGATGAAGGCGAAGCGGCGCTTTAGTGTGTCGTCTGGTTCGGCCCCAGGCAGGACGCTGACATCGCGGCGGTCAACACCGAGGGAATCGAGAAGCTTCTTCAGCCCGAACTGCGGATGCTCGGGATGCGCGGGGACGATCCGGTTCCAGCTCTCATCATCGAGATCGAGATCGAGTTGCGGCAAGACGATTGCGCCGTTTGGCAAATCAGCTACGGCGCGCATGAGCGTGACCGTCGCGGGAATCGAGCCGGTGACGCCGGCGACGATGACGGGCCCCTTCGGCGCAGAGCTTGCGACACGTCTGGCCTCCGCCAAAATCAGACGATTGCGCCGGTCAACGGTGGACACCTGGCCATTCGATTCAAGATGCAGGGGCCAAGCCTCGGTCACGATCTTGAGAAATTCGAGTGTCAGTTTCCAGTGCTCCGAATAGGTGTCGGGCACCAGATCCTTGAGGCCGGAGAGGGCGACATTCTCGCGTTCGATTTCGTCCATCAGGCCGGCAAGTTCTGTGGCAAGGTGGGCGGCCTGCGCCGGCGTATTGTTGCCCGCTGCTTCATCTTCCGGCCGGGCAGACGCGATCGCTTCGCGCCACCGCCGCACCAGTTCCATAAGATGCAACGTCCGCTCGAGCGGCGAAATCGCCGGCGGCAGATCGAGCGCGTCGGCGCCGGGTGACAGGCCCTCAGCCATCGCTGACATGAACGCCGAGGTCTCATCCCCCTCGGCGATGGCGCGGATACGCGGGCTCAAAAGCGCGCGCGCACCACTCTTTTCGAGAAAAGCCTCCTGCAGCGCGCGGGCGGCGCGCCGGGTGGGCAACATCAAAGTAATGTCGGGTAGAGCAAGCGGGTCTGGCTTTGGACCACCGGCGGCCGGCAAATTGCCGTCAAGGATGGCGCCGGCAAGCGCGGGAAGAAACGGTACTCCGGCCGGCACTGTGAAGATGCGGGGCTTCATGCACACCGGTCTCCTGCGGGGGTTCCGGCGCGCGCCGCACGGATCGCTGCCTCCGCTTCGGCGATCGCGCCGGGCGTGCCGACGTGCATCCATCTGCCGTCGAGACGGATACCATAGGCGCGCTTGGCGGCGATGGCCTTGGACCAGAGCACGTTCAGGGAAAAGGCGCCGTGCGGCGCATCCTTGAACATGCGAGGATGCGCGATCGACACGCCGGCAAACACGAATGGTGCAGTCCCACCGGCTGCGGGGCGCTCAAGACGTCCGTTGGCATCCATGAGGAAGTCACCGTGGCCGTCGTAACCCAGCGAGGTCTCCGTCGGTGCCAGCAGCAGCAGCGTGTCCATCTGCTCCGCGTTCCAGGTGTCAATCAAACGCTGCAGATTACTGCCCGGCCCCTCGATCCAGACGGTATCGGAATTGTGAATCAAAAACGGCCTTTCACCCAGAAGCGGCAACGCGCGGACAACGCCGCCGCCCGTTTCCAACAGGGCGTCGCGTTCGTCGGATATGATGATGTCCGGCGCACTCCGGCCGCGCACATGGGCTTCAAGCTGGTCGGCCTTATAATGCACGTTGACGACCGCACGGCGGATGCCTGCGGCGGCGAGGCGGTCGAGCGCATGATCGATCAAGGCCCGGCCGTCAAGTTGGACCAGCGGCTTCGGCATCGTATCCGTCAACGGGCGCATGCGCTCGCCGCGCCCTGCGGCAAGCACCATCGCGGTATCGGGTCGTTTGCTCGTCATGGAGGGCGCCGGTCCTCGAACGTCAATTCAGATGGCGAGCGCGCGGCCGCGCATGCCGGGTGGGATGTGGCGGTCATACCATGCCTTCAAGGGCGCCAATTCGGGCGCTTCGAGGTCTCGGGCGAGATACCCCCAGATTCGCGGCATGTGGGCGAGGTACTGGCGCTTGCCGTCGCGCATGGCGAGGCGGGCAAAGATGCCGGCGATTTTTGTGTTTCGCTGTGCGCCAAGCGCGTAATAGGTGAAGCGGAACTGCGCTGCGTCGAAGTCAGGTTCGCGCCGCGTCACTTCGCGGATGTAATACTGAAGCAATGTCCCTTCGAGCGACGGGGGCACGTCGAGGCGTGCATCCTGCAACAGGGACACGAGGTCATAGGCTTCGGGTCCTATCATGGCATCCTGAAAATCAATGATGCCGACGGAACGGACGCCGCTGCGGTCCGGCAGATCGATCAGGTTCGGCGAATGGTAGTCGCGCAGCAGCCAGCCTCTGGGTGCGGCGAGCAGCCGGGTGATGATCTCATCCCACGCGGCATTGAACTCGGCGCGCGCAGACGCGGGAATCGCGTTGCCATAAAGCGCCGGCCAATACCAGTCGATCAGAAGCTCCGTCTCGATGGCCAGTGACTGGCGGTCGACGGGCGGCACCGTGTGTGTAGTGACATCTGGCAGGGGCAGCGGTGCTGAGGGTCGTACCTCGCGCAGAGCGACGAGGACATCGACAGCCCGGCGCCAGAGCGTGGCCTGATCGGCGCCCGACTGAACCTCGCGGCCGAAAACGCGGTCGCCGAGATCCTCGATCAGCAGCAGTCCGGCGGCGAGATCGTGAGCGAAGATCTGCGGCACCGAGAAGCCCGCGTGCGCCAATGCCAGATCGACTGCAACGAACGCGCGCACGTCCTCCGCCAAGTGGGCGATCTGGCTGTAAGGCTTGCCGTCGCGCACCGGTGGTCCATCGGGCTGGCGCGGCGCGTCCATCAGGATGGCGCGATCACCTTTGGTCTTCGTCAGTCGCGCGTAGCGCCGGGCGGAGGCATCGCCCTGAAGATAGCTGAGTGACGTGCCCGTTCCGCCCCATCCCGCGCGTTCGAGAAAGACATGGATCTCAGCAAAGCGGCGGATGCGGGGGCCAAGCAAACCGGGGCCATCAAGCTGTACGTTGCGCAACGTCTCGCTTGCCCCTTCGCTCAACGTCAAGGTGAAGCGCTGATCCGACAGCCGGTCACCTGCGCGCGCCGGCCACTCGACAATGGCGATGCCACGGCCAAGGCTCGAGTCGTAGCCCAGTTCGTCAAGTTCCGAAGCATCGGTGAGGCGATAGAGATCGAAGTGGGCAACGTCATACCGGGGCGCGGTGTAGGTCTGAACCAGCGTGAACGTCGGGCTTGGAACCTCCGCAACGCTATCACCCGTCAACGCCCGGATCAGCGCGCGGGCGAACGTCGTCTTGCCGGCGCCGAGATCGCCTTCGAGCGCCAGCGTATCGCCCGGCGTCAAGGCAAAGGCAAACTCCTCGGCCAATCGGCGGAGCGCTGCTTCATCGAGATCTGGGAAGGAAACTGAGGCGGTCATCGCCGGCAAGTTTACGACGCCCGGCTCTGACGTTCCACCGTATTGCGCGGCAAAAGCGGTGTCTCGGCCGCCGGTTCGAGCGTGATCGGACGGTCGGGCAGATGCACGGTGACGCAGGTGCCCTTGTTTTCCTCGGACTGGATGGAAATGCTGCCGCCGTGAAGCTCAACAAGGCTCTTGACGACGGAAAGTCCAAGGCCTGCGCCACGGTGCTTCGATCCCCGGCTGCGGCTTTCGAAGCGCTGGAACACACGACCCAGCTGATCGGCCGGAATGCCGACGCCGCTGTCCTCGACGGTGAAGATGATGCTGCCCTTTTCCCGCCAGCAGGTCAGCCGCACGGTGTCCCCGGCCTTGGAGAAGCCGACGGCGTTCGAGAGCAGATTGTAAAGCACCTGACGGATGCGCGCTTCATCCGCCATGAATTCGGTCACGTCGTCGGCCACCGCGATATCGATGGTGAGCCGCGCGCGGATGGCCCGTTCGCGGATACCGAGGATCGCCGCGTCGATGACCGAGCGCACGCCGACCGGCACCAGCTTCAGGTCCATGCTGCCGGCATCGATGGTGGCAAGGTCGAGAATGTCGTCGATGATGGCGAGCAGGGTTTTCGACGATGAGATGATGTCAGCCACATACTCGCGCTGCTTGTCGTTCAAATCGCCCATGAATGGGCTCGCTAAGAGCTCGGTGAACCCGATGATGTTGGTCAACGGCGTTCGGAGTTCGTAGGAGATATGGCCAATGAAGTTGGTCTTCAGCCGGTCGGCGGCGACAAGCGCTTCGTTGCGCTCGACCAGTGCCCGCTCCGCGCGCTTGGCATCGGTGACGTCGGCAAAGGTGATGAGCGTCGCGCCGTCGGGCAGCGGCATCACGGCATAGTCGATCACGGTGTCGTCCTTTCGGACCATCTGGTCCTCGAAGGGTTCGCGCTCGACCGTGAACGACGTCACGGCCCGGCTGATCGCCGGCCACCGGACAGGGTCTTGATGGACCGCACTTGCAAAGCCGATCACGGCGTCAACATGGGGACCTTCCGACAATTTTCGCGGCGCGATTTTCCAGATGTTGGAGAATGCAACGTTGAAGAGTTTGAGGCGGCCATCGGTGCCGAACACGGCGACGCCTTCCTTCAGGCTGTCGAGGGTCTCGCGCTGCACGTCGATCAGCGCGTTATAGCGGCTTTCGAGCGCCAGCCGCTCGGTCTCGTCGGCAAAGAGGTATGTCACGCCGCCGTCGGGGCGTTGTTCGGCCATGACGTGGACGATGCGCCCGTCGGTCAAATGCCACCAGTCTTCAAGCTCGGCGCCGGTCGTATAGCAGGCCAGAACCTTGGCCTTCCAATCGCGGTAGCTGACGACGGGCGGCAGCTTGCCTTGCTCGCGCAAGCGGTCGAGCACGGTGCTGTCGGTCGGCTTCGACTTCAGCCACTCGGGGTCGAGCTGCCAGAGCTTGCAGTAGGGATCGTTGTAGAAAACGAGCTGCTGCTCGCGATTGAAGATGGCGACCGCCGTCTCGACGCGGTCGAGGGTGCGGTCGTAGGCCGCGATCTGCCGTTCGAGTTCATCCTGCACGCTTTCAATCGCGGTGACGTCGATCGCGGCGCCGGCTGAAACGTCGTCGATGGGAAGTACGACGATGTCGTGCGGTTTGCGCTCGCCGCCGGTGACAAGGTGGACGCGGCCGCGATAGCTCTCGTGCGCGGCCAGCGCTTTGGCTACGGACTTGCGCTGCCGGCTTTCCAAGAGTTCGATCTGCCGTTCCAAAACCTCGGCTTCCGACTTTGCCTCGACCGCGGTGACATAGGCATCGTTCACCCATGTCAGACGGCCGTCCGCGCTGCGCAGCCAAACTGGCATCGGCAAGGTGTTGAGAAGCGCGCGGCTGGTGCGGACGTCACGCGACAGCGCGCCCTGCTGGTCGAATATCTTGGCGAGTTCGAGCTTGTAGCCCGACACGTCCTTGAAGCGCAGGACGGCACGGCCGCCTGCCGCGCGCCCTTCGGCTTCGAGCGTTGCGCCGGCGATTGTGCGCAGGATGACATTGAAGGCCCGGCCCTGGGCGAACAGATGGTCGAGCGAGCTCTTGAGGGACTGCGCGGCTGCTGCTTCGAGCCACTGTCCAAAGCGCAGGATCTCGGCGTGCTGGTCTGGCAAGCCCGCGACCGAATTGAGCGTATGTGCGACGATGCGCACGGCCTGTCCCTGTTCCCAGAAGATCAGTACCTGCGGTTCGGCGCGGATGATCGCGTCGGCCGCGGCGAGATTGCGGCGCAGCTGCAGGCTCTCGGCCTTGGCGTAGCGCGCCTCGCGCCGGGCCGAACTCGTCATGTGCCAGACGATCAGTCCGGCGACGAAGCCCGCGCCCGCAACCAGCGCGATGAGCGAGATGTGGCGCAGGTCGATGCTTTCGACCGGCGCGGCGTGATTGGAGACGAACGTTGCCAGCAGTGCCGCCACGCAGCCGAGCGACGCCAGCAGCAGCAGGGCGAGCTGCCGCCGGGTCGTGTTCTGCTGAATCCGGGACGTAAGGGTGCGCATTGCGAAGGTCGGCAGTCCGGCGTTTGCGAAAGGGTGTCGTCCGGCCTATACAACGCGTCGACAGCCACGCCGGAGGCGGCTCGCAGCCTCTCAGGGCGCGAATCACCTCTGTTGATTATGCGGACCAACACCTGGAGCCGCCAGCATCGATTGCGGCCCAAATAGGGAACGGCGCCCGTGTGTTTCCCGGGCGCCGCGCAATTGCCTGCGAATTGGAGCCACCGAGCGGTCAGTAGCGGTAGTGCTCCGGCTTGTAGGGACCTTCGGGCGACACGCCGATGTAGCTCGCCTGCTCAGGCCGCAGCTTGGTCAGCCGGGCGCCGATCTTGGTCAGATGCAGCATCGCAACCTTCTCGTCGAGATGCTTGGGCAACGTATAGACCTTTTTCTCGTACTTGCCGGGGTTGGTCCAGAGCTCGATCTGCGCCAGCGTCTGGTTGGTGAACGACGCCGACATGACGAACGAGGGGTGCCCCATGGCGTTGCCGAGGTTCACCAGCCGGCCTTCCGACAGCAGGATGATGCGCTTGCCGTCGGAGAACTCGATCTCGTCGACCTGCGGCTTGACGTTGTGCCACTTGTAGTTCTTGAGGCCGGCGACCTGGATTTCGTTGTCGAAGTGACCGATGTTGCAGACGATGGCCCGATCCTTCATGGCCCGCATGTGCTCGATGGTGATCACGTCCTTGTTGCCGGTCGCGGTCACGAAGATGTCGGCGCGCGGCACGGCGTCTTCCATGGTGACCACTTCGTAGCCTTCCATGGCGGCCTGGAGGGCGCAGATGGGGTCGATTTCGGAAACCATGACCCGGCAACCCGCCTGGCGCAGCGAGGCTGCCGAGCCTTTGCCGACGTCGCCGAAGCCGGCCACCATGGCGACCTTGCCGGCCATCATGACGTCCGTGCCGCGGCGGATGCCATCGACGAGGCTTTCGCGGCAGCCGTAGAGGTTGTCGAACTTCGACTTGGTTACTGCGTCGTTGACGTTGATGGCCGGGAACAGCAGCGTGCCGGCCTTCTGCATCTCATAGAGACGCTTGACCCCGGTGGTCGTTTCTTCCGAGACGCCCTTGATGTTGGCGGCGAGTTCGGCGAACCAGCCCGTCTTTTCTTTCAGCGTGCGCTTGATGAGCGCAAAAAGGATTTCCTCTTCCTCCGATCCGGCCTTTTCGAGGAAGCCGGTGTCGCCGTTCTCGGCCCGAAGACCAAGGTGCACGAACAACGTGGCGTCGCCGCCGTCGTCCAGGATCATGTTGGGCGTCCCGCCATCGCCCCATTCCAGGATCTTGCGGGTGTACTCCCAATATTCTTCCAGGCTCTCGCCCTTGATGGCGAACACCGGGATGCCGGTCGCGGCAATGGCCGCGGCGGCGTGGTCCTGGGTCGAGTAGATGTTGCAGGACGCCCAGCGGATGTCGGCGCCGAGCGCTGCCAGCGTCTCGATCAGAACGGCGGTCTGGATCGTCATGTGCAGCGAACCGGCGATTCGGGCGCCCTTCAGCGGCTGCGAGGGACCGTATTCGGCCCGCGTCGCCATCAGGCCCGGCATTTCGGTTTCGGCAATCGCCAGTTCCTTGCGGCCCCACTCGGCGAGGCTCAGATCCTTAACGATGAAGTCGTGGGTGCGGTGCATAGGGTCCTCGAATGCTGGATCGCTCGGTTTTCGGTGGTCGTCGCCTCATCGCGACGCCTCGGCCCGCGATGACCGGCGGCCTTTGCGGCCCGCGGCACTTGATGCCGATCAAACCGCGCCGCCGCAAAAATGTAGCGGCTTCATAGCTCACCGGCCCATCATCCGCAACAACATATAAACAAGTCTTTATGTCCCGCGCGGGCGAGGCGCTGGTTGCGCCACCAAGCGCAGCAAACTAACCCATTGATGCGGTGATAGAATTTTCGATCAGGCAAAGTAAAAATGGTAAATTGCAAGTAAAGCACAAATAGAAAATTTGAATCAAATTTAGTTTAAATCGCTTTTATATTATTTTACGTCGCTAAAATCGCGAGTTTGATCTTCACGTTTCTTAAATTGCCTGGGGTTTATGTTCCTGTTGCTAGTATAGCATGCAGGAGGAGTACTATGTCTATTAACCAGATGAAGCGGGGTTCACTTGCTTTGTCGCTGTGCAGGAAGGGGTCGTCCGTTTCGGACAAGCCTCGTGGCCTGTACAACCGGCTGAGTGAGTTTGCCGAAGACACGGCTGGCGATATCGCCATGCTGTTCGGTCTCATGGCCATGGTCATGTTCTTGTTGATCGGCGCAGCCGTCGACATGGGCCGCTGGCTCAATGCCCGTGACCAGACCATCGGTGCCATCGACGCGGCCGTTCTGGCTGCTGGCCGGGCCTTGCAGATGAACAGCAATGACCCGGCGGGCGCTCTCGCGGTCGCTCAGAAGTATTATGCCGAGGGCATCAAGGGCCGTCTGAAGACGAAGACGGACACCATTTCCTTCGAGATCGTCGACAACGGCCTGGCCGTGAAGGCCAAGGGCAACGCCACCATCGCCACGCCGTTCATGGGCGTGTGCTGTGGCGCGACGGCCGTCAAGGAACTGCCGCTGTTGCAGCACTCGGGTGCGGAATATTCCAAGGCCGTGCTCGCGGTTGGCGGCAATGCCGAGATGAACCTCGAGATCTCCATGATGCTCGACACCTCGGGCTCCATGGGCTCGAACGGCAAGCTTCAGGACATGAAGGATGCCGCCAAGGATCTCGTGAACATCGTCGTCTGGGATGACCAGAGCGAGTACACGTCCAAGATCGCTCTCGTTCCGTTCTCGGGCGACGTGCGCCTTCCCGGCGGCTGGGCTGGTCAAGTGACCGATCCGACTTGGCCCGGCAACCGCGTCAAGTGGCATAGCGGCAAGGCCTACAACTACCTTAAGAACGGCTGCGTTGCCGAACGTGCGGGTCCGGACAAGCATACGGACGCTTACGTCACCGGTGGCAAGTACGTGATGGCTGCCTATACGAAAGACGGCTATTGCTCTCAGGACTCCTCGCACAACGAGGTGCTGCCGATGACCAACAGCAAGCCGACGCTCATCGACCATATCGATGATCTGGAGATTGGTGGCGGTACGGCCGGTCACATCGGTACGGCGTGGTCCTATTACATGCTGTCGCCGAACTGGGCGCCGTTGCTGCCGGCACTCAGCGATCCGGTTGCCTACAACACGCCAAAGTACAAGAAGATCGCGATCCTCATGTCGGACGGTGAATACAACTACACCTACGACAACGAGGGCGTCCCGACCAGCGCTAAAGGCTCCAATGGCTCGGCCAATGGCAATAGCTCGGCGGCGCAGGCGCTGGCCACGTGCAACCAGATGAAGCAGAGCGGTATTGAAGTCTATACCGTCGGCTTCGACCTGGGTGGCAACCAGACGGCGATCAACACGCTCAAGAATTGCGCTTCCTCGCAGCAGAACTTCTACGAGGCTGAGGACGGCGAAGCGTTGAAGAATGCTTTCCGCGACATCGCTCTGAAGATCTCGACGCTCTACCTGTCGCAGTAATCTTCAGACGCTGATCTCCTCCATGCAGGGGAAGGGACGCCTCCTAACCGGGGCGTCCCTGACCCGTTTTCACGTTTGCGGGGAGCCCACATTCGACGGCGGCCGGCTCAGGCGTCGCCGACGCAATCTTCATCAAAGCCCGCCTCGACCAGCGCAACCAAGGCCTGCAGCGCCTCCGGGCCCTGTGGTCCCTGAGCGGTGATGTGCAATTGAGACCCCGGCCCCGCGGCCAGCATCATCAGCCCCATGATCGAGGTGCCGCCGACCGACTGGCCGTCGCGGGTCACCGTGACTTCAGCGTTGAAACGTTCGGCGCACTTGACGAACTTGGCCGAAGCGCGGGCGTGAAGACCTTTGATATTGCGAATGATGACCACGGCCTCGGGGCGCCGGCTGTTGGCTATTTCAGGCATGTCGGACGCTCTTGAGCCTCACCCACCGGACAGTTCCTGACTGGCGACCTTGATGTACTTGCGGCCCGCGTCACGCGCCATCGCGGTCGCCTCGGCCAGCGGTACGTCGATCCTGATGCTGGCAAGCTTGACCAGGATCGGCAGGTTGATGCCAGCGATCACCTCGGCCTTGGCTTCGTCCATCACCGAGATGGCGAGGTTCGACGGGGTGCCGCCGAACATATCGGTCAGGATGATGACGCCTTGTCCGCTATCGACGGTGCGGACGGCATTGAGGATATCAAGCCGGCGCTGCTCCATGTCGTCGTCAGGACCGATCGCGATTGTCTCGAGCTGAGTCTGCCGCCCAACGACATGCTCCAGGGCGCTGCGGAATTCGACCGCAAGTCCGCCGTGCGTAACGATGACAAGTCCGATCATGTATCCCCGGCCCTGAGTTGAGCCGTGTCCTTTTCCGTCATGCGCAGGGTGCCTTGCCCTGCAAGGTAGCGGGAGATGAACCGCGGCCCTCTCCCCACCGCCGAATGAGGCCGGGCGGAAGGTGGCAAGGCTTGAGGTGAAGCGCAAGGGGTTTTGTGCGTGCCCGGCTAACGAGCCAACGAAACCGGGGGCAGACCTGTCCATGTCAACGCCAGCACCAACTTGTCGGGTGCGGAGGCCGCAAATGGCCATAACCTTAAGAGCGGAATCGACAAACCCAGGATTTCCGTCCTTGGCCACGGGTCAGGAAGCCGCTCGACGTCGGCAAAGTCTGACAATTTGGCAACCAGAACGACGCGCGCCTCTGACAGCGGGTCGACATTCAGGATGCCAAGACCGCGGACCTCGAGCTTGCCTGCAATCTGCGGCGGCGCGCAAGCGACAAGGTCATCGCCGCGCCGTTCAAGCCGCACCTGGTCATCGCAGACCAGCCGTGCCGCGGTGGGGGTGAGCGGCGAGGGTGCGCGCGTCAGGCAGCGCAGTGCCAGATCGGATTTGCCGGAGCCCGACGGTCCAGTGATCAGCGCAGCGCGGCCGCCGACCGCGATGACGGTCGCATGGCGCAGCTCACTCGCGCCGTCCAAGCAAGCCTCCCTGGGCCTGTGCTACACCCGGCAGCCGCACGACGAATCGTGCGCCCTTGGTATTGCCGTTGGCGCCCACGCGGTTCTCGGCGAAAATTTCGCCTCCGTGACTGAGAATGATCTCGCGCGAGATCGACAATCCGAGCCCCGAGTTCTTGCCGCGGCGCGAATCGGTCGCCGGGCGGTCGCTGTAGAAGCGTTCGAAAATGGTCTGCAGCTTGTTGGGCGGAATGCCAGGACCTTCGTCCTCGACAGCAACCTCGATCCGCCCGGCTTCGGCCTTGGCACGAATGACGACGGCGGCGCCTTCCGGCGAGAACGAAAGCGCGTTGTCGACGAGGTTCGTAAAGACCTGACCCAATCGGCCGTCGTTGCCGCGAACCACATAGTGACCCTCGTGCGCGGCCGGCTCCATGAACAGGGAGATCTTGCGGCTGTCATCGGCGAGCATGTCGGCGAAAATGCCGGTGACGCTGTCGAGCACGGTCTTGATGTTGAGTGGGTTCATCTCCTGGCGAGCGAGTTCGGCGTCGAGCCGG
>CXWK01090078.1_pt1 | contig 41817 bp, 40 predicted proteins | sample 590851 | NCBI WGS metagenome assembly CXWK01 (sample SAMEA3498364, study PRJEB10139) | wastewater metagenome | biome: wastewater treatment plant; material: activated sludge | place: Denmark | collected 2014-08-01
TTCGTGATTAACATGCTCAGAAAAATTAACTGACTGTTGCACTTGTTCCTTGAGACCGCCAAGGGCCCCTCAAGGGCCTTTTCCGTTTTTTGTTTCCAATACTCAAGTTATGTATCGATGGGAACGACGTCGATCCGCACAGTGGGATGTTTCTGCTACAGAACTTCCGCCATCCGCCAGTAAGTAGTTACCTGTTTTGCCATTGAGCAAGTCTGCGGCAGCAAGGAGCAAAGCTTTATTTACATAAGTAAATACTGCCATTAGGGCAGTTTCTTCGAATGATTGAGCTCGGGTTAAATTGCAATATCAATCTTTTGGCAGTCAGTAAATTCCCATTTCGTTCGTCATTGACTCTCTTATCTATTTCTTGGCTCAATTACATGCCAATTTGGCCTGATTTCACGTCGTTCTCATCAGCAAGTTGAGCCAGATTTTTCTATTGTTGAGTTACCTGAATTACAGTAAATAGGTACCCCTTCCCATGATCAAGTCGCGCGCAGCTGTTGCATTCGGCCCCAATGAGCCTCTCAAGATTGTTGAAGTCGATGTTCAGCCACCTCAAGCTGGCGAGGTCTTGGTACGCATCGTTGCGAGCGGTGTTTGCCATACCGACGCTTACACACTTTCCGGCCAGGACTCTGAAGGCGTATTCCCATGCATCCTCGGGCATGAAGGTGGTGGTATCGTGGAGGCCGTTGGCGAAGGCGTGACCTCTCTGCAGGTCGGTGACCACGTGATCCCGTTGTACACCGCAGAATGTGGCAAGTGCAAATTCTGCTCCTCCGGCAAGACCAATCTTTGCCAGGCTGTCCGAGCTACTCAAGGTAAAGGGCTTATGCCTAATGGCACCACTCGCTTCAGTCACAACGGCCAGCCGGTTTACCACTATATGGGTTGTTCCACCTTTTCTGAGTTCACTGTACTGCCGGAAATCTCCCTGGCGAAGATCCCGAAGGAGGCTCCTCTTGAGAAGGTGTGCCTGCTGGGGTGCGGTGTGACTACTGGCATCGGTGCCGTGCTGAACACCGCCAAGGTAGAAGAAGGCGCAACGGTTGCTGTCTTTGGCTTGGGTGGTATCGGTTTGGCCGCAATTATTGGCGCCAGGATGGCCAAGGCATCGCGCATCATTGCCATTGATATCAACCCGGGCAAGTTCGCAATCGCGCGTGAACTGGGTGCCACTGACTTCATCAACCCGAAGGAATTCGACCGCCCAATCCAGGAGGTTATCGTCGAGTTGACCGAAGGCGGTGTTGATTACTCCTTCGAGTGCATTGGCAATGTCCAGCTTATGCGTGCTGCTCTTGAGTCCTGTCACAAGGGGTGGGGCGAATCCATCATCATTGGCGTTGCTCCATCCGGTGCTGAAATCAGCACTCGCCCATTCCAATTGGTGACTGGTCGCGTATGGCGCGGCTCCGCGTTCGGTGGCGTCAAAGGGCGCACTGAGCTGCCGAGTTACGTTGCTAAATCCGAACGGGGCGAGATCCCGCTGGACAAGTTCATCACCCACACCATGAGCCTGGAGCAGATCAACGAGGCTTTCGAATTGATGCACGAAGGCAAGAGCATTCGTTCAGTCGTCCACTTCTAAACATTTTTCCGGTGTCTCTTCGTAGACATCGGTTTCTTCACTCTACAACCACCCGCCTACGACGGAGAAATCTCTTACGATCTTCACTCATGTAACTGTTGGCACCAACGATCTGGAAAGAGCGCGTAAGTTTTACGACGATGTGCTCGGCAAGATCGGCTTCAAACGCATTGCCGACTTGGGCGATAACGGCTCTATCTGGGGCGTGGACAAGCCGTCCTTCTTCGTACTCAAGCCTGCAAACGGCCAGCCTGCGACCGTGGGTAACGGCGTAACTGTCAGCTTCGAGGCTCCGAACCGCGCCACTATCGACGCGTTCCATAAGGCAGCTATTGCTGCTGGTGGCAAGGACGAAGGTGCCGCTGGCACTCGCGACTGGGCACCTAATGCGTATGCTGCATACGCTCGTGACCTGGATGGCAACAAACTCGCTGTATACAGTTTCAAAGCCGAGTAATTCGGTTTCGGCGGCGCCTAAGGGCGCCGCTCCTGTACCCAGCCAAACCAAGCCCAACGACTTTACCGTTTGCTTAAGTGATTTCGGTCGATCGTCATTTAAGCCGGCATGCCATTTCCTGGCATCGAAATGTAGTAAACCTTTGAGCGGAAGGGCAGGTAGCAAGCCGCTCCTACCTGTAGATTTCAAAGGCACGTTTTACAGTCCAGGATGCACGAATGTTCTTCAGAATCTACCTGGCATCGAGATGCTTCGTGCCAGGCTGTATCTGTTAGTAGTGGGTCTAGTCTTGAGGGTTAAATCTTGAAGCCGCTGACCAAACGTCGAAGCTTCTGGGCTTGCTCATCGAGAGTTGTACAGGCTTGCAGCGTGGCCTGAAGGTTTTGCACGCCAGCCTGGTTTAGGTCGTTGATCTGGCAGATGTCGAAATTCAAGGATTCAACAACCGCTGTCTGTTCTTCCGTTGCACTAGCGACTGATTGATTCATGCCGTCGATCTCACCGATCCTTTGTGTCACGCTACCTAGGTGAATTCCGGCTTGGTTCGCGATTTCGACACTACCTACGCTCTGGCGCTGGCTGTCCGTCATCGTCTCTACTGCACCTTTGGCCTCGATTTGTAGTTCCTGGATCATGCGCTGGATCTCTTGGGTCGATACCTGGGTGCGATGGGCCAATCCCCTCACTTCGTCAGCGACCACCGCAAAGCCCCGTCCCGCTTCACCGGCTCTGGCCGCTTCGATAGCGGCGTTCAAGGCTAACAAATTGGTTTGCTCGGAAATGCCTTTGATAACTGCCAGGATCTGGCCAATACCGACGGTTTTGGTATTCAGCGATTCAATCGCTGTACACGAGGTACGTATTGTTGCAGAGAGATCGGTCATGGCTTTCATCGTCTCCTCTACGACCTCCCGACCTTCTTGCGATTGCAAACGTGCTGAAGACGCATGTTTGGATGCTTGTGCTGCATTGCCGGCAATCTCATGAGCGGCTGCGCCGAGTTCGTTGATGGCAGCCGCTACGCTATGGGTACGATTGGCTTGCTGGTCGGTATTTGCCATCGAATCGGTCGAAGCGCTTAGGACTTCTCGAGTTACCCGCGCTACGTCCTGAGTAGCGGCGGAGACCTGAACAATTGATCCGTGCACCCTTTCCACGAAGCGGTTGAAGGCGAGGGCTAAGACTCCAAATTCGTCTTTCGATTTTACCGTTAACCGCTTGGTCAAATCGCCTTCGCCGGCAGCGATATCCTCCATGGTGCCGCTGATCTCTCTAAGAGGCTGGAGGAGCAAGCGGATGAGCAGTCCCAGAAGACAAACGATCAAGACTATCGAGACAGCAATCGCGATCACTGCGGAGTATCGAAAATCGCGGAGAGGTTGGTACGCCTTGTCCTTGTCTATGGACAGGCCGATGTACCAGTCTACTGAGGGAAGCCCTTGGATCTTGATAAACCTGATAATTCTGTCACTGCCGCCAAGCTTGGTTTCGTTGAATCGGTTATTGATGACCGGCGTCTGATTTGGATAGATGTCGGAAAGCTTTTTGGTGACCTGATCCTTATCGGGGCTGACGAGGATTTTTCCGTCTCCATTAACCAGAAATGCGTACCCTAGTCCCCCAAGATTGAGCGAATTAACTATTTTGACGAGAGCGTCGAGGCTCAAGTCTCCACCTCCTACACCGATCAAAACCTTGTCTCGGTAAACCGGTGCCATGATCGAGACCACCAAGGTGTTTGTAACCATGTCCATGTATGGTTCGGTGATAGTTGTATTCGCTGCGGCTACTGCATTTTTGTACCAAGGGCGAATTCTAGGATCATATCCATCAGGCATTCTTGAAGGCGGAAAACTCAGGAAAGCGCCTTGCTGGGTGCCTAGTGACGTAAGGCTGAAGGTACGACTCACCGCCGCACCAGAGAGTACTGCCGCGACATTTGATTCTTGCGGATTGAGTTCGATGGCCTGGAGCATGGTTTCAATGGAAAGAACGCGGCCCGCCATCCAGCTCTGAATGTTGTTTGCGCTTACTTCGCCGATGTCTCGTAAGTTTCCTTCAATGCTCGATTGGATCGAGACCCGCTGTAGGTAATCGTTATAAAGGGAGAACAATGCGAAGGCTGTGCCGACAACCAGGGACGCAGCAAGCAAGATCTTATGGCTAAACCTAAGGTTGGACTTCATCGGTATCCCTTGTCCGAACGACATTATCGGTAGCGCCAGACATCCAGGATGGCCGAAGAGATATCCCTCAGAAGCTGGTCTATTTTCAGGTAAAAAAAGGAGGCCTGAAGGCCTCCTTTCTCTATCAAGCGTTTGCGAATTCAGCGCTTAACTTCGCAGCGGCCTTCTCAAAGGCAACCTTCATTTCTTCGATGACGATGCTGTTGTGCTCAAATGAAATGTAGATGCGGCCATACGGAGACGGCATGATCAGCACTCCAGCTTCGCGCAGCGCAAGGTGCAATGCCTTGGTGAAAGCTGGGTTCGCTATTTCGACTGCCTGCTCGTACGTGACCGGAGTTTTTGCTCCCAACCAAACACCAAACACATTCCCGTAGCCGCTGGTTGAAATAATTACACCATGCGATTCGAAAATGGCCTCAATCGCAACGCGCAGATCGTTGCCGCGCTGGATGAGCTGCTCATAGTCGCTGTTATCCAGTTGAGCCAGGGTGCTCGTCAGGGCTGCACATGCGAGCGGATTACCGCTGAATGTGCCTCCGCGAAGAACACGTCCTTCTTCAAAGCCTGCCAAGATGTGAGGCTTGCCGACGATCGCAGAAACCGGAACACCGTTACCAATCGCTTTACCGACGCTCGCGATATCAGGGCTCAAACCTTCACGCAGCCCGGCCAGGCCGGCATACAGTCGGAAACCCATTAGAACCTCGTCACAAATCACGAGCGCGCCGTGTTTATGAGCAATGTCCTGCACGTGTTTGAGGTAACCGGGCAATGGCATGATGCAGCCAGCGTTTGCCAGCATCGGCTCAAGAATGACCGCCGCGATGTCATCGTCTTCTTCGAATAACCGCTCTACATCTGCGAAATCGTTGTAGCGGATCAGCGTGGTTCGTTCGGTAGACGGACGCTTACCGTCCTGGAAGCTCGCTTCCTTGGTGGTGACGTTGCCATAGCTGACATCATCGAACCACCCATCGAAACCGGCAGCCATCTTGGCAATTTTTCCACGACCGGTATAAGCCCGAGCTGCACGGCAGGCGAGATGCACAGCTTCACTACCGGAGTTAGTGAAGATCACCTTCGTAAGCTCGCCGGTATGTTTGGCGAGTTCAGTTGCGGCTCCATGCTCACGGACATGTGCCCAAGATGGTGCTGCACTGTCGCCTAATGCTTCAGTGACTGCAGCATTTACCGAGTCATTTGAGTGGCCAAGCAATACCGCACCAAAACCCAGCGCGGTATCGATGTATTTGCGACCTTTGTCATCCCAAAGGTACGCACCTTTGCCTTTGCTAATGAACAGCTTTTCTCCGTTCAGGTCAGGCAGGATACGGGCAGCACTGGAAACATCACCAATTAAGTTAGGCATAAAAACCTCTGAATTTTGACAGTAGTTAGCCGTCCCGGGTATTGGGCCCGAGAGGGGTTTTACGTAGCTTTCAACGAGCCCTAATAGGCTGCGCGTGCCTTCTTATTCTTGTTTTATCTTCATTTTCTCGTTGCGGCGGCGGAGTAACTCCAGCGTCAGTAGCATCAGTACGGACAGGATGACCATGATGGTGGCGACAGCCGCGATATTTGGACTGATGTTCTCTCTGATACCCGAGAACATCTGAAGCGGAAGCGTTCTTTGCGAGGGGCTGGCCAGGAAGAGAGTGACCACCACTTCATCGAAAGACGTAGCAAACGCGAACAGTCCTCCCGAGATCACCCCTGGGGCAATTAGAGGCAAAACGACCTTAAAAAAGACCGTGAGCGGCGGGGCGCCCAGACTGGCAGCTGCTCTGCTCAGATTGGTGTTGAAGCCCTGCAAGGTTGCGTTAACCGTAATAACTACGAAAGGGACACCCAGCATCGCGTGTGCCAGTACCAATCCTACGTAGCTATTGAGCAACTGCAGTTTGGCGAAGAAGAAGTACAGACCTACTGCGACGATGATCAGAGGCACGATCATTGGCGAGATGAGAAAGGCCATAACCACGTTTTTGAACGGGAAGTCGCCACGACACAAGCCAACGGATGCCATCGTCCCGAACACCATCGCCAGCAAGGTGGCGCCTGGGGCTATGATAAAGCTGTTCTTAAATGCTTGACGCCATTCTTGAGACGACATCAGCTCTTCATACCAACGGAAGGAGAATCCATCCATTGGGTATGTGAGAAAAGACGACGAATTGAACGATAAAGGAATGATCACCAGTATCGGAACAATCAAAAACAGCAGTACAAGGATTGAGGTAGAGACCAATCCAAACCTGGCCAGTTTCTCTGCTGAGGAAGCGTAAGACTGCAACATGTCGATTACCTCGCCTGGGTTTGGTTGGTGAGTTTTCCGTACACCACATAGAGCAGCAGGGTTGCGATCAGCAGCAGGCTACCAAGCGCTGATGCCATGCCCCAGTTGACGGTTTTGTTGGTGTAGAACGCGACGAAGTAACTGACCATTTGATCCGCTGCACCACCTACCAACGCTGGCGTCACGTAGTAACCAATCGCCAGAATGAAGGTGAGCAAACCGCCGGCTGCCAGACCCGCGAAGGTCTGGGGGACATACACTCGCCAGAAAGCAACGAAAGGGTGTGCCCCAAGAGAGATGGCGGCGCGAACATAGTTCGAAGGAATACTTTTCATCACGCTGTAGAGCGGCAGAATCATGAATGGCAGAAGTACATGAGTCATCGCGATGATTACGCCAGTCCTGTTGAAAACAAGCTGGACAGGCGCGTCCACAATGCCTAGGAACATGAGCGAGCGGTTGATCAGACCATCTGATTGCAACAGTACGATCCACGCCGCTGTACGAACAATCAGAGACGTCCAGAAGGGCAGCAAAACGCAGATCATCAACAGATTGCTTTTACCCTCTGGCAAAGTGGCCAACCAGTAAGCGACTGGAAAACCGAGCAACAGGCAGAGGATGGTTACAACGCCGCCGATGTAGAAGGTACGTGTGAAAATATCCAAATAAATCGATTGGTTCGGCTCTGCTTTGACAATGCTGCCAGTGGCGGAGTCAACACGATGATCCAAGGCGGCAAGCAAGAAATAAGGCGTTAGCTTCGACGACGCTTGCTTAAGAGCTTTCCAATAGTTCACGTCTCCCCAAGCGCTGTCCACAGCGATCAGCGCCTCACGCTTAGACGTTGCGGTGCTGTCCGGGAGCTTGCGCAGTGTCTTGGTGATAACGGTTCGGTAAGCAGGGATTTCATAACTCAAGCGTTTGGTTAGTGCTCCGATCTGGCCGCTCTCTTTTGCACTTGCCAGGTCTTTTACCAAAGCGTCGAATGTGCCCTCGCTTGGAAGCGACGTACCGTCCCAGGATTCGAGCGCCTGGGTTGTTGCAGGCATGGCGCTATGCACGTCGGGGTTGTCCACGCTTCGAGTAAGCATGGTGCCGATAGGAAAGGCAAAGCATACGAGTACGAACAGAAACAGCGGCGCGATGAGCGCTAGCGATTTCAGTTTGTATGAGCGTTCGGCTTTTCTGAGCTTGGCTCTAAGATCTACCGCTTCCGCCTTGCTTGAAAGAATTGCTGCTGACTGACTCATGATCTGCGACTCAGTGTGTGGTCACGTCCAGGGCACGAATGTGCTCTGGCGCCCAAGAAATGGAAATCGAGCTACCTACAGTCCAACTACTATCCATTTGCGAGGCAGGAAGCTTGATCATGAAATTCGGTTGTCCTGCAATTTCAGTAATCATTCGAACGTGGTCGCCCAGGTAGATATACTCCTGAATGCGAGCGGTCAAAGGCGTACTGCCAGCCGGCCCAACCACAACGCGCTCTGGTCGAATGCAAAGCGCGACCTGATCTCCAGGCTTAGCCCCAACTACCGAAATCGCCCGGATCAAGCTGCCGTCAGCCAGGCGTGCGATGGTGTGGCTTTCATCTCTGGAAACAAAAGTTGCGATCAGGGTGTTGTTTTCACCGATGAACTGAGCCACGAAACTTTTGGTCGGGGCTTCATAAATCGCTGCAGGAGTGTCGATTTGTTGGATCACACCATCATTGAAGACAGCGACACGGTCGGACATGGTCAGCGCTTCGCTTTGGTCGTGTGTCACATAAACAACGGTCAGTCCGAGCTGTTTGTGGAGGTGTTTGATTTCCAGTTGCATGTGTTCGCGCAACTGCTTGTCCAGGGCACCCAGTGGTTCATCCATCAATACAAGTTTGGGTTCAAACACCAGGGCACGAGCCAACGCGACCCGTTGTTGTTGGCCACCCGACATTTGAGCTGGGTAGCGTTTTGCGAAGTCGGTGAGCTTCACCATGTCCAATGCACGGCGAACTTTTTCCTTTCTGTCGACACTGTTCATTTTGCGGACGGAGAGCGGGAAGGCGAGGTTTTGCTCGATCGTCATGTGAGGGAACAGTGCGTAATTCTGAAACACCATTCCGATGTCGCGCTTGTGCGGCGGTAGATTGTGAAGCGGCTTGTCTTTCAGAAAAATCTCGCCGTGTGTCGGTGTTTCGAAACCGGCCAACATCATGAGGCTCGTGGTCTTACCGGAGCCCGATGGGCCGAGCAGCGTCACAAATTCGCCCTCTTTGATATCAAGGTTCAGATCCTTAACGACGGGCCGAAAACCATCGTAGGTTTTCTGGATGTTTTTGAAGCTGACCAAGTGATTCATGTGGCAACCCTCATTCGGGAGTAGGCAGAAATAATCTTCGCTACTCGTCCGCCTATTCATTCAAAAAAAGAGAAGCAATCGTTTTTGTTCAAGTCGCAGATTGGGACTAGGCCTTACTGGCCGTGACCTGCCACCTGGTAACCGGTGGCAGGAGCGACCCCGGTGGATCGGTTACTTCTGGGCGATCCAAGCGTTGAAGCGCTCGGTCAGTGGCTCAGTGTTTTCGACCCAGAACTCGACATCCAGCGGCACCGATTGAGCAAGGTTTTCTGGGGTTGTTGGAAGGTCAGCTTTCAACTCCGCCGGTACATGTTGGTTGGCGTTTTTGTTGGTCAGGCCGTAAGCGATGAATTTAGGGAGCTTTGCCTGGTTTTCAGGTTTGCTGGCATAGCCAATGAAATCCATGGCGGCTGCTTTGTTCTCGCTACCTTTGAGGACAGTCCACGAGTCGATGGCCGAAACGCTGCCATTCCACAGGAACTTGAAGTGCTTGCCTTCGTTGCGGTTGAAACCGGTGATGCGACCGTTATAGGCGGAGCTCATGACAACGTCACCCGCAGATAGCATTTGCAGCGGCTGTGCGCCGGCTTCCCACCAGACAATGCTTGACTTGATCTCGTTGAGTTTGTTGAAGGCTCGGTCGACACCTTCTGGAGTGCGCAGCACGTTGTAGACTTCGGCTGGTTTTACACCGTCTGCAATCAACGCAAATTCAAGAGAATATTTTGGGCCTTTCCGCAGACCACGTTTCCCTGGGAATTTCTTGGTATCGAAGAAGTCGGCCCAAGAAGTGGGAGTGGCCTTCAGTTTGTCGCCGTCCCAGGCCAAACCGGTGTTCCAAACGATGGCGCCCACGCCGCAATCGCTCACGGCTTCGGGGATGAAATCGGATTTGTTACCGATCTTTGCCCAATCAATTTTTTCGTAGAGGCCAGAGTCGCATCCGAGAGCCAGATCCTCGGCTTCGACTTCAACGACGTCCCAGTTCGGTGTTCCTGCCTTTACTTTTGCGTCGAGTACACCGACGCCGCCGTCCCAGCTCTGGTCGAGGACGTTCTTTCCGATCTGTTTCCCGAATGGCGCGAAAAATATCTCACGTTGTGCATCCTGAAAATTTCCTCCCCAGGAAACGATCGTGAGGTCACGGGCGTTGGCAGCTTGTGAGGCTGCTAACCCAACGAGGGCAAATCCAAGTGCTGCTACAGCGTGGCATGGCTTGTGCATTTTAAACCTCGACGCAGGTTGTTGTGTTGTTCTGGTAAAAATTTTTACCACTCAAAAATAACCTAGGCAAGTTTTATTTTTTGTCGCGTCGAGAAAACTTTCAATCGCCCGGATAAACGGTAAGCGATTGTTTTTTAACGCCTAAAATTTGTGATTTTGAGTGTTAAGTGACTAGATATTGGTGAGATTTGTTAGTTTGCTAAGGATTTATGTCATGGACGAGCGATCTTAAAATCGTGTTACTTTGCTTCCCTTGGGTGCACTGCATGGTGCGAAACAACCCAAAGTTGTGCGTGTGATTCGTGTTGGCTTCAAAGAGAGTGGGCAGTTCAAGTCATCGAATTGAAGTTAGGCCCCCTCGGGTGCCGTTTATCTGAGGATTTAACCGTGATAGAAACATCGGCGATAAGTCGAAGCCCCCATGCTCCAGAAGAGCCGTCTGAAACCTCTTCAGAGGCCCAGGAGACTGCTTCGGTAGGGGCGAGACTGAAAGCTTTGCGACAAAGTCGCGGGCTTACGATTCGAGGGTTGGCCGAGCAGGCCGGAGTTCCTCATGCCACGCTTTCGATCATCGAACGAGACAAATCCAGCCCGTCCGTGAGTATTTTGAAGCGATTGCTACGCCCTCTGAATGTCACCCTTAGTGTGTTTTTTTCCGATTCAGCAGTTGTAGATCGAGCAGTTTTTTACAAAGCCGATGAATTGGTGGAGCTTGCTGATGGCAAGAAACTTTCCTATCGACAGGTGGGAGCGAACCTGACGAACAGCTCCATGATGATCCTGCACGAGCGGTACGAGCCTGGCGCTGACACTGGGCAAGAGGGTGAGGAACTTTATTCCCACGAGGCCGAAGAGGGCGGGATCATCATCGAGGGCAAGCTTGAAATGACCGTTGGGGATGAGGTGCGAATCCTTTCGCTGGGTGATGCTTACTACTTCGACAGCAGACTCCCGCATCGCATGCGCAATCCTTTTGACGAGGTTTGTATCGTGGTGAGCGCGGTTTCTCCCCCAACGTTCTGATCGATCTGTTTTCTTGAGGTGTCGGGTGTTTGGCTGCACGCACGCCAATCGGCTGCGCGTGCAGACACCAGGCTTGATCCCATAAGCATCCTTCCTTGTGTTCTTACTCCGCTCGGAGCTTTCTGCTCGATAATCTCTTGCTCGGATACCGGGTTCTCACTGAAAACGATCGTCCTTCCTAGCCCATAGCGGTGAGCGCATAAAAAAGCCGCTGCCAGTAAAAATGTCGATTGGCAGCAGCTGAGGTGAGACGGTGATTGCGCTCAGTTAAGCGAATGCGCGGTTTATCTTTGCTTGCCCCTTTTGGGACATGGTGCTTCGCTTCGCGGACAGCTCCGGTTGCGACCTTTGTAGGTACACGCCAATGCAAACCAGCGCTACGGTGAGGCCGAGTGTCGAAAGAAGCTCAATGCGCTGGCCAGGGAAGGCTGCCATGATCCCAAAAACGACCAGAATGAAGGCGATGGTGAGCACTGTGAGATAGGGAAACAACCACATTTTTACTTCGAGTTTTTGCCCTTGCGCCACCAACTTCTTCCTCATGCAAAGTTGGGTGACAGCGATGACCAAGTACATCAGCAGTGCGATGGCGCCGCTGGTGGCCAAGAGGAATTCGAAGACCTGTTTCGGCAGCAAATAGTTGGCTCCCAACGCAATCAGGGATACCACTGCAGTCAAGGCTATGGCGTTAACGGGAACGCCGCTTTGAGTCGTACGAGAAAGTATTTTGGGTGCATCGCCTCGATGGGCCAACGAGTAGGCCATTCGTGATGCCGTGTAGAGAGCAGAGTTCAAGCAGCTGGTTACCGCGACGAGCACTACGATGCTCATAATGCCAGGCGCCCAAGGGATGTTCATGGCTACCAGTACGGCTTGGTATGACCCAGTGGCAAGACCGGGGGCGTTCCACGGAATCAGGCATACCACCACGAACATGGAGCCGAGATAGAACAAGCCCAGTCGCCATACCACTGCACGAATTGCTTTCTTGATATTGGCCTTAGGTTCCTTGGATTCCGCCGCCGCAATGGTGACGACTTCACTTCCCTGGAAGCTGAACATAGCGGTCAGCAATGCAGCGATAATCGCTACGCCACCGTTAGGTGCAAACCCCCCGTTCACATACAGGTTTTCCATACCGCTCGTAGATGAACCTGGTAGGAACCCCAGAATTGCCAGCACACCCAAAATGATGAAGCTGACAATTGCGCACACTTTGAAGAGTGAAAGCCAATACTCCATCGCGCCAAAATTTCCGACGCTGAGACTGTTGCAGGCAATTAGTGCAAATGTAACTCCGAAAGCAGCCATCCAGTGAGGGATTGCCAGCCAGTCGCCCAGAATATTGCCAGCAACGATGGCTTCGATACTGATAACGAGTACATAGAACCACCAGTAGAGCCAGCCGATAGAGAACCCCGCCCAGCGTCCAATTGCCTGATCTGCGTAGGAAGAAAAAGAGCCGGTATCGGGGCGCGCCGTTGCCATCTCTCCGAGCATTTGCATGACGAGAACAACAATGATGGCTGCAATCAGGTAGGAAACCAGTACTGCAGGCCCTGCGGCGGCGATAGCATTGGATGAGCCTACGAAGAGGCCCGCTCCAATGACTCCACCGATAGAGATCATCGTGACCTGTTTGCTTTTTAAGCCGCTCCCTAGCTTGTCGTTAGCTAACTGTTTGTTTTGACGCATCGGCTGGTACCTCGGCACAAAGACTAATTTTTCTTGTATTGATCGATTCAAGACGATCATGACCGCCTACGTTACTTCGTATGCTGCAAGGAGATTAGGTCGCCCTGATTCATATTCGGTGTGAATGCTCGTCACAGATAGGTGGGCGAGCGAGCTTGAAGAGGCCATTCAAAGCGATTCATATGGATGATGACTTTGAGGTATCCGTGATGCAGAGGCGCATAGGTACGGATGTTAGATGGCACGATTCGAGTCATCGCACTGTTAAATTTTTACTCTATTAATGGTTTATCACCGACGTGAGCGCAGGGATTTCGTCGTCTGAGTAAACGTTTTGAGCTTCATCTAAGAAGTTAAATTGAATCCGATTTTTTAGCGCGAGTTCTCTCCTTCGTTGTATGGAGAGTAGGCTGCACCCTTTCGTTCTTATTCTTCATACCTGGTATGAACTGCAGGCACAGCTGGGCCGTAGACAGTAATGGGGGCGGGGGGTAAGGTTTATTCAGTGCCTGAGAGGTATGCAAGGCCATCATCAGGGCAGCCTGAATAATTTGTGAGTGCTCACTGGCTCGAATGTAGTTTATTGGCATCATTCTGATAGCGCCAAAACGTAGTTTGGTTTTATTGCTATGTGTGGCCGGCCCAGTTTGTTAAGTGCTTGTTGATTAATCTGCGCTGACGAAAAGTCATATTTACCTTCAGTTCGCCTATATAAATATTAGTGTCTGGGAGAATGCATGAATAAGAATTTCATTGCCGGAGAGTGGCTCGAAGGCGCCGATATCAACCTGAATATCAATCCTTCCGATACCAATGATGTGGTCGGTGAGTACGCGCGCGCAGATGCTTCTCAAGCTGCGATGGCTGTTGATGCGGCTTTTGAAGCGGCTCCGAACTGGGCTCAATCTACCGCCGAAGTACGAAGTGACGCGCTCGACCGTATTGGCACTGAGATTCTGGCGCGTCGTGACGAGTTGGGCCGTTTGCTCGCGCGCGAGGAAGGGAAAACCCTGCCTGAGGGCATTGGTGAAGTGGTTCGCGCCGGCAGGGTTTTTAAGTTTTTTGCGGGCGAAGCATTGCGCCTTTCAGGCGAACGCTTGGCATCCATTCGCCCTAGCGTGGAGACGGATGTACGGCGCGAGCCAGAGGGCGTGATCGGCATCATCACTCCCTGGAACTTCCCTATTGCGATTCCTGCATGGAAGATCGCCCCTGCACTGGCGTTCGGTAACGCAGTCGTTTTCAAACCAGCTGATCTGGTGCCTAGCAGTGCGTGGGCACTGGCGGAAATTATTGTTCGAGCAGGAGCGCTTCCCTCCGGAGTGTTCAATCTGGTCATGGGGCCTGGCTCAAAAGTGGGTGATGTCTTTGCGAAGTCTAAAAAAGTACGGGCATTGACGTTCACGGGTTCCACTGGCACAGGCCGTAGTATTGGTATGACCTGCATGGAGCGCGGTGCCAAAGTCCAGCTAGAAATGGGCGGCAAAAACCCGCTCATTATTTTGGATGACGCAGATCTCAATCAGGCAGTTGAGGTAGCGGTCTCCGGCTCCTTCTTCTCTACAGGCCAGCGATGCACCGCCTCCAGCCGATTGATTGTCCAGGATGGAATACACGATCAATTTGTTGAGGCCGTGATCAAGCGTCTCTCTTCGCTCAAGGTTGATCACGCGCTGTCTGAAGGCTGCGACATGGGCCCTGTAGTGTCAAAGGCGCAGCTCAAGCAAGATTGCGATTACATCAAGAGCGCCCAAGAAGAGGGTGGGAAACTCGCTTACGGTGGCGAGCTGCTGACAAGGGGCACGCCAGGCTTCTACCTTTCTCCGGCGCTGATCACTGAAACCACTAACCAGATGCGTATCAACCGGGAGGAAGTTTTCGGCCCGGTGGCGAGTGTCATCCGCGTTAAGGATTACGAAGAGGCCGTCACGCTGGCTAACGACACCGAATTCGGTTTGTCATCTGGGATTTGCACCACTTCTCTCAAGCACAGCTCGGACTTTAAGCAGCGATCTACCGCCGGCATGGTGATGGTCAACGTCCCGACGGCAGGAGTGGATTACCACGCACCTTTCGGCGGTCGCAAAAACTCAAGCTACGGGTCTCGCGAGCAAGGTGGGTACGCAAAGGAATTTTATACCTCCGTCAAAACCACATACACATTGGCCTGAGCTCATGGAAAATAAAAATAAGATCAGTGGCACCACCCGGGTATACGCGATCATCGCTGACCCCATTCATCATGTGCAGACGCCAGGTGCGATGAACCGCTTGTTCACTGAGCGCGGCGATGATCGGGTAATGGTGCCATTTCACGTCAGCACGGAAAGTCTCCAGAGCGTTGTTGTAGGACTGCGCGGAATACAAAGCCTCGATGGATTCATCGTTACGGTGCCGCACAAGTCTGCAATCGTTGAACTCTGCGATTCTGTGTCAGATGCTGCGCGACTCGTAGGTGCGGTCAACGTAGTGAGACGCAACGAAGATGGAAGCCTGCATGGCGACATTCTGGACGGTGCGGGTTTCTTGGCAGGTCTACGTCAACGAGATGTAGAGCCGAGCGGTATGTCGGTCTACTTGGCCGGTGCAGGGGGGGCAGCAAAGGCAATCGCGTTCGCTCTCGCCGCTGCAGGTGTCAGAAAAATCACCATTTTCAATCGCACCACATGCAAGGCAGAGGCGCTTATCCAGCGACTCACCCCTGTCTTTCCCGCTGTGGAGTTGTGTGTCGGCTCAGATGATCCATCTGGCCATGATTTGGTAGTAAACAGTACATCCCTTGGGCTCTCTGTGGATGACATTCTGCCCTTGAATGTGGCGTTGCTTACCTCATCGCAAATTGTCGCAGAAATCATTATGAAACCTGCGATCACTCCCCTGTTGGCAGCCGCAACTGAAAAGGGTTGCCGAGTGCTTGATGGAATGCCAATGCTGCTTTGCCAGATTGAGTTGATGGCTGCGGCGATGGCGACTAATAAGAATGAGCAAAATCATGAGTACATTTGATTACGTCATCGTTGGCGGCGGCACTGCTGGTTGTATTCTTGCCAATCGACTCACTGCTTCCGGAAAATACAAGGTTTTGGTGCTGGAAGCCGGGGGTGAACCGAACGGTTTTTGGATTCCTATCCCTGCTGGCTTTACCAAACTGCTAGTGGACAAGCGATACAACTGGCGATTTAAGACCCAGGCCGAGGCGAACACACGCGGAAGGGAAATTTCCGTACCCCGTGGTAAGGGCCTCGGTGGATCTACCCTTATTAACGGGATGATCTATGTGCGTGGGCAGCCTGGGGATTATGACGCTTGGGAGTCCACAGGGGCGAAGCAGTGGAACTTCGCCACGCTCAAGCCCTACTTCAAAAAATTTGAGTCTTATGCTCAAGGTGACGACTCCCGTGGGCATGAAGGCCCGATGCATATTCAACAGGTCACAGAGCGTTATCCCGTGTCGGACGCCTTCTTGGAGGCAAGCATTCAAGATGGGCACCGGCACAATAAAGATTACAACGGCGATGATCAGACTGGATTTGGTTACTACCAGGTTGCCCAGCACAAGGGGCGGCGCTGGAGCGTTGTGGACGGCTATCTTAAACCGGCAAGAGCACGCGCTAACCTGCATATCGAGACCAATGCGCATGTGTTGCGCCTCGAACTTGAAGGCTCACGTTGCACTGGTATCACTTACCGTCAAGGCGGTCGCGAGGTCACTGTCAGTGCCCGACAGGATGTCATTCTGTGTGCCGGCGCCATTCAATCGCCGCAAATCCTGGAGCTGTCGGGAATCGGGCGACCTGATGTGCTCGACAAGGCTGGCATCCCAACCAAGCACCGTCTTGATGGTGTAGGGGAAAATTACATCGATCACTTTGCCACCCGTATGAACTGGCGGCTGAAGAACACGGTGACTCTCAACGAACTGGCGCGCGGATGGAGACTTGGTCTTGCCGTGGCTGAGTACTTCACCAAGCGCACGGGAATTCTGACACTGGGTACCGGCTTGGTTCATGGTTTTTTGAAGACCAAGCCTGAAATGCCTACGCCGGATGTGCAATATTTCGTCGTACATGCAAGCTATGCCAATGCCGCCGAGCGAATTTTGGACAAGCACCCGGGCTTCACGATTGGAGTCAGTCAGCTACGCCCTAAGTCTCAGGGCAGCATCCACATCCAATCAAAGGATCCTGATGTTATGCCGGCGATTCGCCCGAATTTTCTGACCGAGGATGAAGACTGCACGAGTCTGATTGAGGGCATGAAAATCGCGCGAAGAATTATGGAGCAGCCGGCGATGAGTGCATTCGTCGATGCAGAAACCAGTCCGGGCTCCCAAACCAAGAGCGATGAAGATTGGCTCGAATTTGCACGAGACAATGGTCAGACGATTTATCACCCCATCGGCACCTGCAGGATGGGCGAGGACGAGGGGGCCGTGGTCGACTCACAGTTGCGAGTTCATGGCCTAAGTGGTCTTCGTGTCGTCGATGCCTCGGTCATTCCATCAATGATCTCCGGCAACATCCAAGGTGCGGTTATGGCTGTTGCTGAGCGTGGGGCTGATTTGATACTTGGCTCCGCTCCCGTTCATTACTGAGAATGGGCTCGCCACAGCAATGCTTGAAGTAACACTAAGCATTGCTGTGGTGTTGTGCTCCAGGGATCTTTAATCCGGGAATGGTAGGGACAGCAGCCAAGTGCTGAAGGTCTTTAGCGCGGGCAGATGTTGATAACGTGTGGCATACGCAAGGTAGTAATTGCGACCGCTTTCCATCGGGTCGAACAGTGCTACCAGCGCTCCGGATTTGAGTTCGTCCTGCACCAGAATGTCGGGAACCAGCCCGATTCCAATGCCCGCTGATACGGCCTGAATGAGGTGAGCAGTGAGCTCGAAACTTGGGCCGGTACGCATGCTTCTATGGCCGAGGTTGTTGCGGTCAAACCAATCAGACCACGCATTGGGCCGAGAGACGACATTCAACAAAACTTGATCAGCGACGTCCGGTGGTGACATGGCGCGAAAATCCGCAAGCGCTGTAGGGCTCGCTATAACGACCAGTTTTTCTTTGAGTAATAGATGCGAAATGTAGCCTGGCCAGTCTCCTTTGCCGGCGCAGATGATTGCCTGCATGTCGCTCGCGCTGGACTGGATATCGGCGTGAATGATCCTTGAATGGATGTGCACCAGGTTACCCGGGTGGAGTGCATAAAACTCATGCATTTTGGGGAGGAGCCACTTTGATCCCAACGTCGGAAGTACAGCGAGGTTTAGCGGCCCACCCTCAGCCTTGTAAGCAATTGTCTGCAGTGTTGCGCTTCGAATTCGACCCAGTGCAGCGGCAAGCTCATGTTGGTACAGGGCGCCGGCTGCAGTTAATTCGATCTTCCGTCCATCACGGCGAAAGAGCTCGATCTCAAGCTGGGCTTCCAGGGATTGCACTTGCCGGCTGACGGCACTTTGAGTCAATGCCAGTTCGTCTGCAGCTTTGGTAAAGCTGCAATGCCGAGCGGCTGCTTCGAAGGCAATCAGCAGGGACATGGAGGGCGTCAGTCTTCTTGGGTTCATTCATAAAGCTCATGCAAATTCTGCAGGTTTTACGTTTGTCCGAGTCATCGGGTCTCGACAAAATCGAAGGTAAAACCCCTTATGGTTTGCTAGCACCTTGGTGCTGAGCATACATAACGAGAATGTTTAGATTAGCTGCATTACCCGTAGGAACTCCACCATGATTGCTCGGCTGTCTCCCCCTGATGTCCAAAACGTATCCTACGAAGAATTTTTAAGTCGGCTTGAGGAAGAGGGCTTTCAGGGCGAAATCGCGCGTAGTTATGGCGATAGGACGGTGTTGGCAACCGACAACTCAATCTATCAGCGCCTACCAGAAGCGGCGGTGTTTCCACGGCATGCTCGAGATGTCGAGACCTTGGCACGCCTGGTGGCCCGTCCCGAGTTTAGATCTGTTGTGCTCACACCCCGTGGAGGTGGAACCGGTACCAACGGCCAATCACTAACAGAGGGGGTTGTTGTCGATCTGTCTCGCCATATGAACAGTATTCTTGAGATCAATGTCGAGGAGCGTTGGGTTCGCGTGCAGAGCGGTGTGGTTAAGGATCAGCTCAACACTGCATTGAAACCACATGGATTATTTTTCGCGCCCGAACTATCCACATCAAACCGCGCCACCATCGGCGGAATGATTAATACCGACGCGAGTGGTCAGGGAAGCTGTACGTATGGCAAAACCCGTGACCATGTCTTGGAACTTTCTACCGTTTTGCTGGGTGGGGATCGACTCAACAGTTCGGTTTTGGAACGCGATTGTTGGTGGGCGGAAACAGGTCGCACAGATCGGGTAGGTGAGGTCTACCGATGTGCCACGGACATCGCGCGCAATCATGCTGATCTGATCCAGAGTACGTTTCCGAAACTGAATCGTTGCTTGACAGGCTATGACCTGGCTCACCTGCAAGAGCCAAATGATCGATTCAATCTCAACAGCGTTTTGTGTGGCTCCGAAGGCTCCCTTGGGTTCATCGTTGAAGCCAAGCTCAACGTGTTACCAATCCCCAAGTATTCGATCCTGGTGAATGTGCGTTATGCAGGGTTCATGGATGCTCTGAGGGACGCCAAGGCGTTGATGCTGTTGAAGCCGTTGTCCATCGAGACTGTCGATTCCAAAGTGCTCATGTTGGCCATGAAGGACATAGTTTGGCACGGCGTCGCAGAATACTTCCCGGAAGACCCAGGTGCACCGACACTCGGAATCAATCTTGTTGAATTTAGCGGCGACGATGAAGAGGCCGTTCAGCAGAGTGTTCATGAGTTTGTTTTGCACCTGCAGCGTGATACCAGCGTCTTGCGATTGGGTCACACGCTTGCAATAGGTGCGGACGCTCTCAAACGCGTTTATGCGATGCGTAAGCGAGCAGTAGGGCTGCTCGGCAACGTCAAAGGAGAGGCCCGGCCACAACCCTTTGTCGAAGACACCGCCGTTCCGCCTGAGAATTTGGCTGACTTCATCCTGGAGTTTCGAGCGCTTCTGGACAGCTATGACTTAGAGTACGGAATGTTCGGGCACGTCGATGCGGGAGTCCTCCATGTGCGTCCGATCCTGGACATGAAAGACCCAATTCAGGCTGCTCTGATTCAGCCGATTTCCGATGCCGTGGCGGTGTTGACGCAAAAGCATGGCGGCTTGTTGTGGGGTGAGCATGGAAAGGGGTTGAGATCCCAGTATGTGCCCGATTATTTCGGGAAGCTTTATCCAGCATTGCAGGAGCTCAAGGCTGCTTTTGATCCACACAACCAACTCAACCCCGGCAAAATCGCCACGCCGAAGACTGTGCCTAGCGCTCGATTGACGCGCGTTGACGAGGTCAAGTTGCGGGGCGAGCTAGATCGGACAATTGATGAGCGGGTTTGGAAAAGCTATGACACTGCCGTCCACTGCAACGGCAATGGTGCCTGCTACAACTTCGATCCTGATGACGCTATGTGTCCTTCCTGGAAAGGCACTCGTAGCCGAGTCCATTCACCCAAAGGTCGCGCTTCGCTCATCCGTGAATGGTTGAGATTGCAGGGCCAACAAGACATCGATGTATTGGCCACTAGCGATCGGCTGCGCTCGACTTCCAACGTATTTAGTATTGCCACACGAGCTGCGAATACAGTCGCGCAAAAGTTGGGACAACAGGATTTTTCCCATGAGGTTTATGAGGCCATGGCGGGGTGTCTCGCCTGTAAATCTTGTGCTGGTCAGTGTCCTGTGAAGGTCAATGTGCCGGAGTTCCGATCGCGGTTCCTGGAGCTGTATCACAGCCGGTATCTGCGCCCCTTGAAGGACTATCTCATCGGCTCGCTTGAGTACACCATTCCCTACATTGCGCGCGTGCCGCGTTTATACAACTACATCATGGGCGCCCGTCCTGTACGCGTCCTTCTTGAGCACGTCGCCGGAATGGTCGATAGCCCATTGCTCAGCTTGATGGACTTTAATGAAGTACGCCGTCGCTGGAAGGTGCAGATGGCAACCCCGGAGCGTTTGGCTGCATTGGAGGAGGGGGAGCGTAAGCGTAGTGTGATTATCGTCCAGGATGCTTTTACGCGTTACTTCGAAACGCATGTGCTTGCCGACTGGGTTGAGCTGATCTCAAGGCTCGGGTTCCAGGTGTACATAGCTCCGTTCTCTCCGAACGGTAAACCTCTGCAGGTTCAGGGTTTCCTCAAGGCATTTGAAAAAGCCGCGCATTTCAATGCCAAATCGCTGAACAAGCTTCACCAATATCAGGTTCCGTTAGTTGGCCTGGATCCCGCTATGAGTTTGGTGTATCGGCAAGAGTACGCCAAGACGCTTGGCAGCGACCAGATTCCAACCGTCTTGTTGCCGCAGGAGTGGCTTGCGGATGTGCTCCCGTCATCGAATGCGATCAAGGACACAGACCCCTACTACTTCCTTCCTCACTGCACCGAGAAAACTAATGAGCCCGGCAGCATCGGCCTTTGGCAACAAATTTATGCGCGAGTGGGGTTGAAGCTACAGGTACAAGCAATTGGTTGCTGTGGCATGTCAGGCACGTATGGACATGAGACGCAAAACGCTAAGACTTCAGACGTTATTTACAGTCAGTCTTGGGGGCCGCTGGTGGAAAAATTCAATCAATCAGGGCGCCTATTGGCGGATGGCTATTCATGCCGAAGCCAGGTTAAACGCAAGCATGGCGCGACGATTTTCCATCCTCTACAGGCTTTATTAGCGGTCGTTCGGGGTATCGTCGGGTAATAATTGTCACCTCGCTGATTACCCCACCGTGGCTTGGGGCGGTTCAAACGCCTCGCGTTTTCGAGTGAGGCTGCATGGTAAATGGGGCGCGCTGTTTCTAGGCTATGCCTATGTGGCCCAAGGTTGCTCAGCAATTTTGCTCTCAAGGAAATCTCGAAAAACCCTGATCCTCGGACTGAGGTGCTTGCGGTTTGAGTACACCATGTAAATGGGTTCCTTTTCATCCAGGGCGTACTCCTCAAGCAAGGGGATCAGTCGCCCTTTTCGGATATCTGCCCCGATATGAAATTGCGCAAGCTTCACGATACCTGCACCCGATAGTGCCATCTGACGCAGCAGGTCACCCTGAGCAAAAGACGCTTTAGCGCTGACAGGGATTAAGGTTTTGTGGTGGTCGATTTCGAACTCCCAGTTATTCCATGCGCTTTTGAAACTGAAGTTAAAGCAGTCATGGTTCACAAGGTCTTGTGGGTGATTGGGTCTACCGCAACGCTCGATATATTCCGGCGAGGCACAGATGACCCAAGCACTTTCCCCCACCTTTCTGGCAATCCGTGATGAGTCGGGTAAGACACCGCTGTGGATGGCTATATCAAGACCCTGTTCAAATTGGTCGATGTATTGGGGGCCAACTTGAATGTCGACGCTCAGGGCAGGGTATGTGGCAAGGAACTCTGATAGCCAGGGCAAAATTTGATGCTTAGCGAAGGTTGTCATCGTATGGATGCGCAGAGTTCCGCTAACACGCGTAGGGAACGCTTCAGCCAGGGAGTCTGCCTCTGCCATGGCGTTGACCACTTCCCGCGCGCTGACCAGGTAAGCAGCACCTTCTTCAGTGAGTGTGAGATTGCGGGTGCCTCGCTGAAACAGGCGAGTTTGCAGCCGATCCTCAAGGCGAGTGATGAGCTTGCTAATGGCTGAGGGGGTCAGTCCATTTGAGCGCGCCGCCGCAGAAAAATTTCCGTGCTCAGTGGCCCAGATGAAGGCCAACATCTGCGAGTAATTATCCATTGATCTACCTTGTCGGCGGGCTTTTCGAAAATTAGCGTGCCACTTTTCTGGGGCTGAAACAACAAGCGCGCCATAGGCGCGCTTTTGATCTACAAATCGCTGATCAGCGAATAAATTGCTCGATGTAGTCGTCAGGTAGACCCAGCTCTTTGTAGTGCTTGCGGGCTGCTTCAAGCTTGGTGAAAACGTCTTCGTAGCCGACCGCCACGCCTTGTGGATCGACGTAGGTGTATCCGCCTTGGACGTGGAACCAGGTGATCATTTCTTCAACGTCTTCTGGAACGAAAAGGGTATGGGTTTCGCCTGGAGGCTCATACGCAAAGGAGCCTTCGGATGCGACCCAATCATGCTCCAGGTAATACCAGCGGCCCTTGAGCACGATGGCATGAACGCCGCCGGTGTGGCGATGGCGGGACAACACACCGGCCTGGCGTACGCGGAGCAGGTTGATGTAATAACCGCCAGTGACGCTCAGCAGCAATGGCTTGAAGGAGACGGAGCCGGTGACAGGTACCCACAGCTTGTCGTCTTCCAGCCAGTTTGTCAGGACGCCTGGGTGCACCATGTCTGGCGACATGAATGGAACCTGAGGCAGTTGATAGGGGATCGCGAGTTCATCAGGCTTCGGTGCAGTGCTCATTTTTATGGTTTCCACATCTAGGTTAGTGGGGCCCTAGTGGTGTCCTGAGGGCTTGAACCAAAGAGTAAGGCAGTAACACAGGCGGAAAAAGACGTCAAATTTCACAGTAAGTGTGAACGCTCGTCACAGCTTGAAGGCGCGGAGTTTTGGTTTCAGGTCAAAACTGATGGCGCAGTACGTGTTGAACGCGAAACAGGGAGCGGTGCAATTGCGTTGAGCAAAATCACTCTTGCGATCTCGGGCCCCGCGGCGGCGGCGAAGTTCACGATGGTGCTCTAGGAGGGCGCCGCGCAATCAAGCAGCATATGGATCATTTGCAGCAGTGGGTTTCTATCCAATGATCGTCCAGTAGCAAATGCCGAGTACTGTTACGGGCCTCTATCAGACCCAAAACCGCCTAGTTGTAGCCTGAAGGTTGGCTACCGCGTAATACCCATCACGCCGACCTTGTTCAAGGAAAACGTGCATTGGAGTTCGGAGTTTTCGTAACAGCCGCGCACACCATTTTCGCAGTGATGGTTCTAAATTACTGATTTCGTGACGAAGTAGGGTTTCCTATTCGGGATGGGAGCGTTGTCGCGCCAAGAGAAACTGAAGGTGACCTGGCATATTTCGCTCGTATGGAGCGAGACTTCAAACTTTCAAGTGCTGGTCGAAATTGATGAATTCGAAAGTCAGATGTATTGCAAGTGGCTGGTCAGTTCGAAAAAAAATAAGTCCGATTGAAGCGAAATTTCGCACATATACCATTCCACAATCTAATGACTTCATTTTACTTTCTAATGACCACTGAAGGTAGGCAGGCAGTAATTGCGATGGGGTTATGCAAACCAAAAGTTTATAGTGGCACTTATGGAAACCTTCAGGAGTATCGAATGCCTTCAGCTAAGGTTCGATAACAGTAAGCCTCCAAAATTGATGGGCAGACGAGGGTCTGCATTGGGGCGTTCTGTGTCGGTCGTCACGATGGCGCCTGTTGCTCAGTTCGAATGCAATTGGCTAGTCAGTGGCAATGCAAGTGGGGACGCAAGTGGAATGCAATTCTCTACTCTCCAAAAAACCATTTTCTCGCATTAAATCGAGACTCGTTCATGAAAGAGGAGCATTAGGCATTAGATGATGCCTATGAATGGCGTAACCGCATAATTGCATCGGTGATCGCTTGTGCATTCTTGTCCAGCGTATCCATCGCCCCCATCGCGTTAGCTGCGACACTCCCCACTCCGTTCTCAGAGAGCCACTTGGTTACCTCTTCAATGGCCGCACATATCGCGTGCTGGTTGTGCAGGAGGAGTGTGAGAGCTTCAGGGTTATCTAGCATGGGGGGCGTCCTTGAGTAACTGGTTTCGGAAGACTAGCTTAACTCGGCGCTGGCTGGAGTCACTTCTCCACATCCGCTCACACCTGGGAAATTGCACTGACTTGACCACTCATTTGCAATGGACCTAACCAGCCATTTACAACGGATTTTACCTGCACCCCTAGCCACCTTGACCTGAAGTGAACGGCTGAAAACATTTGGTGGATGCAGAGAGCTATACTGGTTTGCACGGGGGGATCATAGGGTGAGGATAGGTAGTGTTGGTGCGAGGGCCAGCCAACGAGCCATCCAACGCGCAAACCGGTAAATGGAGCTCCGCCAAACGGACGGTGGGTTGGCTCGATGCGAGATGTTTACAATTCAATATTCCTGAAAAATTTTAATTTATCTTGAAAATGACCGCTTCCTGTTTACAAACATATCCCGAGGCGCCGGATTGCATGCAGCGTATACCGAACAGTGTCGGGCATTGCGCGGTCAATATCAGGATTCTCGGGGGTGTATGCATGGCGTTGAAACGGGTCAGCACTTCAAGGCCATCCAGTTTGGGAATGCTGATGTCGAGAATGACCAGGTCGGGCATGCATTCACGCACCATCTGCATGGCATCGACACCATTATCGGTTTCACCGACGACTTTGAAGCCCTCGTGCTCAAGCAACATGCGAACGGCAAGGCGGATGACAGGGTGATCGTCGACGATAAAAACGGAGTTCATAATCAAATCCCATGCGAGCTCAGATAAAGCGCGCACCTTAGCTCAGATAGTTGAGGTGCCGTATGAACTGACGGGTCCGTCATGGCAATATAGGAAAGTTCCTACACGCGAAAAAGAAATTACTTACGTGTCAACTGGTTTTTGGTGCGGTTGGCGCAATTAGTGTTGCTGTTTAATTATGGCGATCAGACGAAAATTTGCAGGTCACAGATTTTTCATCTGCGCCTGTTCGAAGGGTTATGGAATAAGTTTCAATAGGTGTCTCAGTTCGCATTGTTTCAAAGGTTTTATCAAGCAGCCAAGTAATGGCAATCCATTGAGGAATGCCATCCTTTCAAGTTCGCTCAGTTCGGTAGATGTCAGGCTACTTAAAAGTATTGCCTGCTTGATCATTCCCTGATGACTGGCAATTTTTATCAGGTCAATACCGGATACTTCGGGTAGGCACTGATCGCATAACAAAATATCGAACGGCTGTTCTGCCCTGAGCATGTGTTGCAATGCGCCCGTGGCACAGTCACTGGTGGTTAAATGAATGAAGCCGTAACTCTCAAGCAGGCATTGAGTAGCCTTGAGCTGAAATGGGTGATCTTCCACCAGCATGATGCGCAGACTGTCGTCCATCATATTATTCACGCTTCTTCTATCGGAACCGATAGGCGTGATTGTTTCCTGTCAAAACCGCACGTTCGATCAGTGCACTCGACAGATGCTGTAGGGGAATTCGGTATTCATTGAAAGTTTTTTGACCTTCAGGACTGAACGGCCATTACCGGAGGGGTAATAGCCGATCGATCAATAGTTGTCAGTGGCTGGAGCGTCCCGTCATTTCGAGAGCCATATGGCTGGCGTAACTATCGGTCATGCCAGCGATGAAATCGATCATGCGCAGGAACGAGTTGTGCAGTGGGCCGTTCGGATCGGGCGCATTGTTGCCCAGCAGGTCGAGGACCCGTCGGCTTTTGAAGGACGGCGTTCGACCATTGTGTTGCTCCAGTGCGGCACCGCAGAAAGCGTTGAGCAGAATTTCCAGGGTGGTGTAGGCACCGATTTCGTGCAGCGTCTTGCGTTTGTCCTGGAAGATTTTCTGCCGAGCCATGTCCTTTGCATTGAGGACGCAGCGTTTGGCCGGACCGTGCATATGCTCCACCAGGTCGCCAGGCAGGGAGCCGGCCAACAGTGCATCCTGTTGCTCGACAAAGGCGCGGGCCGCTGCGTTGGTCAGGTGCTCGATGGCCTTGCCCCGCAGGATCGCCAGTTTGCGTCGCCGCGAATCGTTCGGGCCAAGCAGGCGATAGGTTTGCGGTAAATCGTCGCCCACCAGATCCAGTAACAGGGACTCGACTTCGGCGTACTCCAGTAACTCCATTTCCAGGCCGTCTTCGAGGTCGATCAACGCATAGCAGATGTCATCCGCAGCTTCCATCAGGTACACCAACGGGTGGCGTGCCCAGCGCTGCTCTTCAAGCTGCGGCAGGCCCAGTTTTTGCGCGATCTGCTCGAGCAGCGGCAGTTCGCTCTGGTAGCACCCGAACTTGTGCTTCTTGTACCCCAGGGAGTCGGCATGCCTGGCTGTCCATGGGTATTTCAGGTAAGTGCCCAAGGTGGCATAGGTCAGCCGGGTTCCGCCGTCGAACTGGTGATATTCAAGCTGGGTCAGTACCCGAAAGCCTTGGGCGTTACCTTCGAAATTGAGGAAGTCATTGCGCTGCGCTTCACTCATCGCATCCAGCCAGCCCCGTCCAGCGGCTTGCTGGAACCAATGCCGAATCGCGTCTTCGCCGGAATGGCCGAAGGGTGGATTGCCGATGTCATGGGCCAGGCAGGCCGATTGGACCACCATTCCCAGATCACTGGGCTCACACCAGTCGGGCAGGGCGCTACGGATGCTTTCACCGACGCGCATGCCCAATGAACGGCCTACACAGCTGACTTCCAGCGAGTGGGTCAGGCGCGTGTGTATATGGTCGTTGCTGTGGACCGGATGAACTTGAGTCTTGCGTCCGAGACGGCGGAACGCCCCCGAGAAAATGATGCGGTCGTGGTCTTTGTGAAAAGGACTGCGGCCCACTTCTTCCGGGCTGTACAGGGGCTTTCCGAGGCGTTCGCGGGTAAGCAGGGTAGGCCAATCCAAGGCTGGTTCGCTCCGTCAGGTGACTGATTGGCTAGCTTCCCGGTTCGCGTCGTTACCTGCAAGTGTCACTACAGCCCCACGGCATCGATATCGATGAGCAGCAGGCGTTCGCCGTTGTCGAAAAATTGCCCGGCGGTGAGGCAGTACTGATTGCTGGTGGCGTCGCGATACGTATTGGAAAGGGTCAGCTGACACTCGTCCCAACCCTGCGCCAGCAGGTGATAGAAATACGGACGCCACGACCAGTTATGGCCCAGATAGCGGTTGTCGGCGACCCACTCGCTATTGCGCCACTCCAGGTTGGGCGTCATCTGCGTACCGTGACGGTCGCACTGGTAGAAGCGCAGTAGCCAGGGAAAGGCCTCCAGTTGTGGCAGGGCACTCAGGGGCGCCCTGGCCTGTGCCCAGGCCTGCAGGATCGCCATCAGCTCACTGAGTTGCTGGCGCAAGATCTTCAGGCGAACGCGCTCGGCCAGCTTTTGCTGCACATAGCGCTGGCGAAGATGCGCAAAGCGCTCGACGAAGGCGTCAGCGGCAAAGAAATCCGCTTGTGCCCCGGCAAACAGAAACCCCTGGACGTAACGTGAGCCGCACTCCAGGGCAAAATTCAGTTGCGCTTCGGTTTCCACGCCTTCGGCAATGATCCAGCAACCGGTTTTTTCCGCCATTTGTGCAAGGGCCTTGACCACATCGCTGCTGGGCCCGCCCAGAGCCGCCGCCTGGAACAGGCGCATATCGAGTTTTAGGATGTCCGGTTGCAGCGCCAGAACCCGATCGAGTTGAGAGTACCCGGCGCCAAAATCATCGATGGCAATCCGTGCGCCGGCTTGCCGATAGCGGGCCACCACATGAGCCAGGCGCTGGACGTCACCACCCAGTTCGGTGATTTCGAAAACGATGCGCTGCGGATCGACGCCATGCTTTTGCAGCTGGCCTAGGCTCGGCAACGGTTGGTCCGGGCGTAGGCGGCTGATCCAGAGCGGAGAAATGTTCAGGCTGAGAAACCAGTCGCTGGGTGCTTCATGCAGGCGGCTCAGCGCGTTATCGCGTAGCTGGCGGTCCAGCCGACGCAGGGCAACGGCGTTGGTTCTGGGATCAGCGAACAGCGGCCCGACCGAAACCAGTTGGCCGTCGGCCCGGCGCAGTCGGCCCAATGCCTCCACGCCGGCGATACCGCCGGTGGCGGTATCGATGAACGGCTGAAAGCAGGCGAGCGGTTGCCCGTCGATCACAAGGCCTCCTTGATGGATCTTGTTTTTGGATAAAGCCCGGGTCACCGGATAGGCGCGTAGGATTGAACCCCTCGATGGAGAGGTTCGATCCCGTGGGTACTGCAAGAATGTAGCCAGATACTGACAGGGTCAGTGTTTGCGCGAAGAACCTTGCAAGACCAGTTTGACCAGAGGCCCCAGAGTGGTGCCCAGGCGGACCAGTCGGGCCAGGCTACCCACGCCGTTGCCCTTCCTGGCGCCCTTGCCGCTCAGAAACCCCAGCAGGGTGACAGCGGCCACGCCCCACAGCGGGGCATGCTTGATGCCGAACCCGTCTTGCAGGCTTTGGGTCATTCCACGTACCCGCTGCAGGGGTTGCAGTAGTTGCGCGGATTCGTGACGGATCTCCTGGCGATGCATTTCCATGCGCAGGCGTATCAGTGCCTTGCGCATTTCCGTGCGCGAGCTGTTTCGAGGCAGTTCAGGCAGGTTCATGGCAGCAGGCGCTCCCGATCATTGGCCAGCTCTTCCAGCGTGCCATGGAACGGCGAGGACTCATCGAAGATCGCCGCTCTCAGGCGCATGCCGCAGAAGACGCATGCCAGGGTGTAGAACACGCAAAGCGCGATGATGGCAGGCAAGCGGTAAGTGTCCCAAAACAGGATCAGCACCAGGGTCGACAATCCCACCAGCAACAGCAAGGCAAACACCAGCGCCAGGCCTGCAAACAGCAACAGGCTCACGGTGCGGGCTTTTTGTTCCTGCAGTTCGATGCCGAACAATTCGACATGGCTGTGCAGCAGTCCAAGGAAAGCGGCACCCAGGCGCCGCGGTGAGGAACTTGGGCCTGTCCCGGACGAGCCGGATTCATCGATGGCCATATCAGCGCCGAGTAGCTAGCAAGCCAATCAGGAAGCCCACGCCGGCCGCGATTCCGACCGATTGCCATGGGTTGGCCTGGACATAGTCCTCGGTAGCGGTCACGGCAGCCTTGCCGCGTTCGCGCAGGGAGTCTTCGGTCAGCTTCAGGGTTTCACGTGCACGCAGCAGACTGTCGTGGATCTGGTCGCGCAATTCATCGGCCTGGTCACCGGCCAGGGAGGCGGTGTGCTCCAGCAACCGTTCGGTATCGCTGACCAGTGTCTGAAAATCGCTCATCAAAATTTCTTGAGCAGTCTTTGCCTTGATGCTGGCCATTGGTGATCTCCATAAGTGGCGTCTGAATCGTTCGAGTATGAGCCTTATGCGAAGGTTCAGTACAAATGACTGGTACAACTTTTGCTGTGTCGTGGTGCGTCAGCCCGCGCTGTTGCGCTGTTGCTGGGCAAGCTTCCCGTAAAACCTTAACTCAAACAATCGAAACCCGCGCGAATGTCCCGGTCGTGATTGGCCTTGATGAACCCTGTGCTCCAAAACGGTTCATTGGGAGAGACTTGTTGAAGTCTCAACTTGGTGCATGGATTGCCCGCGCGAACTGCTTTGGTGCTTTTTTCAGCCTTAAGGTCTGCCAAATCCATGGAAAATCTGCAAAGCGCTGTGGACACCCTGGTCCATAGCTCCAATACGTTGTTCATCCTGATCGGCGCGGTCATGGTACTGGCCATGCATGCCGGGTTCGCCTTTCTTGAAGTCGGGACGGTTCGGCAAAAAAACCAGGTCAACGCCTTGTCGAAGATTCTCAGCGACTTCGCTGTTTCGACCCTGGCCTACTTCTTTATAGGCTATTGGATTTCCTACGGGGTCACTTTCATGCAACCGGCGGCAGTGATCAATGCCGATCACGGCTACGGCCTGGTGAAGTTTTTCTTCCTGCTGACCTTTGCCGCGGCGATCCCGGCAATCATTTCCGGTGGCATCGCCGAACGTGCCCGGTTCGTTCCGCAGTTGTGCGCGACGGCGTTGATCGTGGCATTCATCTACCCCTTCTTCGAAGGCATTATCTGGAACGGCAACCTGGGTCTGCAGGCCTGGCTGCTGGAGCACTTGGGCGCCAGCTTCCACGATTTTGCCGGTTCCGTGGTGGTGCACGCCATGGGCGGTTGGCTGGCGCTTGCAGCAGTGCTGTTGTTAGGGCCACGCAATGGGCGTTATCGCGAAGGGAAGCTGGTGGCGTTCGCGCCGTCGAGCATCCCGTTTCTGGCATTGGGCTCGTGGATTCTCATCGTTGGCTGGTTCGGTTTCAACGTGATGAGCGCGCAAACCCTGCAAGGGGTCAGCGGGCTGGTAGCGGTGAACTCGCTGATGGCCATGGTCGGCGGTACGGTGGCGGCGCTGATCGTTGGGCGCAACGACCCGGGCTTTCTGCACAACGGTCCACTGGCCGGCCTGGTGGCGATCTGTGCCGGCTCCGACCTGATGCACCCGGTGGGTGCGCTGGCCACCGGTGCCATCGCCGGGGCGCTGTTTGTCTGGTGCTTTACGGCCGCGCAAGGCAAATGGCATATCGATGACGTGTTGGGCGTCTGGCCGCTGCATGGTCTGTGTGGCGCCTGGGGCGGGATTGCCTGCGGCATTTTTGGCCAGGCGGCCCTGGGTGGCTTGGGCGGTGTGAGCCTGCTCAGCCAGTTGATCGGCACTGCACTGGGTGTGGTGGTGGCGCTGGCCGGTGGCTTTGCGGTGTATGGCGTGATCAAGGCGTTCCATGGTTTGCGCCTGAGCCAGGAAGAAGAGTATTACGGCGCGGACTTGTCGGTGCACAAGATCGGCGCCGTCAGCCAGGATTAACCGTGGATTCATTGGCTCGACGGCATTTCGGGGCAGGCCTAGAATAGGCTCTTAATTTTTTGGTAGAGCGCTCATGCTTCCTGAATGTCAGCTGTTCGGCACGCTTGGGTGCCATCTCTGCGAAGTGGCCGAAGCCATGTTGATGGATTTTGTCGAGCATGGCTTGCTGGTGGAGCTGCTGGACATCGCTGAAGACGAAACATGGTTCCAGGCCTACAGCCTGCGCATTCCGGTATTGCGTCGGGTCGACACTGGCTCGGAACTGGGTTGGCCCTTCAGTCCCGACGAAGTGGTGGCCTTCTTGCGTTAATGATTTTGTTCCGCCCGTCGAACTTCAGGTTCTATCCCCTTGGCTTAATTGGCCGGATTCGGATACTGTATGCGCATACAGTTATTCGGGTTGTTGCCTTGTCTGCGCTGATTTTCGGCTTTGAGCGGGGCAAATCCGGGCGTGAGAGGGTGAGTCGTGGTCAATGTCGAACAATTGAAGAGCAGCGTTAACCGCATGTCGGTGGATGTAGTACGCGAAGCCGTCGCCGAATTGCGTCTGGACGGCTTGGTGACGGAGGGCAAGACACCCTTCAACAAGCTGCATTTCAATACCTGTTTCGCTGAAATCGAAGCCTTGTTTCAGCGTGCAGGCTATCACCGGCAGCTGGATGTCGTGGGCTATCAGGGGTTGTTGTATGCACTGTATGACCCGGGTCGCTGGGAGGCGGTCGACGTGTTGCGCTGGCTCAAGGAGTACACCGAGGCAGCCGGGCGTGCGCAGATACCGGCTTGAGGATTCTGCGCTAGGTTCGCTTGCGTTGCTGTTGGATAATGCCGCTCTGCATTCAAGGTAAGAGCTTTTGTATGTCCACTTCATCTTTTTCTGCTGCACACAGCCAGGCCAGCACGTTGTACTTGCCGCCTGGCCCGTGGCAGACCGTTTTCGATTGCCTGTGCGAGCACTTCAGCGCCATCGGTCGTGAACAGTGGCTGGACAGAATCGCTCGCGGACGCGTTCTCGATGGGCAGGGTGCGCCCATTGCCCTGGACCTGCCTTACAAGGAAGGCCTGCGGATTCACTATTTTCGCGAAGTGCCGGATGAAAAATCGATCCCGGTGGTCGAGTCGATCCTGTACGCGGACGAGCATCTGGTCGTGGCAGACAAGCCTCATTTCCTGCCCGTGACCCCGGCGGGAGAGTACGTTGAGCAGACCCTGTTGCGCCGTCTTATCCGTCGACTGGATAACCCGCACCTTGTGCCCTTGCATCGCATCGACCGGCATACGGCGGGGCTTGTGCTGTTTTCAGCCAACCCGCAAAGCCGATCGGCGTATCAATCGTTGTTTCCAACCCGAAAAATTGAAAAGCGCTACGAAGCTATTGCCCGGGCATTGCCTGAATTGACGTTCCCCCTGGTGCACAAGAGCCGGCTCATTGATGGCGAGCCTTTCTTTCGCATGCAGGAAGGTCCGGGCGCGAGCAACACCGAAACGGCTGTCGAAGTCCGGGAGAAGAACGGTGATCTCTGGCGTTATGGACTTTATCCGGTAACGGGCAAGAAGCATCAGTTGCGGGTGCACATGACAGCGTTGGGCGCGAGCATCTGCAACGATCCGTTTTATCCCCAGGTGCTCAAGGATGTGCAGGATGACTACGCCAACCCGCTGAAGCTGCTGGCCCAGGGGCTGAAATTTGTAGACCCGGTGTCCGGCGAGAACAGGGAATTCGAGAGCGCAATCACACTGCAATGGTGAGCAAGGGCGTCAAAAAAATCGAATTTGTGCGCAGCGCTACAGTCTTTTGATCAGGCGCCACGCATGTGGCGTCCGATGAACTTGGCGCCGCCGCAGGGTTATCAGGCGCGCCGAGACCTCCCAAGCAAGGAGATTTTCATGAAACGCACTGTTTTCGCTGGAATGTTGATTTGCGCCGCCATGTTGTCCTCTTCCGTCTATGCCGCAGACAACGATCTGTGCACCATCAAGCTGCAGGAACTCAAGGACAAGGTCACCAGCCTGCCTGCCACGTCCGAAAACACCACCATGGAAATCAAGCGGATGCAGGCCAGCGCTGAAGCGGCCCGGGCTGCCAAGGATGACAAGAAATGCATCACCGAAGCCACCCAGGCGCTGGCACGGGTGGATAAACTGAACAACGAGCCGAACCCGTAGCACCGGGTTTTCGGTTGCATACAAAAATGCCCCGACAAGTCGGGGCATTTTCATGTATCCGGTAGTCACCGCGAAAATTACAACTCTTTGACGGTACGAACCTGATCCTTGTTGATGCGGTTTTGCTTGCCATCCAGTTGTTCGAATTCGTAGAAGCCCGAATCCTTGTCATAGCTTGGCGTATCGACGGCCTGGATTTCGCGACCGTCATTCAAGGTGATCACGGTAGGCGATGCGCAACCGGCGAGGGTAGCGAGGCCCAGTGCGAGCATGAAAGTGGCCAGGGACCGTTGAGTCATGGAAGTGTCTCCGAAAATGAATTCTTTTGGTTGCTGGGGTTGAGACGTAAACAGCGCGTGCAAGTTCCTTGATACTCAGTCTGACACACCGTGTGGCATGCTTAATAGTTCCGGCGTATTAAGGTTTGCCAGGCGCGGATCGTTGTCGGGGCACTGCAATGCAGTAGCGCCCAGCCTGCGCATGAGTCGACCCGGGCTACGCTCCCCCTCCTTCCAGGCCGTTTCGAAATCAACCCGCAGGGCCAGGGGAATTACGCACAACAGGGGCTCCCAGTGATCGTCATGGCGCAGCATCAACGGTTTGTCGGGATGCTCGGCGGCGGCTTCGCGCATGCGGGTGAGCAGTGCGTTGTCGATGCGCGGGACATCACAAGGCAAGACTAGCAGGTGTGGATGCCGAGCAGCCTTCAGACCTGCAAGAATGCCCGCCAAAGGGCCCGGAAAGTCGCCTTCGTCGTCATGGACCAATTGATCGGCGTAAGGCGCGTACTGTTCCAGGTTCCGGTTGCACGAAACGATCAAGTCATCGCTCAGAGGGCGCGTCTTGCGGTGCAAATGCGCAATCAGCGGCTCGCCGTGCCATTCCAGCAATCCTTTGTCCTGGCCACCCATGCGTTGGCCACGGCCGCCTGCCAGGAGCAAAATGGAGCAGGGTGGCAACGCTGGGTTTGAAGTCATGGCAGGCCTCCGTGGGGGCGGCGAAAAATGGGGTCGCTGTGATATAACACCGGGCTGTTTCTCCTACAACTGGACGAGCCTATGAAAGCCAAGGCTGATGTACCTTTCGCACCGCTCAACATCGCGGTGTTGACGGTCAGCGACACCCGTACCCTGGAAACCGATACCTCAGGCCAGGTCTTCGTTGACCGCCTGACGGCTGCCGGACATAACCTGGCCTGTCGGGTCTTGCTCAAAGATGATCTCTACAAGATTCGCGCGCAAGTTGCCAACTGGATCGCCGACGACGTCGTACAGGTGGTGCTGATCACCGGCGGCACGGGCTTCACCGGTCGTGACAGCACGCCGGAAGCGGTGAGCTGCCTGCTCGACAAGCAAGTCGATGGTTTTGGTGAGTTGTTCCGCCAGATATCGGTGGCGGACATTGGCACCTCGACCGTCCAGTCCCGCGCGTTGGCCGGCCTGGCCAACGGCACGCTGGTGTGCTGCTTGCCGGGATCGACCAATGCGGTACGCACCGGTTGGGATGGCATTCTTGGCGAGCAGCTGGATTCGCGGCATCGCCCGTGCAATTTCGTGACTCACCTGAAACAGGCGGCACCCTGTGAATCCCGCGGGTAAGCCGGGCAAGACTGGCACCCTGATGCCGGTCGAGGTGGCCCTGGCACGCTTGCTGGAAATGGCGGACGCCTCACGGATTGTCGAGCGCGAGCGTTTGCCATTGGCGCAAGTCCAGGGCCGGGTGCTGGCCGATGATCTGCTGTCGTCCCTCGATCTGCCGCCGTGGCCCAATAGCGCGATGGATGGATATGCCCTGCGCGTGGCCGACTGGAACACAGAGCCGCTGGTCGTCAGTCAGAAAGTGTTTGCTGGCCAGGCCCCTGTTGAGTTGACGCCGGGCACCTGTGCACGAATCTTCACCGGGGCACCTGTGCCGCCCGGTGCAGATTGTGTCGAGATGCAGGAGAACGCCGAAGTCCTGGCGGATGAACGTGTACGTTTCACCGAAACCCTGGTCATCGGGCAGAACATTCGTGCGCAAGGACAGGAAACCACCGTGGGCGAACTGATCCTGCCCGCAGGAACACGGCTGGGGCCAATCGAACAAGGCCTGGCAGCCTCGCTGGGGTGTGCCGAGCTGGAAGTGATTCGCAAGGTACGCGTAGCGGTGCTGTCCACTGGCGACGAACTGATCGAGCCAGGTCAGGCGTTGGGGCCAGGGCAAATCTACAACAGCAACCGTGTGTTGCTCTGCAGCTGGTTGCAGCGCCTGGGTTGCGAGGTCATTGATGCCGGGATTCTGCCGGATGACCTGGACACCACGCGCACACGCCTGGGCGAGTTGGGGGATGTCGACCTGATTCTCTCGACCGGTGGCGTATCGGTGGGGGAGGCCGACTTTCTGGGTATCGCCCTGAGAGAAGAGGGCGAGCTGGCGCTGTGGAAACTCGCCATCAAACCAGGAAAACCCCTGACTTTCGGGCATTTTCGTGGCGTACCGGTGATCGGCTTGCCAGGCAATCCCGCCTCGACCCTGGTGACCTTTGCCTTGTTGGCAAGGCCTTATCTGCTGCGGCGCATGGGTGTCCTGGAAGTGGAGCCTCTGAAGGTGCAAGTGCCAGCTGGGTTCGACTGGCCCAAGGCCGGCAACCGACGCGAGTACCTGCGCGGTCGGCTGGAGAACGGCCGGGCCATCATCTATAGCAATCAGAGTTCCGGTGTGCTGCGTAGTGCGGCCTGGGCCGATGGACTGGTCGAGGTCATGGAGGAGCGAACACTGGTGCCAGGCGATGTCGTCTACTTCATCCCGCTGAGCGAAGTGTTGGGCTGAGTCTGGCCGCCGCCAGGCGTGCAAGCCCGGTCGATCGCGCCGGGTTTTGCACCCCTGTCCGATCAATGGGCCAACAGCAGCAGTACCACCTGATCAAAACGGCTGTTGGCGATCCAGCCCAGCAGCCCCAGCACTACGGCTGTTCCGACCGCCGAATAGGCAAGCCTGTGCCTGACGGACTTGATGTCACTGCGAATCTTTTCCAGGTCGCTGCGCAGGGTGTCCAGTGTCTCAAGCTCGTTGAGGCGATGTGGCATATCAACTTCTCCGCTGGATTTTCCATCGCTGACGAATTCAGCTTGATGATTGGCCCGTTTCATTACGAGCGGCATCACCGGAACCACCGGTGACCTGATGTCATGTTGTTGCATTGCACATCCTTGCGTCTGTCCTGCTGATGACTGAAAACCGCTGACACAAAAGTGGACCAATCGCCATTTCTGGTCAATTGAGCCGTTTCCTCACGTTTTGTAAGAAAAATCTCCTTATTGGACTCAAGTGTAAATAATTCAGTTTTTTGCGACTTTTCCGCAGGGAAGCAAGGTCACATGTCCCATACGCCATTCAATAATGGGAGTGACGACAATGAGCGAACGCAAGGCGCTGTTGATTTTGCATGGCAAGCAGGCGCTCAACGAAGCGGTTCGGGCCGCCGTCGACAGCAAGCGTGAACAAGGCTGGGAGCTGGCCGTTCGATTGACGTGGGAGGCCGGGGATGCGCAAAGGCTGGTGGGTGAAGCGCTGGATGCAGGTTATCGGCAGATCATCGCCGGTGGCGGCGACGGTACCCTGCGCGATATCGCCGAAGCGATGGCCGGACAGTCGCATCAGGCCAGCCTGGTATTGATGCCGCTGGGAACCGCCAACGATTTTGCCCGTGCTGCCGGTGTTCCACTGGAGCCGGATGAGGCACTGGCGCTTCTGGACGTTGCCCCCAGTGCCATCGACCTCGGGGAGGTCGGTGGGCAGGTTTTCCTGAATATGGCCACTGGTGGTTTTGGCAGCCAGGTTACGGCCAATACCTCCGAGGAACTGAAAAAGGTTTTAGGCGGGGCGGCGTATCTGTTCACCGGTTTGTCGCGGTTCAGTGAGTTGCATGCCGCCTATGGTGAGTTACAGGGGCCTGATTTCCACTGGAGTGGCGAGTTGCTGGCTCTGGGGATCGGCAATGGCCGGCAGGCGGGCGGTGGGCATGTGCTATGCCCGCAGGCCCTGGCTGACGACGGGATGCTCGACATCAGTATTTTGCCGGCGCCGCAAGAGCTGCTCAGCACCTTGAAAGACCTGCTGGCCGATGGCTTCGGAATCGACAACATGTTCGTTCGTGCCCGCCTGCCATGGGTTGAGATCAAGTCCTCGGAGGGTCTTTACATCAACCTTGATGGCGAGCCGCTCGAGGGTGACAGCCTGCGTTTCTCGGCCCGGCCGGCAGCGTTGTGGGTGCATTTACCCGAGCAGTCACCCTTGTTGAGCAAAGCCTGCGCTGTCAGTCATCCAGACTGATGATCTGCTCTCGTACGGCGAACAATACCAGGCCGGCCACGTCGAAGATCTGCAAGCGCTTCATGACTTGCGAGCGATGGGTTTCGACCGTCTTGACGCTCAGGCCCAGGCCGTTGGCGATTTCCCGAGTGGATTTTCCGCGCACGATCAGCCGCAGGATTTCCAGTTGGCGCGCTGTAAGGTTGTGTGAATCTGGCGACTCTACCGGGTTTTTCTGGGTCCGGTTCAATGCCTGGGTGATCACGGTATGGGCGATGGCCGGGCTCAGGTATCGCTCATTGTTACGCAGGGCGTGCAGCGCGTGTTCCAGTTCGGTGGCCGTGGTGTCCTTGAGCAGGTAACCATGGGCACCTGATTCCAGGGCCTGCATGATCAGGGCCGGGTCGGTGTGCATCGACAGGATCAGCACTTTGGCCTGCGGGCGGACTCGCTTGAGTTGCTGCAGGGCTTCGAGGCCGCCTGTCTGCTTCATGGAAATATCCAGTAGCACGATATCAGGCGACAGTCGCTGGACCATGTCGAGCAACTGCGAGCCATCATTGGCCTCGCCAATAACCGCATAGCCAGGAAGATCCAGCACCAGGGCGCGCACGCCTGCCCTGATCAGCGAGTGGTCATCCACCAGAAGTAAGTTACAAGTCAATGCATAACCTTATTCGGACTGGCCCGTTCGAACGCACGCGGCGCCCATGGGAAGAGGGCTTCGATTTGAGTGCCTTTGCCTGGCTCGCTGGTCACGGTCAGAGTGCCACCCAGTTGTTTGATCCGTTCCGACATCCCGGCCATTCCCCGTTGTCCCTCACGCCCCGGGTCGGTGGCGGGCGCGAAACCCAGGCCATCGTCACTGATCATCAAGGTCAGGCCCTGGGGCAAACGCTGCAGGCAGACCAGCAGGTTTTGCGCTTGGGCATGGCGCAGCATATTGGTGACGGCTTCCTGGGTAATACGAAAGGCCGCCACCGCTATTTCTTCCGGGATGCCGGTCAGTCGTTGATGGCATTCCAGGCTCCAGTGCACCGAAGTGTTGCTCAGCGTCTTGAGCAAATGCGCCCGCAGGCTGGCTTCCAGCCCAAGGCTGGTCAGTTGCCGGGGGTTAAGGATGGCCGATACATCGCGAACCTTGGCCAGGGTTTCCTCGAGCGTGTCGCACAGCACCGAGCACTGCGCCTGGAGGTCTTCGGGCATCCTGCGCTTGAGCCAGTCACTTTGGAGTTTTGCCGCCGTCAGCAACTGGCCGATGTCGTCGTGCAACTCCCTACTGAGGCGGTGGCGTTCGTTTTCCTGGACTTGCAGCAACCGATCGGCCAGCTCCTGGGGCTGGAACTTGATCGACTTGCGTGACAGGCGGTACTGCACCCACACGCAGCCCAGTGCAGCACTATCGAGTACCAGCAGGCCCAGCGGCAAGCGCGTGGACAGGCTGTAGACCAGCAGGCTGCCGAGCGTCGAACCGGCACACAGCAATAACGTGAACCGACGTGCGTTTTCTCGGGAGGGTGGCCATTTGGCAATTGACTTGAGGCTGGCGTACATAGCGGATGGAGCCAATGGATGTTCGCTGCGGGCTGATCGGTCATGCTCGCTGACAGATCGATGATTTTTATGGTCAGCTATCGATTTCAACTGAATTTTGTATAAGAAAATCAGAGTTTTGTATAAGAAATCAGGCCTGCAACTTGTTGGCTGCAATCGTTGCCGTTAATTGACGTCAACTAATGGGCGGCATAATACCACTTCGGATACCGTTGGTCGCGCCTGTGATAAAGATCCAGGAGGGCAGGACATAACGCGCAGGAATGGGGATGTCGTCACGCAGGGTTCGATTATTCAGGTCGTTACATATCAGAAAAGTCGGGTCAGACAGACAAATACTTGTACAAGCAATAGTTACTTGTTTCGAGGTGTCGCTGATCGATATGAAGTATTCAATTGCGACATTGATTCTGGTGATGCAGTTCTCTATTGCCGCTGAATTGTACTTGCAAAAAATTAAGCCTGGCGCTCCGTGTAAGAAAGGAGCGTGAGCGGCCTGGAATTAACCGGGGGACGAAATTGACTCTGGCCGACCTGGAACGCGAAAGCTTCGATCAGGGTGGTCTGTTCGGTTTCATCAAGGCTGAGCTGCCCGGTATTCTGGTCGATCAGCTCAAGTTGCCAAGCGATCAGCGTCAGGCAGTCCTTGAGCGCGTCCAGGGCTTCGTCGTGCAGTTCCATGTGGTTCAGGGCGTGATTGAGCAAACCATGGATATGCAATGAAAACTCTGACACGGCGGCGAGAGCGAGGGCATCGGCCTTGCTGGCGAGTTTGAGCAGGGTGCTGAGCAAGCAGTCAATGGCGTCCGGGTCGTTGTTGATCAATTGCAGATGACTCAGGCATTCCTCGGTTCTGGCCAGGAGCGTTTCAGCCTCGACGATAAACTCCGGAATACGCTTTGCCCACTCTTTACGATTGTTCGGCATGCTTATCTCCACAACGTCATGTCAAATGAGGAGGGTGTCGTGTCTTGAGTTCGCGCTCTGAACGGCTCAAGTGCGGGCTGGACGCTTGAGAGGGTGGCTGGCCACTGGTTTGCGATCGCACACAAATGCCCGACTCCACTTCATGCAATGAGAATGGCGTCACATTAATGGCTATTGGATATCGCGAATATCAGGTTGCACCTGATTGTTGCTAGGGGAATCCCTTACATGACGGAACTCATCGCGCGAACTGTGGTCGCGGCGAAGAGAATGCAGCAGATGAAATAACAGCGCCAGTAAAGCATGATGTTAATGTGGCATCAATGCCGGGCGCGGCATTTGCCAAAGGGGTCAAGGTCCAGCGAAAACCGCCGATAACCCTCTATCCAGTGAATTCATCCGAACAAGCCCAGGAGTCATCGATGGCCGGCATTCTCGATACGGTAGACCAACGAACGCAACTTGTGGGTGAGAATCGCCTGGAAATTCTCATGTTCCGGCTTGCCGGGCGGCAACTGTTCGCGATCAACGTGTTTAAAGTGCAGGAAGTCCTGCAACTGCCGAAGCTCACTTTGATGCCCCAGCGTCACCCGTTCGTTTGCGGCGTAGTCAATTTGCGCGGCCAGACCCTACCGGTCATCGACCTGTCCCAGGCAATCGGCATGCGTCCTTTGGTGCCAGGTCCTGGCAGCACGATCATCGTTACCGAGTACAACCGATCGGTACAGGCCTTCCTGGTCGGTGGGGTGGACCGCATCGTCAATATGAATTGGGAAGCCATTCTGCCGCCGCCCAGCAGTGCTGGTCGGCAGCATTACCTGACTGCGATCAGCAAGGTCGATGATCAATTGGTGGAGATCATCGACGTCGAGAAAGTCCTCGCCGAAATCGTACCTTACAGCGCCAAGGTTTCCCGGGAAAAACTCGAGGATCCAGTGCTGGAACGCGCCCGTGGCCGCGAGGTGCTGCTGGTGGATGACTCGAATGTGGCCCTGGCGCAACTGCGCGATACCCTGGGGCAGTTGGGCGTGAAGATGCACATCGCCAGCGATGGCTTGAAGGCCTTGAACATGCTCAAGGCGTGGGCGGATACCGGCGTTAATATGACCGACAAGCTGCTGATGGTATTCACCGACGCGGAAATGCCGGAAATGGATGGCTACCGGCTGACCACCGAAATCCGCAACGATCCGCGACTGCGTGGCCTTTACGTGGTGCTGCATACGTCCCTGTCCGGCAGTTTCAACGAATCGATGGTCAAGAAGGTTGGCTGCGACAACTTTCTCTCCAAATTCCAGCCGGACAAGCTCGTTGATGTGGTGCGCCAGCGTTTGGTGCTGGATGAGGTGCCGGCCTGACAGCCAGGATTTTTCGGCTGCACCCGATACCTGTGGGAGCGGGTTCGCCCGCGTAGGCGGCCTGACAGGCGACCTGTTATTTGTTGTCGGAGTACATATCCATTCCTGCGGTAACGGCCACTTAGGGTTTCGCCCTTACGGCGAGTCACTTTCGAAAAGCGCGAAAGT
>CXWK01087101.1_pt2 | contig 41381 bp, 31 predicted proteins | sample 590851 | NCBI WGS metagenome assembly CXWK01 (sample SAMEA3498364, study PRJEB10139) | wastewater metagenome | biome: wastewater treatment plant; material: activated sludge | place: Denmark | collected 2014-08-01
ACGATCAACAAGTTGCGGTGTTCGGCGTGATAAGCGGCCTTGGCACGTCGCGCCCACAGATAGGCCAGGTGAGGCCAAAGCAAGCCGTTGAACAGCATCACCCCCCATACCCAGGGAGCCGGGTCCAGGGGATACATCGCCACACTCACGCAGATCAAACCTAACACCAGGCCAAGGATGCGCGACGTGTAGAGCCTCTTGGCCAGTGAAAGTCCTTTTCCTCCCGTCTTTCCCATTGGGACCTCTGCACCACAGAACGAACCTGTTCACACCGCGATTGCAGGGTGTGCCCGAAGTCTAACAGGGCAAAGGCAAATAGCCATCACCGGCTGGCGGGACGAACTCCCGTCGCCTGCAAATCGTTGAATCTGCAGAAACGGCTATACATGAAGTGAAGGACTGAATCACAACGTTGAACAGGAGGCCCATGCACACCTTCGAAGTGCTGATCATCGGCAGCGGTTTTGGCGGCCAGTGCGCGGCGATCAATTTGCTCAAGGCCGGCATCGACGATTTTCGCCTGCTGGAACGACGGAATTTCTTCGGCGGCACCTGGTGCCAGAATACCTACCCGGGCGCCGCAGTCGACGTGCCCTCGCCACTCTATTCGCTGTCGTTCGCGCCCTACCGTTGGACGCAGATGTTCGCCGAACAGGCTGAACTGCACTGCTACACCCGCTACGTGGTGGAGCACTTCGGCCTGCGGGACAAGGTGGAACTGCAGGCCAATGTCGAGCGTGTCGAATGGGACGAAGAACATAAACGCTGGGCGGTTCACACCACCAAGGGCGCTTTTTATGCACAGTTCCTGATCAATGCCACCGGTCCCTTGAGCCAACCGGTGATCCCACACTTCGAAGGTCAGGAACGCTTTAGCGGCAAATCTTTTCATACCAACAATTGGGATCATTCCTACGACTACCGGCAAAAGCGTGTGGCCATCGTCGGCAGTGGCGCCAGCGCAGCCCAAGTGATTCCGGCGATAGCCCCGGATGTCGAGCACCTGCATGTATTCCAGCGCACGCCGCATTGGGTACTGCCAAGGGCTGACCGCACCTTCGGCCGCTTCCAGCGCTGGTTGCTCGGCCTCAAGCCGGCCTACAAGCTGCTGCGCTGGATGATCTACTGGCAATTTGAAACCCGGGTGATTGCCTTCAAATACTCGAAGCCGGCAATCGGCATGGTGCAGCATCAGGCACTGCGCTTTCTCAAACGCCAAGTGCCGGACGCCGAACTGCGGCGTAAACTGACGCCCGACTATACGATCGGCTGCAAGCGGGTAATTCTGTCGAGCACGCTCTACCCCGCGCTGTGTCGCACCAACGTGACATTGCACAGCCGCGAACAGGGCATCAAGGCCATCGATGAAACCGGCATCCTCATGCAGGACGGCCAGCACATCGACCTTGACCTGATCGTCTGGTCCACCGGTTACGACGCTACCGACGGGGTGATTTCCTACCCCGTCACGGGAAAAAACGGCATCTGCCTCAAGGACGTCTGGTCGCAATATCCGCGCGCCTATCTCGGCACCAGCCTGCCGGCCTTCCCCAACCTGTTTATCGTCACCGGGCCGAACACTGGAATCGGCCACACATCGGCACTGTTCATCATCGAATCGCAAATGAACTACATCCTCGATTGCATCCGCACGATAAAAGCACGCGGTTTGCGCAGCATCGAAGTACGCCCCGAGGCAGAACGTACCTACACTGAAATGATCCATAGAGAGATGAAACGCACAGTGTGGAAGTCAGGAGGCTGCCACAGTTGGTATCAAAGCAAGAGCGGTCATGTGATTGCCATGTTTCCCGGGTTCAGTTTCAGCTTTCATCGCTTGACCCGAACCTTGAAACCGGCGGACCACATCGTGTCCTGATCAGATAGAAGGAAGACGCTGATGCTTTTACTGGTTGTCGCTATCGCGGTATTTGCCGCCTGGAGCTGGTTGAGCTACCCGGCCATCGGGTACTGGCTGTACGACTTGAGCGTGGCCGTCGAGGCCAAGTTGTACAAATTGCACAAGATCGTCGTGCCCATCGCCGAAATGACCGTCTCGACCTGGCAAGGCGGGCCGTATGAGGCGTCCAGCAACGTGTTGATGCTCCACGGCTTCAGTGCCGACAAGAACCTCTGGCTGCGTTTTGCCCGGCACTTTGTCGGCAACTACCGGGTGATCATCCCCGACATCGCCGGCCATGGCGAAACCGGGTTCAAGGAGGGTGGCGGCTATGACATTCCCTTGCAAGCCAAACGCATGATCCAGCTGCTCGATGTCTGCGGGGTCGATAAGGTCCATGTCATCGGCAACTCGATGGGCGGCTACATCGCGGCCTGGCTGGCGGCCAACTATCCGGAGCGCATTGCCTCGCTCGCCCTGTTCGACCCTGCCGGGGTGACCGCGCCAGAACCCAGTGACCTGGAGCGGCATTTGGCCAGGGGCCACAACCCGTTCCTGATCCACTCACGGGAAGAATTCAAATACTTCTATGGCATGACCATGGCCGAACCACCTTGGGTGCCGCGCGTGGTGCTGGATGCCGTCGCCCATCGCTACCAACAGTCGCGTGACGAACTGGAAGAAATCTTCGGCGACTTTCGCGCCAGCCCGCCAATGGAACCCAGGCTGCCAGCGATCAAGGCGCCGGCACTGTTGCTCTGGGGGCGCAAGGATCGCTTGATCGATGTCAGCAGCGTGGCGATCTGGAGCAAGGGCCTGGCGGACCTGCGGGTGGAAATATGGGAAGGCATCGGGCACATGCCGATGCTCGAAGCACCCGCCGGTTCGGCACGCCTGTATCGGGAGTTTTTGGCATCGCTGCGCTCGGAAAGCCCTCAGGATCAACGACTGCACTGAACTGGCAGTCCTTTGCAGAATGAAGTCCGTCAGAAACTTCGTTTGCCGGCGTCGACGAAGGCTGCGATCTTTTCGCCCATCCTTCTCGTCAACGCGCCAGGAATTTTGTTCATGAGCCAGCCAAGCTTCATCAGCCCCGACCTGATCCGCCAACGCTTCTCCAAAGCGATGTCCGACATGTACCGCGAAGAAGTGCCGCTGTACGGCGCGCTGATGGAACTGGTGGAACAGACCAACCGTCACGTGCTGGACAACGACCCGCAAGTGGCCCAGCAGTTGAACAGCACCGGTGAAATCGAGCGCCTGGACCTGGAGCGCCACGGCGCGATCCGCGTTGGCACCGCGGCTGAACTGGCCACCCTGGCCCGCCTGTTCGCGGTCATGGGCATGCAGCCGGTGGGTTATTACGATTTGACCCCGGCCGGGGTGCCAGTGCATTCCACGGCGTTTCGCGCGGTGCATGAAGCGTCCTTGCAGGTCAGCCCGTTCCGGGTGTTCACCTCGCTGCTGCGCCTGGAATTGATCGAAGACCTGGAGCTGCGGGCCTTTGCCCAGTCGGTGCTGGATCAGCGTTCAATCTTCACCGCCGCCGCGCTTACGCTGATCGAACGCGCCGAATCCCAAGGCGGCCTTAGCGAAAAAGAGGCCGATGAGTTCGTCGACCAGGCCCTGGAAACTTTCCGCTGGCACCACAGCGCCACCGTTACCGCCGAGCAGTATCAGAAACTCAGCGCCCAGCATCGCCTGATTGCCGACGTGGTGGCGTTCAAGGGACCGCACATCAATCACCTGACGCCACGCACCCTGGACATCGACATCGTGCAGGCGCAGATGCCAGTGCACGGCATCACCCCCAAAGCGGTGATCGAAGGCCCGCCCCGCCGCCAGTGCCCAATCCTGCTGCGCCAGACCAGTTTCAAGGCGCTTGACGAGCCCGTTGCCTTCACCGATCAATCCGACACTCGCGGCAGCCACAGCGCCCGGTTCGGTGAAATCGAACAACGCGGTGCCGCACTGACGCCCAAGGGCCGGGCGCTGTACGACCGTTTGCTCAATGCCGCCCGGGACGAGCTCAAGGACTTCCCCAACGAAGCCAATGCCGCCCGCTACAACGATTTGATGGCGCAACACTTCAGCGAGTTTCCCGACACCTATGAGGGCATGCGCCAACAGGAACTGGCGTTCTTTCGCTACTTTGTGACGGAAAAAGGCCTGGCTGCGGCTGAACTGAAAACCTTGACGCTCGAAGGTCTGGTCAGCGGCGGGTATCTGCGCGTTGAACCGCTGGTCTACGAGGATTTCCTGCCGGTAAGCGCGGCCGGGATCTTTCAGTCAAACCTGGGCGATGCGGCGCAAACCCACTACGGCGTGCACTCCAACCAGCAGGCGTTCGAAAAAGCCCTGGGGCGTTCGACGATTGATGAACTGCAGTTGTACGCACAAACGCAACAGCGCTCGATCGAGCAGTGCCTGGCCGCCCTGAGTCACTAAACCAACCTGACGACCCTTGTAGGAGCCGGCTTGCCGGCTAAGGCGTCCTTAAGCATGGCGTTGGCCTATCGGGCGACTTCGCCGGCAAGCCGGGCTCCTACAGGATGTTCATTTCAACTTTGATAGCAAAGCCTCGGCCGCGGCCTGTGAAGACGCTGGATTTTGCCCCGTCAGCAGCAGGCCATCGGTCAGCACGTAGCTCGCCCAATCAGGCCCCTTCGAAAAAATCCCGCCCTTGGCCTTCAGCTCGTCCTCCACCAGGAACGGCACGACCTTGGTCAGTTGCACCGCTTCTTCTTCGCTATTGGTAAACCCTGTCACCTTCTTGCCCTTGACCAGAGGTTGGCCGTCGGCGTCCTTGGCATGGCGCAATACACCGGGCGCATGACAGACAGCCGCGACCGGCTTGCCGGCGTTGTAGAACGCTTCGATGAGGGCGATCGAATCACGGTCTTCCGCCAGGTCCCAGAGCGGGCCATGGCCGCCTGGATAGAAAATTGCGTCGTAGTCACCGGCCTTCACCGTGCCCAGCATGACGGTCGAGGCCAATGCGGATTGAGCCGCCGGGTCCTGGCGAAACCGTCGGGTGGCATCGGTTTGCGCATCCGGCTCGTCGCTTTTGGGGTCCAGCGGGGGCTGGCCGCCCTTGGGCGAGGCCAGGGTCAGTTGCGCGCCGGCGTCCTTGAAAACGTAATAGGGTGCAGCGAATTCTTCCAGCCAGAAGCCGGTTTTCTTGCCGGTGTTACCCAACTGATCGTGGGACGTTAGAACCATCAGGATTTTCATGTCGTCGTCACTCCATCTCGGAACTGCAAGAACAACATATAACACTTAGTTACAAGTTTAAGCCCGCGCCCCTCATTCGATTGAAAGTGCAGTCGTACTTTGAAAAAGTGTTCGCCCAGCGCTATGGCCTCGGCAATCCATGCACTGGTAAAGAACCCTGACACTGGGCGAACGGGGTGTATTTTAATAGATGTTTATGGATATGTCCGTGCTTTAAACATGAAATTTGCCGATACATATTCGATTGGATGTCGATTTAAATTCCATTAAAACCAACAATTTAAACCCACCAGTTCGGCCAAAATTGATTGTTCCCACACAAAAGTTGTATAGGAACAATCAGTGAAAAATCACTCAACTTCCGGACTTGCTGGTCACCTGCAGGATGTCGGTGTAAGTCACGTAAACGCTTTGTCCGACTTTCAGGTCCTTCAACTTGGCTTGAACTTCCGGTTTTTCGACAGTGATGGTTTTGGTCTGCCCCGCCGGGTTTTTAAAGGACACCTGGTTTTTCTTCAGGTCGATGTCGGTGATTTGCAGCTGGACTTGAACCTGACGATAAGCTTCGCCGCCAGGCACGCTACCAGGTGCATTGCGGGCTTCGCCGGCACGCTCCGAGCTGCCCGGCAAACCCTTGTCGACATCGGTGTCGAGGTAGGCCGCGACGGAGCGGGTGACCTTGATATCGACCTGATCGCCGGGTTTCAGCTGGCCGAGGTTTTTTGCCTTTTCGGTCAGTTGCACGTGGACCTGACGACCTTCCGGCCCTTCAAGCACCACTTGATGTTTGGCGGCATCGACCGACACGACTTTGGTGCTGACTTGATCAGCCTCCACGACGGCAGACAACGGGATATCTGCGGCAACGGCGCTGAGGCTGGCAGCGGACAACAAGGTAGCAAGGGTGACAGCTTTGGTCAGTGCATGAAGTTTCATAGGCAGAACATTCCCTGTGATGAATGACGACAAACGGCGCCGAAACAAGATCAAACGCCGTGTGTGGGATGAGCATAGACGCTGATCCGGGAGTGTTCGCAGTTTCTTGTACGGTCGATCCGCCGCTGGCGGTCATGCTTCAGGATCATCCAGTTCCCGGGTTACGTTGATCGCCGGTGAGTCCTTGTGGGATTGCTCCGCCCGGGCCTTGAGCGCCTGCCATTGTTCGAGATCTATGGCGCCCTGCCCCAGCAAATCGTCAGCCAGGCGCTGCAAGTCCATGTAATAGGAGTCAGGAGACTGCTGCCAATAAGCCTCGTCTTCAAACAGGCGCTGCCACGCGTCAAGGTCGGGCGGTGTGAGGTCTTCGCGCATGTCGGACTCCTGCGGGGGTGTTCGTACGGTAGAGAGGTGGACGCCGGGCGGAGTTCCGGTTGATTGCACGCAATGCGATTTCCCATGGGAGCTGGCGCAGGCTGCGATCTTTAGACGCTAATAACCGGTCATTTCCAGATACCCCTGCCCACCATGGCTGCCGCTCAACCGCACCGGCCCCTCCCAATAGGGAATGCGCAGATCCATCCAGGCTTTGGGATTCAGGGCGCTGATGACGATATCAAGGTGTTTGCCGGGGATCCGGATCGACCAGCGCACCGGCATCGTGTGCCCGGCCACCTTGGCGGTGTCCTGTGGAGTGAGAAGGATGTCGTCGGCGCTGAGCATTTGCGCCTGGCCCTGGGCGTCGATCCAGGTTCCGGTCAGGTAAGGTTCGCCGCTTTTTTGCCGCATGCGATAGAGCATCACCTGGTCGCCGCTGTCCAGGTGCAGGGAAAACCAGTCCCAGCCACTCTGGTTGGCGGTCAGGGGCTGGCTGCTCCATTCCCGGTCGAGCCACGCGGGGCCACGGACCTGGAAACGCTCGCCGTCGATCTCAAGCAGGCCGCTGGCCTGGAAAAACGGCTGGCTGTAGTAATAGGAAGCCTGGCCCTGTTCGGATTTCTGACTGAATCCCTTGTCCCCTTGCAGCACCAGCGGTCCATTCGAGGTCAGTCGCAGTTGATAGCTGAACGCCTTGTCACGGGCACTGAGTTGCAGATCGGCCAACGGGTCGGCCCCCGTTGCCTGACTGCTGAAACGCCAGTCGTCGATCCACGCATTGAAGGGCGCAAGGCTCACGCCGGCCTGCCCTACGCCGCCGCGGGCATAACGCTCGGCGGCGTGATGCACCGAGGCCGAGGTCACCGCCGCGTGGCCCAGCCAGATCGTCTGGCTCGCCCAGCCAGTCGCCTCGGGTGTCGCTTTCAAGGCACTGCGAAACAGCGTCCACTGCACGCCGAATTCGCGTCCGTGCTCATCCTTGAGGTTGGCGGTGACGTACCACCATTCGATGCGAAAGCCGTCATGAGGGCCGTGATCCGCCGGGAAGCTGAACACCCTACCGGGCACCACCGGCGTAAAGGCGGTCGCTTGATTGCCGAGGCCGGCAAAACCCTTCTCGACCGGCGCCGGCTGATCGCAACCAGCGAGCAACGCAACGACCAGCCACGCCCAACGCTTAATCCTCATGGGCAAAGGTCCTCAGCAGGTCCGCCGGTTGTGTGCGATACAGCGAATAAAGCGGCCACGCCGACGCCAGCAAGGTCGCCAACAACGCCAGCCCCATCAGCTGCAGCAATTGCAAGGGAAATACCCGCAGCGGCAGACGCCAGCCAAACGCCTGGACGTTGATCACGGTGTCCAGGCACCAGGCCAACGCAATGCCCAGCGGCAACGCCAATACCAACGTCAGCACCGCCAGCAGCCAGGTTTGCCCGAGGTTGAGCAGCATCAGTTGGCGGCGCGTCACGCCCAGCGCCCACAACGGCGCCAACTGCCCGAGACGGCTCTGGCTTTGCGTCAACAGGCTGATGAACAACGCCACGCCCGCCACGCACAGGGTCAGGCTATTGAGCGCGGCGGTGGCGGCGAAGGTGCGCTCGAACACCTGCGTCGACCAGCCCTTGAGCCGGGCCTGGTCGACGATGCGACTGTCCTCCAGGGCAAAACGCGCTTGCAGCGCGGTCACGAACGGCGTGATCAATGCCGGCTCGATACGCAGGTTGAAGCGATTCGGTGTCAGTTGCGGCCAGCCACGCAGCAAGTGATTGACGTTGACCAGCAGATGGCCCTTGGGATTGCCGTAGTCGGCATAGATCCCTACGATGCGTGGCGACCAGGGACCGTTGGGCGTGGCAATCGCCACCTGATCGCCGAGCCTGACCTTCAAGCGCCGCGCCAGTTGCTCGCTGAGCATTATCGCGTCGTCCGCCGCCAGGCTGTCCCAAGGCTTGTCGCCCACGGCCTCAAGCAACGGCCAATGCTGGCGATAGGTCGGATGATCGATCACGCCAAACACATCCGCCGGCCAGCCCTGCAATTGAATCGACACCTGCCAGTTGGGCAACACCGCCGTCAGTTGCGGTTGTTGCTGGAGCCAGCCGTACATCTCCCGGGCCTGGGTCGGGTTTTGTGGATTGAGGTACAGCTCGGCGGTCAGCCGCTGTTCCAGCCAGTCGCTGAAGGTGTGGCGGAAACCGGCGGTCATGCTGCCGGCACCGATGTTGGCTGCCAGGGCCAGCAACAAAGCCATCAGCGCCAGGCTCAAGGCCGGCAGTTGCTGGCGACAATCGGCGACAAACCACTGACCGAGTACCGTCGAACTGTGGTGCGTCAGCCCATTGAGCACGGCATTGAGTACCACCGGCAACGCTAACGCGGCGCCCAGCAACAGCGTGGCCATCAGCAAGAATCCGCTGGCCAGGCTGTCACCGCGCAACAACGCCAGCAACGCGATGCCCAAGGCAATCGCCGCGACCCAGCCCTGGCGGCGCAGCCAGCGCGCATGGGCCTGATGCCAGGCCTGGGGGTCGGCCAGGGCCAGCAACGGTAAACGCGCTGCACGCCACAAACTGTTGGCTCCCGCGAGCGCGGCGCCGAGCAGGCCCAGGCCGATACCGCTGAGCCACCACAGCGGGCTCAGGCTCAACTGCCCCGCCACTTCGGCACCGTACAACCCGCGCAGGCTGGCGGCGACATCCGGCAGCAACACGCTGGCCAGCAGGTAACCGCTGACGACACCCGCCACGCCGCCGATCAAGGCCAGAGCACCCAGCTCGACGGCCAGGCAGGCGATCAGCATCCGCGCGCTGACGCCGCACGCGCGCAGGGTCCGCAGCAAACCTCGACGCTGTTCCAACGCCAGGCCGATCGCGGCGTGCACGATGAACAGGCCGACCACGAACGACAGAAACCCCAAGGCGTCCAGGTTCAGGTGAAAGCTCTCGGTCAGGCGCGCCAGATTATTTTCTTCGTCGCTGGTCTTAAGCTGAAGTTGGCCCTTGAACGAATCGGGCAGTGTCGCGGTGAAATCCTTGGGCAGCAGCAAGCGCGATAGCTGATCGGGCAAACCGAGTATCTGCTGGGCAAAACCGATATCCACCAGCAGCACACCCGGCGCCATGTCAGCCTCGGCGCGCAGGGGCGGCAATGCCTGGCCGTTCAACGCCTGCGGCCGCTCGCCCGGCGCCAATCCCAACGCCTGCAGGGTCTGCGGCGCGATCCAGGTACTGCCTGGCGGGGTGAAAAACTCCACGACCTGTTCGATGGCCAGTGCCTGCCCCGCCACCTCGGAGCCGGCCGGCAGCGACACGGGCTCGATGCCCATCAGTTGCAGGCGCTGATCCTCGTGGCCCTTGAGCGTCAGCCGTCCTTGCAACACCGGCGACACCGGCCAGCCGGCACCGCGCAGGTCAACAAACAGCTGCTGGGAAAAGGTCCCGCCACCGGGTGCACTCAGGCTGGCCTGAGGTTCGCCGCCGATCAGCTGACTGGCCCTGGCATAGCTGTCCCGCGCCTGACTGTTCAGCGCTTGCACACCGGTGAGCAGGCTGGTGGCCAGCCACAACCCGGTCAGCACACTGAAAAACTGCACCGGGTGCTGCCGCCAATGGCTGAGCAGTGCGCGCAGGGTTTCACGAAAAATGCGCATCTCAGCGTTCGTCCACGGGCGCCAGCCGGCCGCCGTGCAGCACCACCTTTTCAGCCATGCGGGCTGCCACGCTGGGGCTGTGCGTGACCATCAGCAGGGTCGTCGGGCTGTCATCGAGCAGCTCCAGCAATAACTTCAGCACTTCGTCGCTGGTGGCTTCATCGAGACTGCCGGTAGGCTCGTCGGCCAGCAGCAGTTTCGGTTGCGACGCCAGTGCGCGGCCCAATGCGACCCGTTGTTGCTGGCCGCCGGAAAGCTGTTCAGGATAACGCCGCAGCAAATCATTCAAGCCCAACCGCTGCACCAGATGCGCCTGCCAGCGTGGATCATGGCGCCCGGCCAGGCGTGCTTGAAACGCCAGGTTATCCTCCACCCGCAAACTGCCGATCAGGTTGAACTGCTGGAACACCAGGCCAATCTCAGTGCGCCGCCAGCTCGCCAGTTGCCCCTCGCTCATCTGCTCCAGGCGATGTTCACCGCTGCGGATGCTGCCGCGATCGACCTTGTCCAGCCCGGCGATCAAATGCAACAAGGTGCTTTTGCCGCTGCCCGACTCACCCATCAACGCCAGGCTGCTGCCGGGCTTGAGGGTCAGGTTGACACCTTGCAGCACCGGCAACGGGCCTTGTGGGGTGGCGTAGCTTTTGAAGACATCCTGGACTTCAAGCATGGCAGAACCCGTTCAATGAGCGTGGGCCAAGGATAGCGGCCCGCAATGGTTTTTGTCCGTTGCCGATTGCGGCCCTGCGCGGCCGTTTCGAATGAAACCGAACGACGCTTCTCGTCGCAATTACTGAACCCGGGTAGCAAAAGATCATAAACCCGCTATTACGTTAGTGATTGCCCTTCATTCATTGCAAATCGTCACAGGTACGCCCCACGATGCGAAATCCACTCAAGCATTCGAGAGCTCGATCTGTTTTTCTTCTGGGTGTTATCTCAATGGGGCTGACTGCTTGCACCAGCGATGAGAAAGCCGCCAATGAAATAACTCGGCCCCCTATTGATGACAGCGAAACGTCGTCTGTGCGCATCACGACGAGTTGGCTACAACACTCACTTAGCCAAACTGGTTGTCTGCAGCGCGCCAGAGCGGCCCTGACAAAAGCGAGATATTTTGTTGAAGCAGGAGAAAGATCAGTCTATGGGTTGCGTGAAGGCATGACTTTTTCGATTCGCTGCGACTATGAAGGCGTTGCATTTTTTGCAGTGGCTTATCGCAAAAGGCCAAGCGCTCAAACCCAGGATCGGATCTTGAATGAAATCACCCGGCTGTTTTAGCCCGAGTGCCTGGTTGCAAGCCTACGAGTCAGTCCCCGCGCAGAATCAGCGCATGCGCCCCCTCCCACTCGGCGAAGATTTTTTGCCCGGAGCGCACGCCAAGCAAGTTGTAATCGGCATGCCGTTTCTGCACCTGCAACTCAATCCCGCCGCAGGCTTCGAGATAGATGTTGACCATCGATCCGATGAACTCTTCACCGACGACGGTGCAGTTCAACCGGTTACGTCGCGTAGGCTGCGCGGTCAAGTCGATATGCTCGGCGCTTACGCAGACCGTAACGCGCTCAGCGGGAACAACCGTTTTACCCTCCGGTAGCCGCGCCAGGAATCCACCGTGCTCGGTATCCAGGCAAACCAGCCCGCTATCGTCGAAGCCAACGACAGTGGCATCAAGGATGTTTTTACCGCCAACGAATTCGGCAACAAAGCGATTGTGAGGCTCAAGGAAAACCTCCTGCGGCGTGCCTATCTGTTCGACCCGACCTCGACTCATGATCATCACACGATCGGCCATTGCGAAGGCTTCGGATTGGCTGTGAGTGACGTAGACAAAGGTGATACCCAGGTCCTTCTGCAGTCCAGTCAGCACGCCTTGCATGCGCACACTCAGATGAGCGTCGAGTGCGCTCAGCGGCTCGTCGAGCAGCAGGATTGGCGGTTCGGTGACCAGCGAGCGCGCCAGCGCCACCCGTTGACGCTGGCCACCGGAGAGCAGGCTGATGTCGCGCGTGGCAAACTCTTGCAATCCCAGTCGCTCAAGCCATTCAAGCGCCTTCTTGCGTCGCTCTGCCTTGGCCATTCCTCTCATGCGCAGGCCGAATTCGACATTCTCCAGCACGTTCAGAAACGGGAAGAGTGCGAGGTTTTGCCAGACCAGTGGCGTCTCCCGGTCCCAGGAGTAGAGATCGTTTATGCGCTCACCGTTAAGGCGAATTTCCCCTTCACTGGGCTTATCCAAACCCGCGAGCATGCGCAGAGTCGTGGTCTTGCCACAGCCGCTCGATCCCATGATCGCAACGAACTCACCTTTATGGATTTCCAGGTTCATGCGCTCGACAGCCTGGTAGCTGCCGAAATGCTTGACCACGTTGTCGAATACCACCAGCGGTTGAGTCATGTCTGAATCCTTCGTGTCCGGATGATTTTTCAAGGGTGGTATCAGGCACTCGCGGGCTTGCGCCGACGCATCAACAGCAATTGCGCGAGAATCACCAGGGTCATGGTCGTGATGAACACGATCGTGCCGATCGCGTTGATGGTCGGGCTCACCTGCCCTTGCAAGGTGTTGAGGATGCGCACCGGTACCGTCTCGTTAAGTCCCGATACGAACCAGGCGACAGCGAACTCATCGAAGGAAACGGCCATGGTCACGAACAGCGCGGCGAAAATGCTCGGCGCCGTGAACGGCAAGATTACATAGCGCATGGCCTTCCACTGATTGGCCCCCAGGTTCCAGGCCGCAGCCTCGATGTTGGGGTCCATCTGCGCCAGACGCATCCGGATGACCGCCATTGCGAAGGGGGCACACATCACGATGTGGCTGATCATCACGGCGTAAATCTCGCCGGAAAGCCCGATTCGCGACAGGAATGCCAACATCGCCAGCCCCATGATCACCACCGGAATGGTGGGCGGCAGTAGCGCGAGCGCCATGTAGATCGACTTGCCGAAGAACCCGTAACGAAAGTCCGTGTAAGCCGCAGTGAAGCCGAGCAGGGTCGATATCACCGACACGACCACACCCACCGTGAGGCTGTTCCTGAAGGCCTGCCACACCGCTGGGTCGGAGGCGATCGTCTCGTACCAGTGCAGGCTGAAGCCCCCCAGTGGCAAGGAGGGGAAGCGGTCGATGTTGAACGAGAACACGAAACTGCCGGCAATGGGCATGAAGATGAAGATGAACACCAGTACGACAAAACTGCGCAGCAAGAAATTGATCATCCGATGCTCGTTCATGCACGCCTCCGGTAAGCGAAGCGAACCGCGGCAAAAGCCGAGAGGAGCAACGTCGCGATCATCATCGTTGCGATCACCGCCGCCCGTGGCCATTGCTGGCCGGACTTGGTGGTGTCAGTGATCAGCGTACTCAGGGTTGGCGGCTGACCACCGCCCAGATAAAGCGGGCTTACAAAATCGCCGAACGTCAGTATGAAACAGAACAGCGCCGCGACGACGATACCGATCCGCGCCGACGGCACTACCACCAGCAACACCGTTCGCCATCGTCCGCAGCCGAGGTTGTGCGCGGCCTCGATCAACGAGCGGTCGACGTACATCAGGCTGAACAATTGCAGCAAGATCACCAATGGCAGACATAGCGTGAAATAGCCGACATAGGTGCCGAACGCCGTGTTCAGCATGGCAAAGGGCTCCAGGCCGACCAGGCCAAGCGCGGCGTTGAAGATACCGTTGTCGCTGAGAAACACCTGCCATGAATAGGTGCGCACCAGGTAGCTGGTGAAGAACGGTGTGACCAGCAGCAACACCAGCAACTGCTTTGCCGACTCGCGGAACTTGAAGGCGATTGTATAAGCGCAGGGAAAAGCCACCAGGCTGACCAGAACCGTGGCACCCGCCGCCATTGCAAGGGTGTGGACGTACGCATCCCAGAAGAAGCCACGGCTGAGCATGTAACTCCAGTTCTGCCACTCGAACGTCGGCACCATCCGGAAATTGCGTACCAGCCAAAAGCTGATGGCCACCAGAAACACCAGCGGCAATACGAAGAAAATCAATTGCCAGATCAGGATCGGCATCGAGACACAAAGGCCAAACCACGGTAAGCGCCACCCCCTCTTGCTGGTGGCGCGGCGCGTTTCGGCGCGCGCGTTATCGGAGAGCTCCGACGGCGAAGTCTTCAACTTGTCTGAAATCATGGGGACCACCTCCGCGCGGCTCGTCAAGCACCCTTGTATTGCGACCAAAAGTCGTTCCACTCATCCAGGCTTTGCTGGACCGGGAGTTCGCGGTACTTGATGCGACCATCGCGGATGTCGTCCATGACATTGCGCTGACCGAGCACCATGCCTTGGCGCCTGGCTTCGTCGGGATCGGTGCGGTTGAGCAGCTCCCAGCCTTTTTTGCTCGGGATGAGCGCTGGGTAGGCGGCCATCTTCGCCGACTTGACCTGGCCTTCCGGTGAGGTGATGTACTGGATGAACTTCTTCGCCAGATCCGGGCTGTGTGCTTTCCTGGCGATGCAGTAAGACTCCGTCCATTGCAACCCGCCCTCCTTTGGCAGCACGGTTTTCACCGGTGCGCCGGCGCGTTGTAAAACGCCGGTGATCCAGTCACCTATGCCACACATGGCATGGATCTGCCCGTTCTTGAGCGAAGAAAAAGTCCCGCCATAATCGAAGAAGCCACCGACCTGCGGGCGCAGACTCATCATCTTCTGCTGGACGCTTTGCCAGTGCGCGACATCGATATCGTACGGGCGCGCATTACCGCCCATCAAACTGATCTGCCCGAGGTTAGGCAGGTGCCAGTCGAAGTGGCCGACCTTGCCCTTGAGGCTCTGGTCCCAGAACACGTCATAGCTCTGCACCTTGGCTTCGGGAACCTGTTGGGTGTTGTAGGCGATGCCGAGGAAGCCGAAGCGGATCAGCACCGAGTAGAGCTTGTCCCCCTGCCAATGGCCAGGGAAATGCTGGAACTCCGGGTAGAAGTCATCGAAGGGGTAGTCAGCGGGGTCGAGTGGCTCGATGTATTCGGCGGCATTGAGTTGCTGGACGTATTCGGCGTCGGACAAAATCAGATCGAATGTGCCGGGCGGGGATTGCGAGATCAGCCCCAGCATGTTGTCCCCACCGGTGTAGTACTTGGCCCGGACCTTGACCCCGTACATGCGCTCGAAATCGGCGACGATGTCCGGCTCGGCGTGTCCGGCCCATGCAAGGATGACCAGTTCCTTTTCCGCTGCGGCAATGCTTCTCAAGGGCAGCAAGCCGGACAGCGCTGCGGTGCCAGCCAATAGGCTGGTGGTCTTGAGGAATGCACGGCGTGAAAGGTCGATGCGATTTTTCATTATTGTCTCTCCCGGGTGATGGAAGTGCGCTGTCGATTGCCTGCTATCACTGCCAACCCACTCATCATTTGCTGGCTGAATGCATTGCAGCAGTTCGCCATCACCCATTTTTGTGCGCGCCCGACCTGGACTTTGTCAGATCCGACCTCCATCCCCATCAAAAGCGGCACACCCCTATCCGATAATCGGACATAAATGACAAACCATAGGGTGTTTTGTCATTTACGGGTCGGATTTAGACAATTCGGTGCCCCCACCCTCTGATCGAATTGCTGCATGCACCGCCTTCGATTCCTGCAAGCCAAAGGGCCGCTTTAACGGCAGGTAAACACCCCATCCCGCGGCTAACAACCAGCAAGCCATCAACCACTTTCCAAGGGTCTGTAGATGAACAACAGTGTCGTAATTGGAGAACTCACCTGGCCGGAGTACGCAGAGAAGGTCGCCACTGGCTGCCCTATCTTTCTGCCAGTGGGAGCACTGGAGCAGCATGGACATCACATGTGCATGGAGGTCGATGTACTGCTGCCTACCGCGATCTGCAAGGCAGTCGCGCAACAGGTCAACGGCCTGGTGCTGCCTGCCCTGGCCTACGGCTACAAGTCCCAGCAGAAATCAGGCGGCGGCAACCATTTTCCTGGAACCACCAGCCTCGATGGCGCCACGCTGACCAGTACCGTGCAGGACATCATCCGCGAACTTGCACGCCATGGTGCCCGCAAACTGGTGATGATGAACGGTCACTTCGAAAACTCGATGTTCATTGTCGAGGGCATAGACCTTGCCCTGCGAGAACTGCGCTACGGTGGCATCAGTGACTTCAAGGTAGTCGTACTGTCCTACTGGGACTTCGTCAACGATCCGGCCGTCATCGAAAAGCTCTACCCCGATGGATTCCTCGGCTGGGATATCGAACATGGCGGTGTTTTCGAAACGTCGCTGATGCTGGCCCTTCACCCCGACAAGGTCGATTTGAACCGCGCGGTTGACCACCCTCCCGCCACCTTCCCGCCTTACGACGTCTTCCCCGTCATCCCGGAGCGCACACCCGCCTGCGGAACACTGTCATCTCCCAAAGGCTCCAGTCGCGAGAAAGGCGAGCTGATTCTCGAAGTCTGCGTCTCGGGCATCAGCACCGCTGTGCGCGAAGCTTTTGATTTGGACACCTGACGAACATACGGACGTGCCGAACCAAGTATCCACGGTTAATGCTTCCCCCTCCCCAAGTACAATAAAAAGGGTAAGTCTCATGTCCAGCAGCTCAACCTTGGCCCCAGGCCTCAAGCAGCGTCACGTCACCATGCTGTCCATTGCCGGTGCCATTGGCGCCGGCCTGTTCATCGGTTCAGGACACGCCATCGCCTCGGCGGGCCCCGCCGCCATCCTGGCGTATATTTTTTCCGGCACTTTGGTCGTGCTCGTGATGCGCATGCTCGGCGAGATGGCCGTAGCGTCGCCCGATACAGGATCGTTTTCGACCTACGCCGAGCGGGCGATGGGACGCAGTGCCGGCTTCACCATCGGCTGGCTGTACTGGTGGTTCTGGGTGCTGGTCATTCCGATTGAAGCCATCGCCGCTGCCGCCATCCTGCATGCCTGGTTTCCCTCCATTCAGACCTGGGAGTTCGCGATTGCAGTCACCGGCCTGCTGACGTTGACCAACCTGTTCAGTGTCGCCCGGTACGGAGAGTTCGAGTTCTGGTTCGCCATGCTCAAAGTCATCGCGGTGCTGGGGTTTATCGCGCTTGGCGCGCTTGCCCTGGTGGGCGGATTACCGGATACGACGGTCAGTGGTGTCGTTCAATTAAGCCATGAGTTTGGCGGTTTCATGCCCAATGGCATGACCGCTGTCGTCGGTGCGATGCTCACCACGGTGTTCAGCTTCATGGGCACGGAAATTGTCACCATTGCCGCTGCCGAATCGCAAAACCCCTCAAAACAGATCACCCGCGCGACCAACTCCGTCGTCTGGCGAATGGGTATTTTCTATATCGTCTCGGTGTTCCTCATCATCTCCATTGTTCCCTGGAACGACCCCATGCTCATGGAAGTCGGTTCGTACCAGAGAGCGCTCGAGTTGATGAACATTCCACACGCGAAAATGATCGTCGATATCGTCGTGCTGATTGCTGTAGCCAGCTGCCTCAACTCAGCCATCTATACCGCGTCACGCATGGTCTACTCCCTGAGCAAACGCGGTGATGGCCCGCGACCGCTGCAGAAGACTTCTGCTTCTGGAGTGCCCTTTGTGGCGGTGCTGGCCAGTACGGCGGTAGGTTTCCTGACCACGGCACTCAATTACTTTGCACCCAATGAGGTGTTCTCCTTCCTCCTGGCCAGCTCCGGGGCTGTTGCGCTGTTGGTCTATCTGGTGATTGCCGTTTCGCAACTGGTACTGCGTAAAAAGATGAATGCTTCGGGACAACCGATCGCCTTCAAGATGTGGTTTTTCCCCTGGCTCAGCTACCTGGTCATCGCCTGCATCTTGAGTATCCTGGTGGTCATGCTGATCTTGCCGCAGCACCGCATGGAGGTTATTGCGACGGGTGCGCTGACCCTGTCCATCGTCTGTATGGGTGCAATCTTTAACGCCAGGAAGAAGACCGTGCAGGTCCTCGACATTGCGCAAACCGAAAATGCTTAAGCGCAATCCCCGATAGCAACACTCATCCTCGTTCACCTCTTTCCGGCCGCTCGCCACCACGGAGCGGACCGGTTTTTTTTGTTGATCACCCATGCCTTATTTCCCCACGTTTTCCGCGCCCCCTTCAGACAATCCAGACTCATGGCATCTTGCGTGCATATTTCTTTCGTCACGGCCTGTTGACCGGACACTCGGTGTAAAATCCTGAAGCCTGTAGACAGGGCTTACAATCACAAGAACGAGATGACGTTTCCCGTAACGGCAGCTTGCCGCGGAGCACGTCACTGATGCAGTTGAGGAGCGGTAATAATGGCGAAACTCCAGGTGGCGAAACCCGCCGCAGGACGCTCGGCGAATGAACAACAGCCAGTGAAGACCGTGGGTTTCCTGGTCATCCCCAACTTCACAACCATCGGCTTCGCCGCCGCCGTGGAAACCCTGCGCATGGCCAACCTGGCCGCGCGCAAACCGATGTTTCGTACAGTCATCATCGCCGCCAGCCTGGACCCGGTGGCGGCCAGCAACGGCATGCGCATCCTGCCCGACCACAGCATCACCGATGCACCAAAGCTGGACATGCTTTTCGTTGTCGGATCAAACCCGATCGTCTCCAATCACAGCAGCCGACCACTGCTCAATTGGCTACGCAAGCTGGCGCATGATCAGGTGCCACTGGGTGGGATTTGCACCGGCAGCCACTTGTTGGCCCGCGCCGATCTGCTCAAGGGCTATCGTTGCACGATTCACTGGGAAGACATCGAAGCACTGAAGGAACGCTTCCCGGGGATCATCATTTCCAACCAGCTGTTCGAGCTGGACCGTGATCGCTATACCTGCTCCGGTGGCGTGGCTTCCATGGACATGACCCTGCAGTTGATCGCCCGCGAACCCGGTGGTCGGGACATCGCTGCCCACACCGCCGAGTTGCTTTTGTGTGATCGGATCAGGGGGGCGCAGGAACAACAGCGTGTGCCCCTGCGGCAGAAGCTGGGCACCTCGCAGCCCAAGCTCAGCCAGATAGTGGCGATCATGGAAGCCAATCTTGAGGAGCCGGTGGGCCTTGAGGAGCTCGCACGGTTGAACGAGGTGTCGGTGCGCCAGCTGGAACGTTTGTTTCACAAGCACCTGCAACGCACGCCGAGTCAGTACTACCTGGAGTTGCGCCTTGCACGGGCGCGACAGCTGTTGCTGCGCAGCGAATCGCAGGTACGTGACATCGCCCTCGCCTGCGGCTTCGTTTCGCCGGCGCACTTCTCCAAATGCTACAGCCGATTCTTCGGTGTATCGCCTATTGGTGAGCGCAAGCAGGTGGCTGCGGTGCACTGATTCAATATTGATGTTGGCTGGACTGGCCCCTTCGCGAGCAGGCTCGCTCCCACATTGAACCGCGTCCTCCTGGACAACTCGGTCAACTGTGGGAGCGAGCCTGCTCGCGATGGCTTACTCAAGAACACTCAAGACATCAGTCCTGCAAAGCCTTATGCGCCGTCTCCCGACTCGCCAGCATGGCAATCAACGCCACCGCCGCAGCCGCCAGAAGATACCAGGCAGGGGCCATTTTGTTGCCGGTCAGTTGGATCAGCCAGGTCGCGATAAACGGCGCGGTGCCGCCGAACACCGCGTTGGCGATGTTGAAGCTGAAGGCAAAGCCGCTGAAGCGTACGCGAGTGGGGAATATCTCGGCGAGAAAGCACGGCAAGGTGCCGTCGTTCATCGCCAGGATCGCGCCAAACGCAATCTGGATCATCAGAATTACAATCAGGGGCTGATTCTCCAACATCCCGAACAGCGGAAATGTCAGCGCCAGGAACAATACCGAAGCGGTCACCAGCATGGTCTTGCGGCCGAATCGGTCCGACAGCTTGCCCATCAGGAAAATCAACCCGATATAGGTCGCCAGTGACACCGTCGACGCCAGGAACGAATCACTTTCGCTCATGCCCATTTCGGTGGACAGGTAGGTTGGCATGTAGCTGAGCAACAGGTAAAACGCCACGGCATTCAGGCAGGTAGCGCCGATCCCGATCATAACGCTGCGTCGGTGCACGGTCAGCAATTCGCGAACCGGAGCATGGGTCGCGCACTCCTTCGCTTCAAGGCGTTTTTCCATCTCCAGGAACTTGGGCGTGTCTTGCAAACTCATGCGGATATAGCGCCCCACCAGCCCGAATGGCGCCGCCAGCAGAAAGGGTAGACGCCAGCCCCAGCTGTGCAGGTCCTCGACACTCATCCACGCATGCAGGCCGGCGACAAACACCGCACCAAACAGCAAACCCGCCGCCGTGCTCGCCGGGACAATGCTGGTGTACAAACCGCGCTTGCCCTCGGGCGCATACTCGGCGAGAAAGGCCGAAGCCCCGGCGTACTCACCTGAAGCTGAAAAGCCCTGGAACAAGCGAATCAGCAGCAACAAGGCCGGCGCCCACAAGCCGATATGGTTGTAGGTCGGCAGGATGCCGATGCAAAAGGTCGAGACAGACATGATCAGAATCGACCAGGACAGCGCACTGCGCCGCCCGTATCTGTCACCGAAATGCCCCCAGACCAGTCCCCCCAGCGGGCGGACGATGAACGACAGCGCGAACACTGCAAAAGTCGCCAGTAGCGCGGTCGCCTTGTCGGTTTGCGGAAAAAACGTCAGGGCGATGACGGTTGCCAGGTAGCCGTAGGCCGCATAGTCGAACCACTCGACGAAGTTGCCCATGAAGCTGGCACTGGCTGCGCGCCGCAGGGCCTTGCGTTCGGCCGTTTGTTCAAGTTTTTCTGCCATGGTTGGCGTCAGGCTTGAGGTTTGGGTGCTCATTGTGCACCTCCGGTGGTAGAGGTGCGGTTATCGAAATGAAAGGTCGGGACGTAGGACATGACAAAACCCTCTATTGTTTTACTTGGCAGGGTTAAGGCTCGGTAGATGCTGCGCGTTCTTGGGCACGCATGCGCCATTTTTTTCCGGTTTATCTCAGCCACCGGGAAGATTTTTCGCCAATCGTCAAAGCAAAACGCCGCACAGCTTCACTGTGCGGCGCAGGGCCTTACTTCTTGATGATGTTGTGTTCCGGGCCATACGGGAACTTGGTGATGTTTTCCCCGCCCTGCTCGTTGACGATCAGGATGTCGTGTTCACGATACCCGCCGGCACCTGGAAGGCCCTCGGGCAACATGATCATCGGCTCAATGGAGACCACCATCCCCGGCTCCAGCACGGTGTCGATGTCTTCGCGCAGTTCCAGTCCGGCTTCGCGGCCGTAATAGTGGCTCAGCGTGCCGAAGGAGTGGCCGTAACCGAAGGTGCGGTATTGCAGCAGGTCGTGCTCCAGGAAGATCTCGTTCAATTGCAGCGCGATATCGCAGCAGCGCATGCCCGGCTTGATCAGCTTCAGACCGGCCTCGTGCACTTTGACGTTAACTTCCCACAAGCGCAGATGCTCGTCGGAGCAATGGTCCAGGAACAACGTACGTTCCAGCGCGGTGTAGTAACCGGCGATCATCGGGAAGCAATTGAGGCTGAGAATGTCGCCCTTGTTGACCTTGCGCGATGTCACCGGGTTATGCGCGCCGTCGGTGTTGATGCCGGACTGGAACCAGGTCCAGGTGTCCATCAACTCGGAATCCGGGAAGGTGCGGGCAATTTCTCGCACCATGGCCTGGGTAGCGTGCAGGGCCACTTCGTATTCCGGAACCTGGTCACGCAATGCCTCGACGACGGCGGCACCACCGATGTCCGCGATCCGTGCACCATGACGAATGATCGCGTGTTCTTCAGCGGACTTGATCATGCGCATGCGCATGCACGGTGCGGCGATATCCACCAGTTCAGCCTGCGGATAGCGGCTGGCGAGCTTGTCGCGATTGAGCAAGTTCAGATGGTCGAACTCGATACCGATGCGCCCGGCCTTGGGCAAGGCCTGCTGGATCGCGACGAAGTAGTTATCGCGCTGCCAGTCCGTGTAGACGATATTTTCAGTGCCGACGGTACGGCGCCATGGCTGACCGCCGTCGATGTTGGCGCTGATGGTCACCGCGCTGTCCTGGGTCACGACCAGCGCGTACTGACGCCCGAAGGAGCAGTACAGGAAATCGCTGTAGTAGTTGATGTTGTGATAGGACGTGAAGACGGCCGCGTCGATATTGTTCTGCGCCAGGTAAGCCCGCAATTTGGCTTGGCGGTTGGCATATTCTTGGGCCGAGAACGTCGGACTTACCTTTTCGCCGTTCTTGATCTGGATGGTTTTCGGCATTTGCATGTCATTTATCCTTGTCATTGATTGAGCTACAGGAGGCGCCAATCTGGCGGGCCGCTGAAGATCATTCGAACAGATGCAAGGTGAGGTTTTTTGCGCGAATCCGACCTGTAATTGGTCATATCCGCTGTTTGCGAAAGCGTCCCCTCGGGGTTTTGCGCACAAAAAAGCCCCCGGCAAGCGCGGTAAAAGCCGCTTGGCGGGGGCATTGGCAAATGGGTAGCGCGGTCAGTGAGGGAACGACGGCAGGACGACTGGAACTGCTCGCGATGAGGCCGGCGCATTCAACATTGATGCCCGCTGACTCGGCGCCTTCACCCCCATATGGTCGCGAGGATGCGCACCGAAGTACTGGCGATAGCAGCGAAAGAAATGTTGCAGCGAGACGAAACCGCACGCCCTGGCGACATCCGACAGCGACCGCTCGCCGGCATGCAACAACTGCCGCGCCTGTTGAAGCCGCAAGTCCAAGTAGTGTCGGGATGGCGAACAACCCAGGCTACGCTTGAACAGCCGCTCCAGATGGCGACGGGAAATGCCCATGGTCTCGGCCAGTTCATCGATACCCAGCGTTCGGCTCAAGTGCTCGCTCATCAAAGCCAGGGTTGCCTGAAGTTTTTCCGGGGCATCCTGCACGGGCAGTAGGGGCCGGGCCTGGCGTGCTGCATGCTTTGCCATCCGTAGTATCAAGCCACGACCGTGGTACCTTGCGAGAAGCTCGTGCATCAACCCTTGAACAGCCTGCGGGCCGACACACGTCAGGCGTTGGCGGTCGACGCAGAACGGCGCAGCCACCGGTGTCAACTTGCTGAAAGCGGCAAACTCCAGTGATGCAGCGGGCTTTGGCAAGCTGCAACGGACACCCTCCAGGGCACCAATTTGCGCCAGCAGCCAGCCTGCCTCGCCCAATGCCCCGAGGCTGATCGGTTGCGCCGCCCAGTGGCTCAACTGCTGGCGCATGTCTGGATCAAGACGCAGGTTATCGCCACCACAGAGGATCAACACATCGAACGGTTGCCACTGACCCAGTCGAGCGGCGGCGGTTGCGATGCCGTTACTGGCGTTCAGTTGCTGTCTGTCCAGGCTCAGCATTTGCCACTGGCAAACATCGTACCCTGCCAACTGGTTGGCCAGGCGCAGTGGCTCCAGTGCATTGGCCAAGGTGTACATATCAAAGGCTTCCGTCAACCAGAAGCCAATACGCAGCATCGGCGGTCGTGGCCGTTCGGATTCAGTCAATTGCAGCATGTCCTGCTCTCCCGTCGATCAAGGTCACTCAGCACTCGATGGCGCTGACCGCCAATCCGCCACGGGAGGTCTCTTTGTATTTGTCATGCATGTCGGCACCGGTATCGCGCATGGTGCGGATGACCCGGTCCAGCGAAATGAAATGCGTACCGTCACCGCGCAACGCCATCTGTGCGGCATTGATCGCTTTCACCGCTGCGATGGCGTTGCGCTCGATGCAGGGTACCTGCACCAGGCCACCGACAGGGTCACAGGTCAGCCCAAGGTTGTGTTCCAGACCAATTTCCGCAGCGTTTTCCACCTGCTCGGGACTGGCGCCGAGAATTTCTGCCAGGCCGGCAGCGGCCATCGCGCAAGCCGAACCGACTTCGCCCTGGCAACCCACTTCAGCCCCGGAAATCGAGGCATTGCGTTTGCACAGTATGCCCACCGCGGCAGCGGCGAGTAAGTAGTCCACGACATCGCTGTCCCTGGCCTCGGGGCAGAACTTCATGTAGTACTGCAATACCGCCGGAATAATCCCTGCCGCGCCGTTCGTGGGGGCGGTCACCATGCGCCCGCCGGCCGCGTTTTCTTCATTGACTGCCAAGGCGAACAGATTCACCCACTCCATGGCGCTCAACGTCGAACCTATGACATTCGGCTTGCCGATTTCCAGCAGGCTGCGGTGCAGACGCGCCGCGCGGCGCTTCACATTCAACCCACCGGGCAAGACGCCTTCATGCGTGAGTCCGGCATCCACGCAAGTACGCATGGCCTGCCAGATCTGGCCCAATCCCTCGCGGATGTCTTCTTCGCTGCGCCACACCCGTTCGTTCGCCAGCATCAGTTGGGATATCCGTAGCCCATGGACATTACACTGGTTCAACAATTGCGCAGCCGTGCTGAAATCATAGGGCAGCTCGCTCTTGTCCTGGTCAAGCTCGCCAGTAGCGGCTTGCCGTTGATCAACGACAAAGCCACCGCCGATGGAGTAGTAGGTTTCGCACAACAGGGGTTGGTCATCGGCAAATGCGCTCAACGTCATGGCGTTGGGATGGTATTCCAGGTTTTCTTCCAGCAATCGCATGTCCCTCTGCCAGATAAAAGGCACACGGAACTCGCCGGCCAATAGCAGGTATTGCGTCTCGCGCAGTTCCAGCAAGCGTGGCTCGATCAGCAGCGGGTCGACCTTATCCGGCCATTCCCCCATCAACCCCATGATCACCGCTTTATCGGTGCCATGGCCGATACCCGTGGCCGATAGCGAACCATACAACCGCACTTCGATACGCTTCACTTGTGTCAGCATTTTCCGTTCGCGCAGGGCCTCGACAAACAGAGCCCCCGCACGCATTGGGCCGACGGTATGGGAACTGGAGGGGCCGACTCCAATCTTGAACAAGTCAAAAACACTGATAGCCATCGTCGATCTCCGTGCCGCTTCAGAGGTGTCAGGAATTCACCTGATTGTCGGCGTCAGGAGCCATCAAGATGTGTCAGATATCGACCCCTAAGTGCTCGTCAATACCAAATACGAGCTGGATGTGTTGCTACCAGGCGCTGAAGTGGTCCCCTTTAGTGCTTTCGCATACACCGCGCCAACCCCGGTTCAAAGCTTTACTGCCACCCAGGTAAAACACATCGGCAACTGCGCCTCCTGCCCCTGGTAGCGATCATAGAGTTCTTCGCGATTGGAATGCGCATACTCCCTGAAATGGCTGATCTGCAGCCCCGCTTCGATGGCGCCGCTGAAGATCGCGCCCAAGGTGTGGACGAACCAGTAGGACGGGGCGGCCTGCTGCTCGACCTTGCCTTCGTAGACGATTGGCTGGTTCTGGACAAAGGGTTCGCGGCGAAAGTACGAACTGGCCAGGCTGTAGGGATCGGCTGCCTCGGGGTCGAACATTTCCAGGAACGGGTGGGTTTCGTAGATCACCAGGGCGCCACCGGGTTTGAGGGTTTGCGCCGCATGGCGAAAGAACTCGCCGATGTCCGGCATCCAGTTCAACACGCCGATGGTGACCAGGGCCACGTCGAAACGCCCCTGCAGTGTTTGTGGCAGGTGGTGAATGTCGGCCTCGATGAACTCAGGCCCATGGGGCGAGCGTGAAGCCAGTTCCCGCGCCTGTTCGAGAAACGCCGCGGACTGGTCGACCCCCACCACGTGTCGAGCCCCCAGGGCGAACAGCGACAGGCTTTCGCGGCCATTGTTACAGCCCAATTGCACCACGTCCTTGCCTGCGATGCCGACCTGGTTCAGCACCCCGGTCAGGGTTTCATCCAGGCAGGAAAAATCCGCGTGTTCCACAGCGCGCCAGTGCGCCTGCCATTCAGGGCTGTCCTTGTGGTGACGGGCGGAATCATTCCAGGCATCGCGGTTGCTGGCGATGGCTTGGTGTTTTGTCGGCATTTCCATTTCAGGCTCCGGCATTCGTTGTTGAATCGAGTGGCCGAGTCTAGATCACGCCTGCAAACGCCCCCATCGCCGCTGTGTAGCGTTTTTGTAACTCGCGCAGCGCCGACGTTCGCCCACGGGAACGCTATAGTTAATACCCTTGGGGAAATGCGCGAAAACCGACACCGCAGGTGCTGCCATGAACACAACCGTACCCACACTATTGCTTGCCCTGTGCCTGGCTGCCAGCTGTGCACAGGCGGACAACAGTGCGATGCAAACCGAAGAATCCAGCAGTGAATTCAATTACTACGGAGCGGACCAGCCCTTTGCCCATCCGGTGCCTCCGACCCTGAGCACGGTACCGCCGGGATCCTACATCCCGACTTCGCCCCAGACATTCACCCCGGTTTCGAGCCAGCACGTGTTTTCCGATTCCCGATTGCCAACGGTGGCCGATACCACCGTTCGCGTGTTCATTCGCACCTATGACGCCGAGCACGGCGTCTATGTGAACCAGGAGGTCCTCGATCCGACGTGCATGCTGGCTTGCCGCAGCGGTCAGAACCCAGCCTTGTAGCAAGGCCGTGCCTGCCCTGCGACTGCTCCTCTACCACGACCGTTTGTCCGGGCGCGCCAGGCCGAGTTTCTCGATCCGGTAACGCAGCATATCTCGGCTCAGGCCTAAAAGTCGTGCGGACTTGGTGACGTTCCAGTCGGTTTTGTCGAGCATCTTGCGCACCATGTCGCGCTCTACCTCCGGCAGGTTCATCGACTCAGTGCCGTTATGGGACGCGCGAGGTTCGATCGGCTGCAACTCGTGGGTGAACATCGCCGGCTCATCCACCAGGCTCAGGCACACGTTCAACTGGTGCGCAGCAATGGTGTCGTGTTGCGCCAGCAGTACCGTCTGTTCAAGCATGTTGCGCAGTTCACGCACATTACCCGGCCAGGTGTAGTTGAGCAGCAACTCTTCGGCCTGGTCGCTGAAACGCAGGTGCGGCTTGCCGTAGCGTTTGCCATGGGATGCCAGGAAGTGCCGGGCCAGCAGCAGGATGTCCTCGCCACGGGCATACAGGCGCGGCACCTTGATCGAAATAATGCGCAGGCGGAAGAACAGGTCGCGGCGGAACTTGCCCTGCTGGACCATTTGCTCAAGGTTGCAATTGGTCGCGCTGATCACCCGCAGGTCGACCTTGCGCTCCTTCACCGAACCCACCCGGCGGATGGTCCGGTCCTCCAGCAGTTTCAGCAATTTGGCCTGCAGTATCAGGTCCATTTCGCCAATTTCATCGAGAAACAGTGTGCCGCCATCGGCCGCTTCCACCAGCCCCAGGCGACGGTCCTTGGCATCGGTGAAGGCGCCCTTCTCGTGCCCGAACAGCTCCGACTCCACCAGGTTGGAAGGAATCGAAGCGCAGTTGAACTCGATGAACGGACCCTTGCTGCGCGGCCCATCGAAATGCAGCGCCCGCGCCACGAGCTCTTTGCCGGTGCCGGTCTCGCCTTCCACCAGCACCGGCGGCAAGTCGGTGTTGGCCATGCGTCGCTCAGCGTCGAGCAGCTGCGCGATGGTGCCCTTGAGGTAGACCATCGGTACCGATTCGCCGATCAATGCCTGCACCCCGGATTTCTGCGCTTCACGCTCCTGATAGAACGACAGGGTGCGCTCCATCCGGTCGGTGGCCAGGGCCTTGTCCAGCAGCAGCTTGAGCTCCGGCAAGGCCACCGGTTTGGTGACGTAGTGGAACGCGCCCTCTTTCATCGCCACCACGGCGTCTTCGACGTTACCGTAGCCGGTCATCATGATCACTTTCAGATCCGGCGCGCTGATGCGCAGCTTCTGGATCAGGTCGTGACCACTCATGCCCGGCAACGAGTTGTCGGTCAGCACGACATCCGGAACGAAGGTACCCAACTGCGACAGTGCGTCTTCGGCCGAGTGGCAGACGGTCACTTCGAAGTTCTTACGCTCCAGGTAGGTCTGGATATTCTCGGCGAGCAGCTCATCATCCTCGACCAGCAGTATGCTGTGCTCCATATTCCCCTCCCGTTGCCACTTTGAAATTGAGACACACGCGGGTTCCTTCCTGCTCTTGGCTGGTCAACTCGACCGAGCCTTCGAATCGCTCCATTATTCTTTTGACCAGCGCCAGGCCCACGCCCAACCCCCCCTGTTTGGTGGTGAAGAACGGTTTGAAGACCATTTGCTGTTGCTGTTTGGTCATGCCCTTGCCGGTGTCGTTGAGCATCATGCGCACCTCACCGGGTGCCGGTGTTTCAACGTCGATACTCAATACGCCGCCCTTGGGCATGGCTTCCAGGGCGTTGGCGAAAAGACTATTGAGAATCTGCGTGAGCAACACCTGCTGGCTGACGACCGGTGGAACCGTCATCGGCGTGAAGCGCACCTCGACGTTCGAACGCTGGATCTGCGGGGCGTAGGCGCTCAAGGTGTCGTCAATGGCGAGCACCAGGTCGACGGTTTCATGGTCATCGTTAACCGGGCGCAAGGACACCAGTAACTCACGGACCCAGCGCGACATGCGATCGACCTGGCTGATGATGTCGCCGATGTTCTTCTGCGCGGTCTGGCTGGCGATTTCCTGGGCCAGCTCGGCGCTGGAACGAATGTTCGCCAGCGGATTGCGCAGGCTATGGGCGACCGCCGAGGACATTTCCCCCAGGGCGACGAAGGTTTCGTTGGCCACCAGTTGTTTCTGCTGGCTGTGCAGCAGCAGGGCCGCACGCCGCACGATCCAGAACAATCCCAGGTAGATGACCGCTCCGCCGAGCAGGGTGGTCAGCCAGATCGCCCTGAACCCGCGCTGGATACGCTCCACCAGGTCCACCGGCTCCTTGTAGACCTCGACCATGGCGACCACTTTGCTTTTATCGGCGTTGAACATCGGAATGTAGTTCTCGACGAACAGGTATTGCGGTTCATGCAGCAGCCGTTGCTCGGGGCGCTCCTCGTCGATCTCATGGTAGCTGGTGGACACCGCTGCCTTCATTTCAAAGGACTCGTCGAGTTCCTCGTCGTTGTCGATGCGCACCCCGATCAGCTCGGGGTTGGTCGACCAGACCACGGTGCGGTCCAGGGCGTAAACCGTGGCCAGGAGGATGTCTGGCAGGTGTTCGACATGATCGAGGAACTCGATACGGGCAGCCGCGCGAGCGCCCGGATCGACGTCGGGATAGGCCGCGTCAGCGCGTGGGTCAAGCATTTCGCCCATGGTTCGGTTCGGCGAAATCGAGGCGTGGCGAATTTCGGCCGCGCCAATGGCTTGCACGAATTGTGCGGTCAGCATGGAGTCACGCTCGATACTCTCCTCGACCACAAAGCGCGTGGAAATGTAGCCCAGCCCCAATGCCACGCCGGCAATGATGAAAAAGCTCGCCAGGGAAAACCAGCGCACCAGGTTGAATGGCGATCGCCAATCCTTGCCCTCTGTCGCCGACGTAACCGGCGCAGGTACTTGTGGTGATTCCAGTATCTGCATGGGAGGTCCCGGTTGCTTGAATCAAGCGTTTTCCAGCCGCATTCCCGATCAGTGTAGGTGGCATTGACCGTCACTGGCTGCCCAATAAAACTATTTCGCCACTACTGCACCCGCGCCTTGTCGGGTGCCGCGATTGCTTGTTGATGTTGCGGTTCCTCGGCGCCGACAGTCAGCGGTGTGAGCAACGGCTGCTGGCGGTCGGTTTCTGCCTGCAGGAACTCGATGATCGACTGTACCGAGCGCTCATCCAGGCGCAGGTTGGGCATCGGGATTTTGTCGAAGCGCTCGAACAACGCCGTGGCAATCGGGTCTTTCTCGGCCAGCATGCGGTCGGGCTCGCGAATCCAGCGGTTCAGCCAGGCGGGATCGCGCTGGCGCGTCACGCCAACCAGATCCGGACCGATGCTGCGCATGCCGATGCCCTGCCCGTCCATCGGACCGAGGCTGTGGCACGAGGCGCAACGGGTGCGGAACAATTCTTCGCCGTTACTCGGCGGGCGGATTTCGGGGGCATTGGCGTAGCTTTCGCCAACGCTCGGCTGTTTCCAGTTATGCAAGGTGTTGGCCAATTGGTCGGCCAGGATCCAGGGGTTCTCGAAGGGTGAGGCTTTCATCCAGCGACCGGTTTGCTGGTTGCCGACAATCAGGCTCAGGTTGTGGTCCTTGGTGCGGCCGTTGTCGACGCCTTCGATGAACAACCCGAGCTTTTGCCGCAACTCGGTGACGTCGGAGAACTCCCCGGTAAGAAACTGCCAGCCTGGCCCCACCTGAAAACGTTGCGCGTAGGCCTTGAGCACGGCGGGTGTATCGCTCAAGGGGTCGATGCTGATGGAGTAGAAGAAGATGTCCTTGCCGACCCGGTCGCCGAGCAGCTTCTGCACCTGGCGCAGGCGCGCGGTTTCCAGCGGGCAAGAGTCGCTGCACGACGTGAAGATGAAATTGATCACCACCACCTTGCCCTTGATCAGGTCATCGAAAAAATGCACCTGCCGACCGTCCTGGTCGGTCAACAAGGTGTTGGGGAAATAGTCGCCACCCCATGGGGTGGCGGATTCGGAAACAGAAGCGGGGGAAACCGCTGCGGGTGTCGACGCTGCCTGGTTGGAGACCACCAGTTGGCTGGCCAGCAACCCGGTGACCAGAATCAGCACCAGGTGCATGCCCAGTGCTTGCGCACGTGCGGTAGGCAATTTCATGTCGACACCCTCGCGGTTCATGGTTTGACCGTCACTTTCGGCCCCAGGCCGTCGCCAGTGCGGAAGGTTGGCAGCGCGGCAGAGTTCACGTAGCGCACTCCGTCCCAACTGGGCAGCGGCGTCGGCATCAGCTGCAATTGCCCCGGCTTCTCAAGGTCCCAACGCAGCAGCATGGAGTTGTCCTCGTGCTGGGTGTTGTGACAGTGCTCCATGTAGGTCCCGGCGAATTCACGGAAGTTGATCGCCATCTCGACGCTGTCCAGCCCATCCTTTTCCGAGCCGATGCGATACACGTCCTTGCGTGCCCATTTTTCCCATTCCGGTGGCGCCTTGCCGCCGCGGCTGAGGATGATCCCCTCCTCGAAGTGCACATGCACCGGGTGGCTCCAGCCCGTGCCGCCGGCCTTGATGTTCCACACTTCCAGGGTGCCGTAGCCCGCGACCCCGGCATCGGTCGGACCGCTGGCCAACTGCGCCGAGGCGTTCAGGCGCCGAGGGTCCATGTGGAAACCGAAGCCGCCATCGGTCTTGACCGTCCAGGGCGCTTCATCGGTGCCGTCGGAGCGGCCGAAGGTGAAGGTGCGATGGCGGGCCTTGGCCAGCAACGCCTTGTCGGTGGCGTTGTCGCGATGAATCTTCAGCGGGATCATCACCAGGCCTTCAGCCTTGCCCGGTTTGGCCGGTTCGTAGGCGGCCGGGTCCATGGCCAGGTCCTGGCCGGTGTACGGCTTGACGTTGAGTTGCAACACCTTGCCCACCGCCGGGTCACCCTTGTCCCACATCGGCCCTTTGCTGGTTTGCTTGATCACCGCCTTGTAGTTTTCGGAGAGCGCGTCCGCCAGCGACACCGGTTCTTTCGGACCCTTGCCATCGTCATGCACCAGCAAGTTGACGAAGAACAGCTTGTCCCCGGGCTTGATGCCGTTCTTCGCGAAGTTGACGATGATGTCGAAGCGCTCGGCAATGCCCTGGGTCGGCAGGATGGCGTTGTGGTTCTGTTTGTCGCCGTCGGCGTCGAGGTCCATGCTGCCGTCGAATGGCACGCTGTGCTCCATGATGTTGCCGTCGTTGGCAATCATGTGGAACGGCACGCGGGCATAGGACACACCCGAACCCTTGGGCCCCTGGAACTCGCCGCCGGTGCCTTTGATTTCACGCACCAGCGCCAGTTTGAAGTAGCGCGACACCGAGCCGTTGAGCATACGGAAGCGATAGCTGCGGGCGCGTACATCCAGGGTCGGTTTCCACTGCCAGTTGACCAGCACCTGGTCACCGAGGAAGCCGTCGGTGTTGAACGGGTTGAACCACAGCTGGCCATTGGCGTCCCAGGCCTTGTCGGCGAACACCAGGTTCACGTCATAGTCACGGTTGCCCCAAGGCAAGGCGCTGCCGCTGGGGAAACGCAGGTTGACGCCGTCGTTCACCGACTCGTTGCCACGGTCCAGGGCGCTGTAGTAGTTCATCATCGCCGCGTTGCCCTTGTAGACGTTCTGCGCGGTGAAATCGAGCATGTGGTCGTGGAACCAGTGGGTGCTCATGGTTTCGCGCCAGTCGCCACGGATCTTGATCGTGCCGTTCTCGCAGGTTTTGCGGCCCGGGCTCATGTCATTGGTCCACAGGGTTTCGCCCGGCGAGCAAGGGAACGCCGCGCGCGGGTCATGGGCGTTGGTGTTGATGCTGTCGTAACCGGCCAACTGGATCGGCCAGCGATAGTCGTAGTACTGCCCGGGGAAGAAAAACGCGTTGGCATAACCGTCGCTTTCCGCTGGCGCGTGGCCGTTGTGTTCGTGGGTGCTGATGGTGTGCAAGCCAAAGCCCATGTTGGCCGACGGATCGATCGGCAAGCCGTTGTAGTGGCGCATCAGCAACGGTTGGCCATAGCGCACCATCAGCAGTTTGGGCGGCAGCGTGCCGTCGAAGGTCCAGACCGAGTTGTGGTTCTGCACCGGCATGTTGGGGTGAAAGCGTGTATCGACACCCTTGGCCGTACCGTCCGTGGCCGGTACGCCGGCGACGTTGTGGTACAGGCCACCGGGGCCGAACTCGCCCACGGCGTAGCCGTGCATCTGCCGGGCGTCACGCAAGCCACCGTTGATCCGCGCGCCGGTCTGCACGGTCTTGTAGGCGTTTTGCGGATAGAACTCATTCCAGCGCTGATGTGACCAGCCCTTTCCTGGCGGACGACCTTCAGCGGATGAGCCAATACGGCGATTGAGGAAGTATTCGATCTGCGCCTGCCACGGGTTGCGATCCACCACGTTGGCGTACTGGCTGGGGAACGGGGTCAGCCCTGGTTGGCGCAGGAAGGCATCGAGCGCCGGTCCCGGTGGTGCGCTGCGGGCCGCGCTGCTGGGGTCTTGCGCCGGTAACGGGCCGATGGCCGCCGCGGGAAACGGCAAGGGTGCCGCCGGTGTGGTGGGGTCGAGTTTTTCCGGGCCGAATTCTTCGAACAACAACAGTTGCTGGGTGAACGGCTGGGCGTTGAACAGCGGGCTCGGCTTACCGTTGGTGGGGTAGTTGAAACTGGTCTGCATGGCAGGCGGCAGGACGTTTTCCACCCGTTCGGTATCGCGTGAGCCCTTGACCCCGTCGGGCAGATCGAAGGCATCCTCGTTGGCATCGGGCATGGTCAGGATGGCGTTCACCGCCCCTGCCCGGTCTTCCGGTTCATCGTAATAGGCAGAGGGATCAGTCGGCTCCGGCTGTCGCTCATCGTCTATGGGGCTGGCACGCAAGGTCCCTGTGCTGAGTGTCATCGCCAAGGCGACGCTCAATGGCGTCAACAGACCAAACCATTTCAAGGGGTGCCGCGCTTTTGTGTCCATCACCAGCCGCCTCGTATATATGAAGGGGGTGATGGGGGTTTTGCAAGGAGTCGGCCAAATTTGTAACTGCTTTATACAAAGGTATTAACACTCAGCAAAACAATGGCTTATCAACATCAATGTGCCATGACCGAAATAAACGACTGGGGAATGGCACCCGCTACCGGGGAAAGTTCCCACCCAATTTCAGGGAACCCGTTTGAAAGTCAGGCTGACGTGGGTGCCCTCGCCCTCACGACTTTCAAGGGCCACCGCCCCGCCAAAGCGCTCCATGATGCGCTTGACCAACACCAGCCCGACACCGAGCCCGCCGCGCTTGGTTGTGAAAAACGGCCGGAACGCCATGAGGCGTTGCTCCTCGGTCATGCCTTTGCCCGTATCGCTGACCACCACGCGAACACGCTGGGCATCGAGGGGCGCCAGGGTGATGGCCAAGGTACCGCCTTCGTCCATGGCCTCCAGCGCATTGGCCAACAAACTGTTGAGGATTTGCGTCAGCTGCACCTGCTGGCTCAGCACCATGGGCGTGCCTATGGGTTCGAACAGCACATTGACCCGCCCCTTGATGATCTGCTGCTCGAAAGCCATCAGGCTGTCGTGCAGCGCCGCCACCAGGTTGACCGGCTCGACGTCGTCATTGAGCGGACGTAGCGATTGCAGCAACTCCCGTACCCACTTCGACATGCGATCGACTTGGCCGATGATGTCGTTGATGTTCTTGTGCGCCGGGCCACTGGCGAACTCCAGTGCCAGTTCGGCGCTTGAGCGAATGGTTGCCAGGGGGTTACGCAAGCTGTGGGCAACGGCCGACGACATCTCGCCCAGGGCGACGAAGGTTTCGTTGACGATCAGTTGCTTCTGTTGCGTGGCCAGCAGGATCGCCGCCCGCCGCACGATCCAGTACAACCCCAGGTAAATCAAGCCGCCGCCCAGGGCCGTGGCCATCCATATCAGCACGAGGCCACGTTCCATCCGGCTGATCAGGTCCTTGGGTTCCTTGTAGATCTCGACCATCGCCGTGACGTTCTTGCCATCGGCATCGAACAGCGGAATGTAGTTTTCAATGAAGATGTATTCCGGCGGCGTGACGAACTTTTGTTCCATGCGAGCCTGGTCGACATCGTGATAGCTGGCCGACACGGGCGTCTTCAATGCAAAGGCCTGGTCCAGGTCTTCGTCGGCGTGAATCGTAGTGCCCATCAGGGCCGGGTTGGTCGACCAGATGATCATGCGGTCGGGGGCATAGATGTTGGCCAGGATCACATCCGGCAAATGTTCGATGTGGTCGAGGAATTCGCCCCGGGCGTTGGCGCGGGCCATCGGGTCGACGTCGGGAAAGTCGCGGTCCTTGCGCGGGTCGAGCAGCTCGCCCATGGTCCGCACATTGGGGATCGACACATGGCGCACCTCGGCCGAGGCAATCGCCAAGATGAATTGCGACGTCAACAGGGCATCGCGCTGCACGCTTTCGGTAATCACGAACTTGGTCGACACCGAACCCAACGCCACCGCCACCGTGCCGATCACCGCCATGCTGATGAGCGAAAACCAGCGCAGCAGATTGAACGGCTGTTTGCGCGAGTTCAAGCGAATTTCGCCCTGGTCGGACGCCAGTGTCTTTGCAAGCGTGGTCATGGATAGTGTTCCCGCGAACCCCCTATAGGTTTATAGCGCACCGCTAGCCGTTTGCCCGTCATCGGGGCCATTCCTTCCCCATCCCCCCACTCCCCCTCTGCCCCGATCTACCCCCAATGCTGGGGAAAGAGGCCCGCCCGATCATTCACCGCTCGATCGACGAGCGCAGCGCAAACGCCTGTGTACCGGGGCCCTGGCCGACATTTTCGGAGGTTGGCATGGGAGTTGCCGAAGTGCTCACAACTGACCCATATCCCAAGGGGCAGGTACTCTGATAGAGGGAATACTCATGCACCCTTTACTGTCCAAAACCGCGATCGCCCTGATCGTGAGTGCTCTGGCCCAAGGCGCTGCCCAGGCCGCGCTGTTTGCTGTAGATCCTGGCCCCTACCTGCCAGACAATGGTGGCTTCGCCTCCTGGTATCAGGACAGCCATGGCCGGACACTCGATTTGTGTCTATCAAAAGCTGTCAGTTCCAGGGTTCCAAGCGCTCCCGGCGCACCGACCTACATGTGCAACCTGCTGCCGGCTCCCGGCGTTTTCGACGACACGCAGCCGGTGGTTTTCCCGACCAACTTTCCCGATGAAGCGTTCTGGTTCACCGGCGACGGCGCCATCGTCGACGCGGCCCGGGGCATCGACCTGGGGTATGTCAGCGCCGTCGAAGCAGCCTTCGCCGCCGAAGAACCCAAAGAGGGTGACCAGGTCAGTTTCGCCCGTATTCGTATCCGGGTCGACGTGCCCACAGCCGGCACCTATGTTATCACCCACCCCTACGGGGTTGATGTGTTCAACGTCGACACCCCCGGGCGTCGCGCAATCAACATGACCCGCGACATCGGCATCGGCTCGCCGAAAACCTACGACGGCGCACTCAAGGGCGACATCGGACCGTTCCTGCGCAGCGTCAACGGTCCCTACACCGAAACCAACCCGGTCACCGGTCAAGCCGAGCAGTTCGTGGGTGATCCGAACCTGTCGGAAGCCTTCACCGGCAGCCCGTTCAACACCAACTACATCCGCATCGAAGGGCCTAACGGACTGGACTTGCGCACGACGGTGATGGCCATTTCCGGCAAGTTGTCGACGGTGGTCCGGCCCACTCCGATGATCTCCGAGCGCAGCACTTATTCGCGCAAAGCCGGGGAAAGCGCACCGGTTGCACAGCAGGATGTATTCGTGATGGCCCCGCCGCCACCGGCCACCGTGACCCTGGACAGCAATAGCCCGGTGTTGAACCTGACCGAGGCCGACACCACCGGCCACTGGTACGCGCAATCCTCCACAAACCCGACCTTGCCGAGCAGCTTGCAGGTGACCGCCGACAACCACCTGGCCATCCCCAGCAGCACGCCGACCACCCTGTCCATGCCGTTAACCGACCTGGTGGTGATTTCGCAGGCCCAGTACAGCCTCAACAGCGGGCAACTCACCATCGTGGCCTCGACCAGCGATGAAACCTCGCCCCCCGTACTCACCGCCACTTCCGGAACCGGTGCCGCCATCGGCGCCCTGAGCGGCGATGGCGCCGAGAAAATCCTGTCGACCGGCATCACGCCGATTCCACCGGCCAAGGTTACGGTGACGTCATCCAATGGCGGCACTGACACCGAAGAAGTGGTCATCGTGCAATGAACGCTCTCATGCCCAGATCCGCATCAGGAGGCATCATGAACAAGTGGCCACGCTTCGCGCTCAACGCGCTCGGGCTGACTCTTTCGCTGTCCGGCAGTGCGTTCGCGCAACTCGCTGCCGTCGACCCCGGCCCCTACACCTTTGCCACGGGGAAATTCCCCTTGTGGTATCAGGACAACAATCTGCTGTCGATGGAACTGTGCCAGTCCCGCGCCGTGAGTTCGCGGGTACCGAGCACGCCTGGCGCACCCTCCTACATGTGCATCCTGCTGCCAGAACCGGGAATCTTTGACGACACCCTGCCGATGGTATTTCCGGATAACTGGCCACCGGAAGCGTTCTGGTTCCTCGCCGAGACGGCCATCCCCGACAACGCCGCAGGCTACGGCGTGGATGCCTACGTGGCCGGGATCGAAGCGGCATTCGCTTCGGAAAACCCTGTCGACGGCGACCAGGCAAGCTTCGCGCGGATTCGTATCCGGGTGAACATCCCCATCGCCGGGACCTACACCATCACCCACCCGTACGGCGTGGAAGTCGTCAACGTGACCGCTCCGGGCCGTCGTGCGATCAACATCACCAGAGATATCGGCATCGGCGCACCCGGTAATTTCTCTGGCGCAGTCAATGGTGACATCGGGCCGTTCCTGCGCAGCGTCAACGGTCCCTACACCGAAGTGAATCCGGACACCGGCGCCATCGAGACCTACGTCGGCGACCCGAATCTCACCGAAGCAGTCACCGGCAGCCCCAACAACACCAACTTCCTGCGTATCCAGGGCCCGGCGGGGACCATTGAGACCAGCCTGTTCAACCTGTCGGGCAAAGTCCTCGACAACCGGGCGCAAACCCCTGTGGAGGTCAGCCGCGCCACGTATCGCCGCACCTCATCGGGTCCAGGCACTAGCAGTACCCGGGTAGAAGTCTTCGGCAAGTCGGTCAACGGCTCGAGCCTGTGCTTCCGCGAAACCGTGGCCCTGGTTCCGGGACCACCGCAGACACCGTGCCTAACCAGCATGCTCGGCGACAACACCGGTCTGTTCTTCGGTCACCGCCTGACGGGTACCGCCGTGCCTCCAATCGTAGTGCTCACCGCTACCGACCCGACTGGTGCCACCCGGCCTACGGCAGTATCGAGCAAAGTCAGCGACGTGGTGAAAGTCCAGACCGCGCGCTACAGCTGGGACAATCACAGCCTGCTGATCGCGGCCACTTCGTCTGACGAAGTGGTGATACCGGACATGGTTGCCCAAGGCTACGGACGGTTGACCAAGTCCGGCACCCTGCAAACCTTGACGGTTGCCGACCTGCCGCAGCCACCGGCCACCGTCACAATCAAATCCGCCTCCGGCGGCAGTGACACCGAGCCAGTGGTCGTCGTTGGCACTGCACCAGACACCGGCGAGAACAAGGCGCCGATTGCTGTCGCTGACAGCGGCAGCACCAGCTTCGGGATCCCGATCACCCTCAGCCTGCTGACTAACGACAGCGACCCGGACGGCAACACACCGCTGAGCATCATCGAGCTGACCCAACCGGCCACCGGCCAGGGCACCGTGACGATGAGTGGAACCACGGCCGTCGTCTATACGCCGCCAGCCGTGGTGACCGTGCCGCTGACCACAACCTTCACCTACAAGGCGCAAGACATCAAAGGCCTGGCTTCGACTGCTGCGGCGACCGTCACCATCACCGTTGCGCCTAACCAGCCGCCAACGGCCGTCGCTGACGCTGCCGCGACCCTGGGTGTGTCGATACCGATCAACGTGCTGGCCAACGACACCGATCCGGAAGGCAACGTGCCGCTTGCAGTCGCCAGCTTCACTCAACCTCCGACCGGTCGCGGCAGCGTCACCAGTAACGGTACGGTCCTGACCTACAACCCACCGGCCTCGGTTCCCACGGCCTTCACCACGACCTTCAACTACTTCGCCCGGGACAGCTTCGGTGCTGTGTCGGCGACGCCGGCCACGGTCACGGTGCAAGTCTCGCCACGGCCTGCTGCGGAAACCTTCGCGGTCACGACAGCCACGGTGACGGCCCGTTCCAACAACCGCTTCAACTGGGACTTCGCGGGGACCTCCTCGGTGACCACCGGCAACACCATCACCGTCCAGGTGACCACGCCAACCGGCCTGGTAACCCTGGGTAGCACGGCGGTGCCATTGACCGGACGCTGGAGGCTGACCGTCAGCAACTCGACCACGGTGATTCCGTCGGCCAACCCGACCGCCACCATTACCTCGTCCCAAGGCACCGTGCGCACGGTGCAGGTGATCTCGAACTGAGTCCGTGCCCCATCGACTCGCTGGGTTGATGGGGCAGGCCTCCAGCAAAAGGAGCATGCAATGAAAACGTCGACCGCCGCCCTGCTCTGCCTGCTTCTGCTCTGCAGCAGCGCGGGCGTGCGCGCCGACGACTTGATGGAAAACGACGACATTGCACCCGGCGTCGACCTCGGCGAGCTGCCACCACCGGTGGGCCAGCAAGCCCTGATCGACCAGAACGGCCAGGCCAACGTCGCGCTGTTGCAACAGAACGGCCAGTCGCTGCTCGGCCAGATCGTGCAGTCGGGCAGCAATCAGGAAGCCTACATCCTGCAACAAGGCAGCGACCTGATGGCCTTGATCAACCAGCAAGGTTCCGGCAACGCCGCGTCCATCACCCAAACCGGCAGCCACAACCGCGCGCAGATATCCCAGAACGGCAACAACAACGACGCCAGCATTGTCCAGGCCGGCACGGGGCAGCAAAGCGCTGTGACCCAAGCAGGAAATGGAATGAGCGTATCGGTCACTCAATATCGCTAAAGCACTGCACCACTTGGAGGTTTCATCATGTTCAAATTGACGCCCCTCACCGCCGCCATCCTGGTCATAGTCAGTGCTCAAGCATTGGCCAATGACAGCGTGTCGACCCAGAACCAGTTCGGTGACACCAACATCGCCAATGTAACGCAGACGGCGGCACCGCTAAGCACCGCCACCCAGAACCAGTCCGGCACCGGCAACGACGCGGCTTCCGTACAGGACAACGCCACCAGCACCATCGAGCAGAACCAGAGCGGCAACTACAACGCCGGCTACGCCGAGCAACTGTTCGAAAACAACAGCAGCATCATCCAGAACCAGAGCGGTGACACCAACATCAGCCACGCCAGCCAGTCGATCGGGGTCGGCGGTGGCCAGGTCCTGCAACAACAGGAAGGCACCGGTAACTTCTCGTTCATCTACCAGGACAGCCAGGAAAACACCACCGGCAAAACCTACCAGTACGGCGACAGCAACGAAGCCAACATCGAACAGATCCAGGTGGGCACGGCCAACAACGCGGTGATCATCCAGTACGGCACCGCCAACTACGCCACCGCCGAACAGATCAACCACATGAACGGCCAGATCGATATCAACCAGTCCGGTGGCACCAACTATGCCTATGGTGATCAGCGCAATGGCGAAGGCGGTAACCTGACCATCAACCAGTATGGCGACGGCAACGGCAGCGAAGTCTGGCAGGACACCCAGGTCGCCAGCAAAACCACCATCGACCAGAACGGCCAGACCAACGAAGCCATCGTCGACCAGAGCTTCGGCGACCACAACGTTGCCCAGGTGATTCAGGTCGGTGATCTCAACGCAATCTATGCCGACCAGTTCGAGTCCATGGGCTCGACCGTGACCCTCAATCAACAGGGCATCGGCAACATCCACTTCACCTACCAGACCGGCACCGACCATGTGCTCAACGCCACATCCACGGGTAACGACAACAAGGTCTACGCCAGCAACTGGAAAGGCCCGGCCACGCAAATGGGCGGCCAGTTCGGCAACAACCAACGCGCCACCGTCAACCAGAACGGCAACGGCAACGTCGCCAACTTCACCCAGAAAAACACCGGCCACATCATGACCACCAACCAGACCGGCTACGGCAACAAAACCACGGTCACCCAAGCCGATTCCTACAACGAGCTGTACTTCGACCAGAACGGCACCGACAACATCCTCATCGCCGACCAGCGCGGCACCAACAACCTGGCCCAGGGCAGCAGCACCGGCACCCACAACACCACCGACGTCAACCAGGAAGGCAGCGGCAACCAGGCGTTCACCACGCAGCTGTATGGCGAAGACAACATGATCACCATCAAGCAGACCGATACCATGAACGTCGCCTATGTGACCCAGGGCGGGACTGGCAACATTGCCAATGTCGACCAGAGTGGCATGACCCAGATGGCGAACGTGCAGCAGTTTGGTTCGGCTAACAGTGCGACTGTGTTGCAGAAGTAACTGCATGGGGTGAAAAACCGCGGCTCTTGAGGGAGGGTCGCGGTTTTTTTGTGGCTACAGACAGGCGTTCACACCTTCTTTTTTTGGACGTCACAATCTTGTAGGAGCCAGGCTTGCCGACGATGGCGGCCTCAAGCCGACCAATCGCTCGCGGCTATACCCGATCTACTGTGGGAGCTGGCCTGCCGGCGATGGCGGCCTGACAGCCGAGCATTCTCTCGCAACTGTACCCGATCTACTGTAGGAGCTGGCTTGCCGGCGATGGCGGCCTGACAGCCGACCTATTATCTATTGACTGAGTACATATCCATTCCCGCGATAACGGCCACTTAGGGTTTCGCCCTTACGGCGAGTCACTTGGAAAAACGGAACGCCGCCCGGC
>CXWK01098260.1_pt3 | contig 41304 bp, 31 predicted proteins | sample 590851 | NCBI WGS metagenome assembly CXWK01 (sample SAMEA3498364, study PRJEB10139) | wastewater metagenome | biome: wastewater treatment plant; material: activated sludge | place: Denmark | collected 2014-08-01
CGCCAGGTATTGGCGGGTATGCAGCACCACGCGGGCCAGCGCGACTTTATTGGTTTTGGTCAAGGTTTCACGCAACAGGGCATAGACCTTGCCGCCCCGTTTATCCGGTGCCAGGTAGTAGGGCGTGTCGATGTTCTGCAGCGGGATTTGCTTGCTGTCGACAAAGGCAAAGATGTCGATAGTCTGGGTCGAGAGTGGATGCGCCGAGCGAATCTCCTCCTCGCTGAGCACCACATATCGACCTTTTTCGTATTGCACGCCTTTGACGATGTGCTCTTTGGTGACTTCCTTGCCGGTGACTTTATTGACGCGTTTGTAGCCCACCGGGTCCATGCTGCGACTGTCGAGCCAGTCGAAATCCACCCCGTGGGAGGACGTCGCCGAGACCAGCGCCACAGGGATATGCACCAGCCCGAAACTGATCGCGCCTTTCCAGATTGCCCGTGCCATGGTCGTCTTTCCGAAAGTGATGTTCAGGTGACCTTGGGCCTCGTGCAAAAGTTTCAGCGGCCTGCAGGCCGTGTGGGGCTGTGCGTCGACGTCGTGTTACATCTTGCCGGGAAGTTTGGGTTAACAAATCCCGATCCCAGGCGTAGCGTGCTATGGACGACTCTATTCACGCATCCTTCGCGAGGCTCGCCAATGAACCGATACGTACCTGGCCTTATCGTGCTGGCATTGAGCGGCGTACTCGGTCACATGGCGCAAGCCGGCACCGCTTCGCCCGGCGCACCGATACAGTTGGCGCAAAACCTGCCGGGCAGCACCCACAACAATCCCTACAACAGTCCGATCCGCCGGGCCAACCCAAACAGCATGCAAGGCACCCAGCCCAGTGCCCCGGCCATCCGTGGGCCGAACACCGTACCCGTGCCACGACCGCCCACCCTTGACAACGGCGGCATCGGCAATCGCTACCCGCAGGATCGCTCGGCCCCCAGCAGTGCCCCGAAGTTCATCCCCAATCCACCGCCCCGTAGCCCTTGAAGGACCGGGCTGGCGTCCTGTTGGCCCATCCCATGACAAAAGGAATCGTGCATGTTGCGTAGTAGCCTCCTGAGCACTTTTTTTGCCAGCACCTTGTTAGCCGCCAGCGCGCCTGTTCTGGCAGCAACCACCCAGGACATGCAAAGCGAGCAGGGCACCCTTGAGGTGACGCTGATCGCCTCGGGACTTGTACACCCCTGGGCGCTGGCTTTTCTGCCGGACCGGCAGGGCATGCTGGTCACCGAGCGACCGGGCAACCTGCGTGTGGTGACGGCCGACGGCAAGTTGTCAGCACCGCTCAACGGCGTGCCCAAGGTCTGGGCCAAGGGGCAGGGCGGCTTGCTGGATGTGGCGCTGTCGCCTGACTTCAGGCAAGACCGGATGATTTACCTGTCCTATGCCGAAGGCGGCGGCCAGGGTGGCAAGGCGGGTACTGCGGTTGGCCGCGCACGGTTGTCCGAAGACCTGACGACCCTGAAGGATTTCCGGGTAATTTTCCGTCAGGAGCCCAAGCTCTCGGTGGGCAACCATTTTGGCTCGCGGCTGGTTTTCGACCGGGACGGCTTCCTGTTCATTACGCTGGGGGAAAACAACGACCGGCCCACCGCCCAGGACCTCGACAAGTTGCAGGGCAAGGTCATAAGGATCTATCCCGACGGCCAGGTGCCTGGAGACAACCCCTTTGTCGGACAGGCCGACGTGCGCCCGGAAATATGGGCCTACGGCGTTCGTAACCCACAAGGCGCGGCGCTCAATCCTTGGACCGGCACGCTCTGGGAAAACGAACACGGTCCCCTGGGCGGTGATGAGGTCAATATCATCGAGCGCGGCAAGAATTACGGTTGGCCGCTGGCCACCCACGGCATCAATTACTCGGGCCAGCCGATCCCGGAAGCCAAAGGTAAAACCGCCGAAGGTACTCTTGGGCCACATCATGTCTGGGAAAAGTCCCCCGGGCTGAGCGGCTTGGCATTCTACGACGGCGACCGCTTCAAGGACTGGCAGCACAACGCGTTCATTGGCGCGCTGGTGACCCGGGAATTGATTCGCCTGCAGTTCGACGGCGACAAGGTGATCCACGAAGAACGCTTGCTGGGCGAACTCGACAAGCGCATCCGCGATGTGCGACAGGGGCCGGATGGGTATTTGTATGTGCTGACCGATGAAGAGGACGGAGCGTTGTACAAGATAGGGTTGAAATAACGCTTACCCGATCGTTCTCACGTTTGGGAGCGATCGGGTAGACCGGGCTCAAAATGGCAGTTATTCCTCGACAGCCTTCTCAACCTTGCTCGAGGCCGACCAGACCCGGTAGCGAACCTCGATGTCCTTGGGCACATAGAGCACGATCGGCAGTTTGCTGTTGTAGCGCAGCATGAAACCGTCACCGACCACCGGCACGAAATCCTGCTGGCGCTTGCCATCCGGGCAGGCCATCAGCGTGCTCATCGGGCCGATGACTTTTTCCAGGCGGTAGAACGGATACCCCCAACCTTCGAGGTTCTTCTCGTCGAGTATGCCACCCAGGCGTTGGCGATTGCAGTCGACTTCCAGGGTCTTGCCAGCAAGGATCTGGACCTGGAAGTCGTCTTCACGGGTTTGCGGGGCGAGGTGGATGACCTGACGGCTGAAACCCTTTTCAGGTTTCGGAAAGGGCGCAACATCTTCGAGCTTTGCCCCATGGGCGATGCTCGACAGCGTGACGGCGATCAGCCCGATGGTGGTGATGATGGTCGATGAACCCATGATGCCTCCTTGCGTATGTGTAGGTGAGCCGATTCTTGATCGGCCGGGCGCCATTCTCGACGCCGGCAGCGGCCAATGCAAATCCCTTGCCTGAACATGCAATTTGCAGGGCCTTCATCAACCTTTTTTGCAATTTGCATGACCGTAATCACGAGTCCTTACAATAACCCCTTGATTTACCGATGAGCTGCACAGCGAGATTCAAGGCATGTTTTATGCTGTAGCTGTTCTCAAGCTGACCGGGATTCCATATGAGTCAGTGTCGATGATTAATTGGCAGTCTCACAACGGAGAAGGTCGCCATGTTTCTTTCTGCCTTGGAACTTCGCAACATCATTGAAAGCAGTTTTCTACCGAGACGCTGTCAATGCACGCTGTCGCCGGACATGTCCATGACTGTAAAAGTGTATGCCGATGGGGAGACCGATCAGCTCGATCTGGTAAAAACCGGAATCGATGCCCATCAACTCAATGGCTGTCGGGAAATCAACGAGCTGATAGCTGTCCTGCGTACCGATCTTCAAAACCATTACACAGAACCCGGGCATAACCAAGGGCTGCGTAAAGCGTTTTAAGCCGGCATTTCATGCTCTACCGATTCGCGCCGGGGCGGGAAAACCCCAGACCCGGCGCGTCTGTTTTTAACTGCGAGCAACTATTTTGGTCCTTTCCCTTCAGTTTTGATAACTGCAGGCGTCAGACAGTTTTCGGTAGGCGATTTCTGCAGGTTGACCCGACTGTGAGTCGATGTATTTCATCGTCGCTGTGATCACTTCGCAATCCAGGGTGGTGGGTTCGTTCAGCGCAATCACTTTGCCCACGTGCAACGGCATGCCGTAGTGGTAGGAAGGCACGTTTTGTGTGGACGTGGTGTCGTTGGACTGTGCAATGCCGGTCGATGAGGCACAGAAAAGGGCGATTGAAACGAGCAGGGCGCGCGAGTTCATGAGGCAATCTCCAGTGCAGTCGCAAGTTAGCTCGACGTGTCGTCGAACCTGCCGCACTGGGCGTCAGAGGGCTCTGAGGGCGTGCGGTCCAGTAGAGTGTTGGACTGCGCGATTAAGCATTGGTTAACTTCGCTGAACGCCACCTGTCGTACTGCCACTACCGTTCGGCGGCATTTTTCCCATCAACCGGATCACTTTTGAGACTAAAGTCGTCTGCAGCAAGAAAAAGCCTTCTGCCATCATTGCCGTTCACCCCCGCGTGTTCACTTCAGCCCGATCCTCTACTGGTCCGGGGCGAAGGCTATTTCTGGCTGATTGCGCCCTGGCGCAATCGCTGCATTGTTGGAGCTTTTTTTTAATGCGTCCCCCTTTTACGTTCATCCGCGCTCGCCAGTCATTCGGCTTCGGCGCCCTGGTCCTGTGCGCCGGTTTTACCGGGCCGGTTCAAGCGAGCGGTTTTATCGATGACACCACAGCGAAAATCGAATCACGTACGGTGTATTTCAACCGCGATTTTCGTGACGGGCACACCTCAAACGAGCAGGGCGCGTCCAAGCGCGAAGAGTCAGCCCAGGGTTTCATTCTGAATCTGCAATCGGGGTACACCGAGGGCACGCTCGGGTTCGGTGTCGATGCATTGGGCATGGCGGGATTCAAGCTCGATTCCAGCCCAGACAGCAGCAACAGCGGCTTGCTGCCGTCCAGCGGCAGCAACCCACGCGGTTCGGCGGACGAATACACCAAGCTGGGCCTGACCGCCAAGGTGCGCGTCTCGCAAAGCGTGTTGAAGTACGGCGCGCTGCTGCCGGATGTGCCGCTGCTCAAGTACAACGACGGTCGCTTGCTGCCAACCATGTTCAACGGTGCGATGCTCACGTCCAGGGAAGTGCAGAATCTGAGCTTCATGGCCGCGCGCCTGGACAAGTATACCGCCCGGGACTCCACCGATTCCCAGGACATCCGCCTGCACTGCAAGAACAAGCGTTATGCCTGCAACATCACGGCCGACCATTTCGACATGTACGGCTTCGATTACCGGATCAACGAGCGGCTGACAGCCCAGTATCACTACGCTGAACTGGAAGACATCTACCGTCAGCACTTCCTCGGCCTGCTGGCCAGTCAACCCCTGGGTGACGGTGTGCTCAAGGCCGATTTGCGCTTGCTCAAGAGTGCCGACAGCGGCGCCGCCCGCGCCGGTTCCATTGACAACCGCGCGCTGAGCACGATGCTCGCTTATGCCAACGGCGGCCATACGTTCAGCGCGGGCTGGCAGCGCATGAATGGCGACAACTCGATGCCGTACCTCGATGGTAGCAATCCGTATCTGGTCAACTACGTGCAGGTCAACGACTTCGCCGCAGCGCAGGAACGATCGTGGCAGCTGCGATACGATTACGATTTCAAGGCCATCGGCATCAACGGCCTGACCTTCCTGACCCGCTATGTGAACGGTGACCACATCAAGGTGCCCGGCAGCGATCAGGAAGGCAAAGAGTGGGAGCGTGACAGCGAGCTCAAGTATGTGGTGCAGGGCGGGACGTTCAAGGATGTCAGCCTGCGGTTGCGCAATGCGACCTACCGCACCAACTACGAGCAATATGCCCGGGATGTGGACGAGACGCGGCTGATCGTCAGCTACAACTTTTCGATCCTGTAGCGCCTGATCGTTCCCACGCGCCGCAAAGGAATGCAGCCCGGGACGCTCTGCATCCCGAAAGGCCGAACGCGGAGCGTCCGTTGAGGCATTCCTTTGCTGCGCGTGGGAACGATCAATCCAACTGATGCCGATACGGCAAATCCGGCCCGGTCCTGCTGCACGTTAGCGCCGCCGCCTGCACCGCAAACCTCGCCATCTCATCGATCTGCTGGCGACTCAATTGGCGAACGCCTACGACCGAATCCAGCCCTTGTTCGGTCAGCCAGGTAATCAACGCCGCCTGGAAGGTATCGCCAGCGCCCACGGTGTCGGCGATGGTCACCGTGCAGGCCGGCACCGACCACGAACCATGGCTTCGACTGAATACGCTCGCACCTTCGCCGCCACGGGTCAGGAATACCAGTTGACAGCGGTGTTGCAGCCAGCCCTCTATAACCTGCGCCGGGTCCTGCCCGGGGTACAGCAAACCCAGGTCCTCATCGCTGACCTTGATCAGGTCGGCATGCTCGACGAGGGTCGCAATCCGCGAACGCCACAGCTCGATGTTTGGCTGCGGATTAAGACGCACGTTCGGATCAAGGCTTATCAAGCGCTTGCCGCTTTCCCGGCGCACCAGCTCCAGCAGCGTGTCAGCAATCGGCTGCACCACCAGGGAAAACGAACCGATGTGCAGGCCGCGCACTTGCGACCCCAACGCCGGCAGATGCTCGGGTTTGAGTTGTCGATCCGCGCAGCCTTCGCCGCGAAAGCTGTAGTGGGGCGAGCCATTGGCCCCGAGCGCCACCATTGCCAGGGTGGTCGGTGCAGCAAAATCCACCAGGTAGTCCGTGCGTACGCCTTCTTCCTCCAACACCTGGAGCAAGCGCCGGCCAAGGTAGTCGGTGGACAACCCGGCCAATAACGCAGCCTCCACGCCCAAGCGGCGCAAACCCACCGCGACATTGAACGGCGAGCCACCGGCGATGGCCTTGAAATTCACTTTTGAAGCCAGGCCGCTGGCGTCGTTTTCACTGAAGAAATCGAACAGCGCTTCGCCACACACCAGATACATAGTTGTTCGCTCTTTATAGGGTTGCGACATGTTGTCGATAGCGTTCATAGGCCAGCTGCGAGGCCGCCACGTTTTGCGCGATCGGCATGCACACGCCTTCGGCGCCGATGGGGGCCTGGGCAACAAGCGCATTGAAACGCTCGATATCCAGATCGAACAGTGCTCGAATCGACTCCGTGGCGTTGGTCAGGTTCATGGTGCAAATCAATGGCAACCAACCGCAGGCCGGCAACGCGGCCAGCAGACGCCCGCTGGGGTCGATGTCGCGCAGCAGCTGCAAATCCCATTGGCGAGTACGCAGGTTGAAGTAACCCGTGCCCGAGGCATCGCCATACTCAGTGCAACGACGACCGGTGGAAATGCCCGCGCACCAAAGGGCAGGGGAAGCCGTGCTGGCGATAGATGATGGACAACCCGTTATGGTCGTCCATCAATTCGTAGGAAGGGTCGGTGACACGGGGCGTTCGGCTCATGTCGGAGCGTCTTCTTTATGGCGGTTCTTGGCTTCAATCCATTGCGCCATGTATTGCGTGCTCTTGTGTTGATGATGACGCAGCATGCTGCCGGTGAAGTTGTCTCTCCTGATCGAAGCCAGGTGTTGGCGGCAGTGCTCGAGCCGTGCAATCAGCGCCGGCCCATGAATGCGTGGCTGATAACGGCTCGCCAGCAATTCCAGGCCCTGGGCCTGGGCCTTGAGCCATTGCGTCTTGTCCTGGTAGAGCTGCACGGCACTATCGGCAAAGGACCTGGCAGTGCGGGTGATCGCCCCCGGCCATGGCTCAGCTGCGTGCATGCCCTCCGCGCCGATGGGCGTGGTGACATTCGGTGTGCCACAGAGCATTGCGTCGACAATCTTGCCTTTGATCCCCGCGCCAAAGCGCAACGGTGCCATGCACACCCGTGCCGCCGACATCACCTGCAAGGCGTCCTCAGCCCAGTTCATCACATGAAAGCCCTGCGCCGCGTTATGCAGCGCGGTCGCCTTGGGCGGTGTGTAGGCGCCGTAGATGTGCAGTTGAGCGGCGGGTAATTGCTGGCGAATCATCGGCCAGATAGTGGTCTTGAGCCAGAGCACCGCATCCCAGTTGGGGGCATGGCGAAAATTGCCGATGTGAATAAAGTGCGCCCGGTCCTCGAACGGCACCGGCGCATGGGTGGGCAGGTCCACCATCAGCGGGCACCCATGCAACAGGCTGCGCGGCAGCTTGAAGTGTTCGACCAGCAACTCGATCTCGACTTCGGAGATCATCAGGCTCAAGTCGCAACGATAAATCGCTGCGATCTCCCGCTGGGCCAGATCGGTCTCGGCCATGAGCTCAAATTCCTCACGCAGTGCCGGCGCGAAGAGCTCGCTGAAATCATTGCCGTCTTCGCTTGCCTTCAAGCGGTTCTTGAGTCGTTGCTGGCGCGCATCGCGAAGGCTTTGCAGGTCGGAGGTCTCGAGAACTCGCAGTGCTTCGGGGCAGTGTTTCTCGACGCGCCAGCCAAACTGTTCCTCCATCATGAAACGATCGAACAAGACGATGTCCGGGGCCAGTTCGCTGATGAAGGTGTCGAAACTGCTGTTGTTCAGCTCGATCGGTATTTCACGGATACCCAGCGCCGTCAGGTCGGCCCGATGTTCGCCGCTGCCGGCCGGGCTGCTGAATGTGACGTGCCAGCCTTGCTGCAGGAAGCTTTCGAGGATTTGCATCATATGCCCGCCAGCCGCCGAAGAGCGGGGCTCGGGCCAGACGTAACCAATAACCAGGACTTTGGTTGCGTGGGACTGACTCATGAACCGGAATTCCTTGAAACGAGCATGGCGCTGGAGAGGTAAAGGAGGCCGGCGATAAAGCGGCGCCCGAAGTCAGGCATTATCGAGGATACCCTTGACCTTGTCCCGCAACTGATCGATGGAAAACGGTTTGCCTATGAGATGCATGCCTTCGGGTACATCGATGTTCTCGGCATAACCGCTGGCGAACAGGATGGGCAGTCCAGGGCGCAGCAACCGGGCCTGGGTGGCCAGTTCTCGGCCGTCCATGACGGGTAAGCCCACGTCAGTCATCATCAGGTTGATGTGCTGGTTCTCATTCTCGAGAATCGCCAGCGCCTGCTCGCTGCTATCGGCCTCAAGGACCTTGTACTCCAGCTCCTCCAGCACGTCGACGATCAACATGCGCACGATGGCATCGTCTTCGACGACCAGGAGGGTGGGGGTATTGGCGGTCATGATGGGGTTCTCGGAAAGGGTGGATGGCTTTTTCGGCCGACCAGAATCGCCGGCTCTCTTGCATGAGTAAGTGAGGGGTCCCGACAAGTTCCCGATAGGCTATAAAAAGAAGGGTCGGCCCGCATTAGGGCAAAGGATAACCGCTGCGTTGGCGCAACAGCAGTTGAAATTGCATTTTGCGGCCAATCCCGCGAGAAAATTCGATCAGTGCGTCAGTTTTGGGGCAAACTCCTTGGTTTTCACCCGTTCAACAAGGCTTAACTATGACCACTGAGTCTTCGGTTGATCAGCAGCGATTCCGCAAGCTCCTTAGCCGCAACATCAGTCTGCCGCTGGGCGTCGGCGCCATCAGTGCGGTTTTTTTCGTTTCGCTGATCACTTATCTGCTGTCGACGATCCAGTGGGTCGAGCACACCGACCGGGTGATCAATAACGCCAATGAGGCGGTCAAGCTGACGGTCGACCTGGAAACCGGCATGCGCGGCTACCTGCTCACCAGCGACGATAAATTCCTCGAACCCTATGAAACGGCCAAGCCACGCATCGAGGTGGTGCTCAACACCTTGCTCGAACTGACCGCGGACAACCCGGTCCAGACCGACCGCTTGCACAGGCTGGAGTCGTTGCAGAAGGAGTGGGCAGGTTACGCGCAATCGATGATCGATCTGCAGCGAAGCAATGGTGACTACCGTGGGGCGGTCAAGACCGGCAAAGGCAAGCGCCTGACCGATGAAATCCGCAAGCAGTACGAAGACGTGATCGACATGGAGCAGCAGTTGCGCGCCACGCGTAACGAGGAAGTGCGCCGTACCACGATCTGGAGCATCACCCTTTATCTGTTATTCATTGCCGGCATCAGCGGGTTGCTGGCCTACATCGGCCGTCGCGATCTGCTCAATCTGTCGCAAAGCTACGCAGCGACCCTGGCGGCGCAACAGGCCAGTGCCCAGCGGCTGGAGCAACAGGCCTGGCTGCGCAATGGCCAGACCCAACTGGCCGAACAAGTGCTGGGGCAACTGTCGCTCAACCTGTTGGGGCGCAACATCCTGCAGTTCTGCGCGCAGTACCTGGGCAGTGCCGTGGCGGCCATTTATGTGCGAGAAGAACACGGCGGCCTGCGCCGCGTGGCGTCCTATGGGTTTTCCCGAGAGCAGGAGGCGCGTGAGCAGCAAATCTACAGTGACGAAGGCATTGTCGGCCAGGTGGCGCAACAGGCCCACCTGATTCGCCTGGACGATGTGCCCAGCGACTACTTCAAGGTCAGTTCCGGGCTGGGCGAAGGTTTACCGCGCAGCGTGCTGGTGGTCCCGACCAGCGACGACGAGCGGGTCAACGGCGTCATTGAGCTGGGCTTCCTGCGCCCGTTGACCGACCGTGACATCGATTTACTGGAGCTCATTGCCGGTAACATCGGCACCTCCATCGAGGCGGCGCGTTATCGCCAGCGTTTGCAGGAAGTGCTGGCTGAAACCCAGCAACTCAACGAAGAGTTGCAGGTTCAGCAGGAAGAGCTCAAGACCGCCAATGAAGAGCTGGAAGAGCAGTCGCGGATTCTCAAGGAATCCCAGGCGCATCTGGAAACCCAGCAGGTCGAGCTCGAACAGACCAACGAACAACTTGCCGAACAGGCGCAGGTGTTGGCCGAGCAACGTGACGCCATGGACCTCAAGAATACCGAGCTCAACCAGGCCCAGGCCCAGCTCGAAGAACGCGCCGAAGAGCTGCAGCGTTCGAGCAAATACAAGTCCGAATTCCTCGCCAACATGTCCTACGAGTTGCGCACGCCGTTGAACAGCTCGCTGATCCTGGCCAAGTTGCTGGCGGAAAACCCGCAGGAAAACCTGAGTGCCGAGCAGGTCAAGTTCGCCGAGTCGATCTATTCGGCGGGCAACGACTTGCTCAACCTGATCAACGATATTCTCGATATCTCCAAGGTCGAAGCCGGCAAACTGGAGATACGCCCGGAAAACACCAGCGTTGCGCGCTTGGTGGACGGCTTGCGCGGGATGTTCCAGCCGCTGGCTGCGCACAAGCAACTGGATTTCCAGGTCGAGTTGCAGGACGGTGCGCCAACCATGATGTACACCGACCGCCAGCGCGTGGAGCAGATCATCAAGAATCTGCTCTCCAATGCCGTCAAGTTCACCGAGAAAGGTCGGGTATCCCTGACCGTGAGCGCGGCGTCGAACCAAGGCATTGCCTTTGTCGTCAGCGATTCGGGGATCGGTATTGCCGCCGATCAACAGGAAAGCATTTTCGAGGCCTTTCGCCAGGCCGATGGCACTACCAATCGTCGTTATGGCGGGACCGGCCTGGGCCTGTCGATTTCCCGTGACCTGGCCGCGCTGCTCGGCGGCTCGATCAATGTCTCCAGCACGCCGGGGCAGGGCAGCCAGTTCAGCCTGATCCTGCCGCAGCAATACGTGGAACCTGGCGACGAGCCCGTTGAGCGGATGCATGCCATGCCAACACACGCTCCAACCCCGGTTGCGCCCATTGCGGTTGCGCCGGCGGTGGTCCAGGAGATCGCGCGGTTCGCCGATGACCGCCTCAAGGCACCCTTCACCGTGCGTTGTATCCTGGTGGTGGAGGACGAGCCGAATTTTGCGCACATCCTTTATGACCTCGCCCATGAACTGGGTTACCAGTGCCTGGTGGCCCATGGCGCCGACGAGGGCTACGACCTGGCCAGGCAATACATTCCGGACGCCATCCTGCTGGACATGCGCCTGCCGGATCATTCCGGGCTGACGGTGCTGCAACGCCTGAAGGAACACGCAGAGACCCGGCATATTCCCGTGCATGTGATTTCGGTCGAAGACCGGGTCGAAGCGGCGATGCACATGGGAGCCATCGGTTATGCGGTCAAGCCGACCACCCGCGAAGAGCTCAAGGACGTGTTCGCGCGCCTGGAGGCCAAGCTGACCCAGAAGGTCAAGCGTGTGTTGCTGGTCGAGGACGACGACTTGCAGCGCGATAGCATTTCCCGGCTGATCGGCGACGATGACATCGAAATCACCGCCGTCGGCCTGGCGCAGGATGCCCTGGCACTGCTGCGGAACACCGTGTTCGATTGCATGATCATCGACCTCAAGCTGCCGGACATGCTCGGCAACGACCTGCTCAAGCGCATGTCCAGCGAGAACATCTGCTCGTTCCCGCCGGTGATTGTCTATACCGGGCGCAACCTGACCCGGGACGAAGAGGCTGAGCTGCGCCGGTATTCGCGCTCGATCATCATCAAGGGCGCGCGCTCTCCCGAGCGCCTGCTGGACGAAGTGACACTTTTTCTGCACAAAGTCGAATCACGGTTGTCCCATGACCGGCAGAAGATGCTCAAGACCGCCCGCAGCCGTGACAAGGTGTTCGAGGGGCGCAAGGTGTTGCTGGTGGACGACGATGTGCGCAACATTTTCGCCCTCACCAGTGCGTTGGAGCAAAAGGGCGCCGTCGTGGTCATCGGCCGCAACGGGCGTGAAGCGATTGAGCGATTGAATGAATTCGAAGACATCGACCTGGTGCTCATGGACGTGATGATGCCGGAAATGGATGGTTTCGCCGCCACCACCTTGATTCGCAAGGAGGCGCGCTGGCGCAAACTGCCGATCATCGCGGTGACGGCCAAGGCCATGAAAGACGATCAGGAGCGCTGCCTGCAGGCCGGCGCCAACGATTACCTGGCCAAGCCCATCGACCTCGATCGCCTGTTCTCGCTGATTCGTGTGTGGTTACCGAAGATGGAACGCATTTAAGTGCAGAGCAATCATTCAGGGGAGCGCAGCAGCGAAATCGAATTGCGCTTGTTGATCGAGGCGATCTACCTCAAGTACAGCTACGATTTTCGCGATTACTCCGGCGCCTCGATCAAGCGCCGGGTGACGCACGCCTTGAGCCAGTTCGAGTGCAATACCATTTCGGCATTGCAGGAAAAGGTCCTGCACGACCCGACGGCGTTCATGCAGTTGCTGCAACTGCTGACGATTCCGGTCAGTGAAATGTTTCGCGACCCTTCGCACTTCCTGGCCATCCGCCGCGAAGTGGTGCCGTTGCTCAAGACCTACCCTTCGCTGAAGATCTGGATCGCCGGGTGCAGCACCGGTGAAGAAGTCTATTCGATGGCCATCCTGTTGCGCGAAGAGGGCCTGCTCGAGCGCACGATCATCTATGCCACTGACATCAATCCGCGTTCGCTGGACAAAGCCAAGCAAGGGATTTTCTCCATGGAGAATGTCCGCGCCTACACTTCCAACTACCAGCAGGCCGGCGGCAAGTGCTCCTTCGCCGACTATTACACGGCGGCGTATGGGTTCGCGATTTTCGACAAGTCGCTGTGCGAAAACGTGACCTTCGCCGATCATAGCCTGGCGACGGACAGCGTATTTTCAGAAACTCAATTAATTTCATGTCGTAATGTATTGATTTACTTCAATAAAAAACTACAGGATCGCGCTTTCGGTTTGTTTCATGAGTCGCTTTGCCACCGCGGTTTCCTCGCTCTGGGCAGCAAGGAAACGCCAGATTTTTCAGCTTTCGGCAACCAGTTCGAGCCGTTGGTCAAACAAGAACGGATCTATCGCAAATCATGAACAGCGCAACGGGCTTACCTTCAATAGAAGCGATTGTGATCGGCGCCTCGGCTGGCGGAGTTGAGGCGCTGCTCAGTATCCTGGGTCCGCTGCGACAAGGTTTCGCATTGCCGATCATCGTGGTCCTGCACCTGCCGGGCGAGCGCCGTAGTCACCTGGTGGAAGTCTTCGCCAGGCGTGTCTCGCTGCCGGTCGTGGAGGCCACGGACAAGACCCCGGTTGAAGCCGGTACCCTGTATTTCGCCACGCCCGGGTATCACTTGTCGGTGGAGCGGGACCGCAGCTTTTCCCTGAGCCTGGAAGACCGTGTGCATTATTCGCGGCCGGCCATCGACTTCCTGTTCGAATCGGCTGCCGATGCCTACGGTGCGAAGCTGGCCGCGGTATTGCTGACCGGCGCCAACCAGGATGGCGCCAAGGGTATGTCCCAGGTCAAGCAGCATGGCGGGCTGACCATCGTCCAGGACCCGGGCGAGGCCCAGGTTGCGACCATGCCCCAGGCGGCGCTGAATATCCTGCAGCCCGATCACATACTCCCCATACGCGGCATCGGCCGTTTGCTTGTCGAGCTGGAACGAATCGCATGCTAAGTAATATCCAGGCCAAACTGCTGATCGTCGACGATCTGCCAGAAAACCTATTGGCACTCGAAGCGCTGATCAAGCGTGAAGATCGCATCGTCTACAAGGCTTTGTCGGCCGACGAAGCCTTGTCGCTGTTGCTGCAACACGAATTCGCCATTGCCATCCTCGACGTGCAGATGCCCGGCATGAATGGCTTCGAGCTGGCCGAGTTGATGCGTGGCACGGAAAAGACCAGGAACATCCCGATCGTGTTCGTCAGTGCCGCCGGTCGCGAGCTGAACTACGCGTTCAAGGGCTACGAAAGCGGCGCCGTCGATTTCCTGCACAAGCCCCTGGATATCCAGGCGGTCAAGAGCAAGGTCAATGTCTTCGTCGACCTCTACCGCCAGAGCAAGGCCATGAAACAACAGGTCGAAGCGCTGGAACAGAGCCGTCGGGAGCAGGAAGCGTTGCTCATGCAGTTGCGCAGTACCCAGCTTGAGCTGGAGCAGGCGGTGCGCATGCGCGATGACTTCATGTCCATCGTTGCCCATGAAGTGCGCACGCCGCTCAATGGACTGATTCTAGAAACCCAGTTGCGCAAGATGCACCTGGCCCGGGACAACGCTGCTGCCTTCACCCTGGACAAGATGCACGCCATGGTCGATCGCGATGAACGGCAGATCAAAAGCCTGATCCGGCTGATCGAAGACATGCTCGATGTGTCACGTATTCGTACCGGCAAGTTGTCGATCCGCCCGACACACTTTGATCTGGCGGCGCTGGTTCGCGGTTTGTTGCACAATTTTGCCCCGCAGATCGAGGCCGCCGAAACGTCGGTCAGCCTGGACGCCGAGCAATCGGTGATGGGCGATTGGGATGAGTTTCGTATTGAGCAGGTGATTTCCAACCTGCTGACCAACGCCCTGCGTTATGGCGCCAAGAGCCCGATCAACATGAAGGTGTACAGTGAGAACGGTGAAGCACGGGTGGAAGTCCGTGATTTTGGAATCGGCATCAGCGAGGAGAACCAGCAACGGATTTTCCAGCAATTCGAGCGCGTCTCGGCCAATCATGTCGCCACCGGGCTGGGCTTGGGGTTGTTTATTTCCGAACAGATAGTTGCCGCCCATGGCGGTACCATTATCGTCGAAAGCCGGATTGGCGAAGGCGCCCTGTTTCGCGTTTGTCTGCCGCTGTAGGAAAACCGCGCGATAAACGCAACCTCTGATCGACCTCGGGGTCGTATCAGCAGCTATTGACCGAACAAAGGCTTCCCATGAGTGAAGATGCACAAGATGTAGTCCTCGTCGTCGAGGACGATCCCTCAATCCTGATGGTGCTGTCGGCCTATCTGTCGGGAGAGGGCTACCGGGTGCTGCAAGCCGAAAACGGCGAGCAGGCCTTCGAGATCCTCGCCAGCAAGCCACACTTGGACATGATGATCACCGATTTTCGCCTGCCCGGCGGGATTTCTGGCGTGCAGATCGCCGAGCCCGCGGTGAAGCTACGGCCTGAGCTCAAGGTGATTTTCATCAGCGGCTACGCCCAGGAAATTCGCGAGACGGATAGCCCGATTACTCGCAAGGCACCGATTCTAGAGAAACCATTCGATCTGGACACGTTGCAGGAACTGATGCAGGACATGCTGTCCTGATCGGGTAGGAGCTGCCGCAGGCTGCGATCATTTGATCTTGCTTTTAAAGATCAAAAGATCGCAGCCTGCGGCAGCTCCTACAGGGGATGGTTGTGTTCGACGCTTGCGCATCGGCGGGTTCAGACACGAATCATCTCCTGCACCTTCGCCGTCAACAGATCGAAGGTAAACGGCTTGGTGATCATCTGCATGCCCGGATCGAGGAACCCGCCGCGCACCGCCGCATGTTCGGCATAGCCGGTAATGAACAAGACCCTCAGGTCCGGCCGCAGTTGCCGGCCGATTTCCGCCAGTTGCCGACCATTCATGCCGGGCAGTCCGACGTCGCTGATCAGCAGGTCGATGCGTTGGACCGAGTCGAGGATCGGCATCGCACTGTCGGCATCGCTGGCCTCGACAAAGGCATACCCCAGATCTCCCAGCACGTTGCTGACCAGTAGTCGCACCGCCGGATCATCCTCGACGATCAGCACGGTCTCGCCATTTTTCGCGTAGGGAGCGTGTTCGATGTTGACCGGGTTGTCCTGGGGCAGGTCACCCCCAAAACGCGGTAAATACAAGTTCACCGTGGTGCCTGCGCCGACTTCACTCTGAATGGCGACATGCCCGCCCGATTGCTTGCTGAAACCATAGATCATCGACAAACCCAGGCCGGTGCCCTGGCCGATGGGCTTGGTGGTGAAGAACGGGTCGAAGGCCCGGTTGATGGTGCTTTGCGGCATACCGCAGCCATTGTCGGTGACGCTCAGTACCACATAGTCGCCTGGCGCGAGGTTACCGTAGGGCTTGGTGAAATCGGCGTCCAGGTGGCGGTTCGAGGTCTGCACCAGCAGTTTTCCACCATCGGGCATGGCGTCGCGGGCATTGATGACCAGGTTGAGCAGGGCGCTTTCCAGTTGATTGGGGTCGGCTTCGGCGACCCATAGCTGATCGCTCAGCTGCATGTCCAAGTGAATGCTTTCATTGATGCTGCGTTGCAACAGTTCGCCCATGGAGACCACCAGGTTATTCATCTCCACGGGCTTGGAGTCGAGCGACTGGCGACGGGAAAATGCCAGCAGACGATGAGTCAGGCTCGCCGCACGATTGGCCGACGTCACGCCGAGGTCGATCAGGCTGTCCAGATCCTCTGTGCGCCCCCGGGCCAGTCGCCGGCGCAATAACTCCAGGCTGCCGATGATGCCGGTCAGCATGTTGTTGAAGTCATGGGCAATGCCACCGGTGAGTTGGCCTACCGCTTCCATTTTTTGCGACTGGCGCAGTGCTTCCTCATTGTGGCGCAGTTGTGCGGTGCGCTCTTCAACCTGTTGCTCCAGGGTCTCGAGGGTGTTTTGCAGGCGCAGTTCGCTCATGCTCAAGTCCACCAGCCGATCCCTGGCCTCATATTGTCGCCTTCGGCCGCGCAAGGCGGCGGCGACCAGGCTGATCAATGTTTCGGGGTGGAAGGGTCGTTCGAGGAACGTGACATTGCCCAGGAGGGGGCCAAAGCGTGACGCCGGATTATGTTCCGGGCCACCATGGTGAGTCAGCAATACGATTGGCAAATCAGACCACGCCGGTTGCTGCTCGATCAGGCTCAACAGGGGTTCGAGATCGCTGCTCAGCAAGGCTTCGGAAGACATGAGCAACAAGCCGGCCCCTTGCTCCACTTCGAGGCAAAGCCCTGGCAGATCAGTACTGACGACTCCGCCGAAGCCCGCTTCATTGAGCAGCATCAAGGCGATCTGACTGTCCCGCCCCAAGGGGGCAAGAATGATCGCACGCTCGGACGTCGCTTCATTGACCGTCACGGGACTTCATCCCCGAGCAGGGGGTTGCTGGCACCCAGATAGGTCGGGACTCCGCGCAATACGCCCTGGAACGTTTCCAGCGGTTCGCCGATGGTCATGCCGTTGGTGCTGATTTTGTATTCGCGGATGGTCGATTCATGGCTGCCAGTGCGTTTTTTGATGATGGAAATGGCTCGCCGCACCTTGCCCAGGGCTTCGAAGTAGCGCAGCAGAATGACCGTATCGGCCAGGTACGTGATGTCTACCGGGGCCTGCATGTCACCGACCAGGCCATGCTGGGCGACTGTCATGAACGTCGCCGCGCCTTTGCGGTTGAGGTACAGCAGTAATTCGTGCATGTGCAGCACCAGGGCGTTCTCTTCCGGCATCGCCGCTTGATAGCCGTTGATGCTGTCGATTACCACGGTCTTGATATCGCCTTCATCGACGCAACGACGAACCCGGTGGGAAAATTCGCCGGGGGAGAGTTCAGCGGCGTCCACTTGCTCGATCAGCAAGTTGCCGGTGGCTTGCAATGCACTCAGGTCGATGCCGATTTTCTTCATGCGAGCGAACAGCAAGCCAAGTTCTTCATCGAAGATGAACAGAGCCGCCTTTTCGCCCCGGGCCACGGCGGCGGCGGCGAAAATCATCGATATCAAGGATTTTCCGGTGCCGGCCGGGCCGAGAATCAGCGTGCTTGAGCCCGTCTCGACGCCACCGCCGAGCAGCGCGTCCATTTCGCGGATGCCGCTGGTCAACTGCTGTCGCTGGTAGGCACCCCGGTGCTCCGCGGCCACCAGGCGTGGGAACACGTGTACGCCGTCACCCATGATGGTGAAATCATGATAACCGCCGCGGTATTTCTGGCCACGGTATTTCACCACGCGAACGCGCCGGCGCTCGGCGCCATAGTTCGGCGTCAGTTCCTCCAGCCGAACCACTCCATGGGCCACGCTGTGCACGGTCTTGTCCAGCGATTCGGTGGTCAGGTCGTCGAGCAGCAGCACCGTGGCTTCGTAGCGCACGAAATAATGCTTGATGGCGAGGATCTGTCGACGGTATCGCAGTGAGCTTTGCGCCAGCAGGCGAATCTCGGAGAGGCTGTCGAGCACGACGCGGGTCGGCTTGACGCGTTCGACGACTTCAAAAATCTGTTTGGTGGCCTCACCCAATTCAAGGTCCGAGGAGTACAACAGCGATTGCTGGTGCTCGGCGGTCAGCAGGCTTTCGGGGGGCGTCAGTTCGAAGATATGGACGTTATCATCCAGCTCCCAGCCATGGGAGCGCGCACCCTGGCGCAATTCGCGTTCTGTTTCGGACAGGGTGATGTACAACGAGCGTTCGCCGGCTTGGGCGCCGGCCAACAAGAAGTGCAAGGCGACCGTGGTCTTGCCGGTTCCGGGTTCGCCCTCAAGCAAGAACACGTGGCCGCGGGACAGTCCGCCATTGAGGATGTCATCGAGACCAGTAATCCCTGTGGCGGCTTTAACGCTGATCAACTCGTTGGATGTAGACAAAAAATGCCCTCTCATGACTAGGGGAAACGAGGCAGCAGACCGATGATGGCGAGCTGCCTGTTCACTTGACCTTGGGCCGCGAGGGGCGTTCAACTTTTTTGAGAGGCGTTGGGTGTGCACTCGCACCGTAGGAGCGAGGCTTGCCCGCGAAGAACGATAACGCGGTACAACAGACACACCGCAGCGCCTGGTTCGCCGGCAAGGCTCCTACGTCGGTAATCTGTTTTATAGCCCCTGCTGCAGGGCCGGATCATCCGGGTTCATCTGTTCCAGCTGCGCCAGCAATATCTGCACGTTCTGCAATTGCCCGCTTTCTTTCCAGTAGTTGATCAGCAACACCCGTGCGCGGCGATCGTTCGGGTGGCGCTGGACGATTTCCTGCAGCTGTTTCTGCGCCGCTTCCAGTTCCTGCTCGCCATGCAGCGTGGTGGCCAGGTCGTAGCGGTAGTCCTTGTTGTTCGGCTCAAGCTCCACGGCCTTGGACAATCCGAGCAGGGCGAACTCGCTTTGGCCGTGATGCAGCAACCAGAGCCCCAGCGCATGTTGCAGATACGCCGAGTCGGGCTGGGCCTTGAGTTGTTTGGCCAACAATTGACGGGCCGCGTCGCTCTGGCCCTGTTTGTCCAGTATCTCAATCTGCATCACCAGCGCCGGCAGATTGCCCGGGTCCAGACGCAAGGTGTGTTCGAGCGCCTGTTGTGCCTCTTTCAGTTGCGCGTTGTGCAAGTACAGGCGCGCCAGCTGATACTGATTGTCGGCACTTTCAGGGGCGTCTTTCAGAACCACCTGCCAGGCGTCGACAGCCTGCTCCAGAGCGCCGAAATACAGGCCAAGATCATCGGGTGACAGGCCCAGCAACGCATTGACGGCGGCCAGGCGCACGCTCTGTTCGCCGTCATCGAGCAAGGGCCCCAGCAGTAGGCTGCGCTGGCCGCTGGGCACCAGCCCGCTGATGCTTTTGATCGCCGCGATACGCACCTCGGGCGCCTCATGCTGCAAGTCTGCATCCGCCAGTTTCAGCGCCACGGAGCTGGGGTAGTTGGGCAGTTCGGCCAGCAGCCAGACGCGCCGCTTGGGTGATATGTCAGGGCGGGCCAGTTGCTGGTAGAGCACCCGCGCGGCCCCCGGCTGGCCGTTTCGGGCTGCCGTCAGTGCTTCGCTGTAGCCGCGCTTGATCGTTTCGGGTACTACCGGGGTGCTGCTGCGCAGGAACATCCAGGCAAGGCCGATGGCAAACGGGACACAGAGGCTGATGAGCAAATAGCGGCGGGACTGGGTCATGCAGAATCCGGAAGCTGACAGGCTTTGGCAAAGCTGTCAGCTTCGGTCAGGCGGCGCCTGGAGTCAAACCCTGACTGCGATACTCAAACCTGTCCAGACCTCGCGGCTATGACTACGCTTGCTGAAGTGGATTGGACAGGCATTCCCATGCAAGCGCTGCTGCAATACTTCAAGGCGATGCTCAACCCTGGGCGCGGGGTGCTGCTGTTCGCCTTGAGAACCATCGCTGCCGGGCTGTTGACTCTCTATCTGGCGTTCGTATTCGACCTCGAACAGCCCAAGTGGTCGATCATGGCCGTGGTCATCATCAGCCAGCCCCTGGCCGGCATGGTGCTGGCCCGCAGCTTCGGCCAGGTCATCGGAACCACCCTGGGAGCGGCGGTGGCCGTGGTAATCATGGCGATATTCCCCCAGGCGCCGCTGCCTTTCATCATGACCTTGTCGCTGTGGCTGGCGTTGTGCACCGCCGGTGGCACTTTGTTGCGCTATACCAGTTCCCAGGCGTTCGTCCTCAGCGGCTACACGGCGGTGGTCGTGGGACTTTTGGCGGTTCCCGATCAGGACGGGACCTTCCTGCTGGCCGTGACCCGCGTGACCGAGACGTTGCTGGCAGTGGCCTGCGTCTGCATCGTGAGCCTGCTGACCGCGCGCCCGGAAGCCGTGGCCAAGGAGTATTTCGACAGGATCGACCAGGTGATCAAGCTGCTGGCAACCCATGCCAGCGCCGTTATTCGTACCGAGGAAAGCGAGGAAGACTTCCACCGTCGGCAAATGCAGTTGCTGGGGCAGATCAGCGCGTTGGAGGGTGTGCGCCGGCACCTCTATTACGATGCGCCGCGCTTGCGCAGCGCCGATGACCTGGTGCAATTGCTCGGCAACCAACTGGTGCTGCTGACGGCAAGATTCACCGCCTTGCGCCACCAGCGCGAACTGTTGCTCGAACGCTGGGAAGGTGAGCTCCCCAAGGAAATACAGCAACTGCTCGCCGAAGAACTGGTCTTGCTCGACGAACTGGCCCGGCAGGGGCGCGCGATACCTGGTGAGCAGCGGCGCCAGTTTGCTGCGTTGCAACAGCGTTTCGATGCACTGGCGTACCGCTCGGAGCAATTGATCGAGCCCTTGAAGGCCACCTTGCGCTCGCTGTCCTGGTCCTTACGCTGGGAACAGGCGCGCATGCTGCAGCAGCTTGAAATGATTTTGGAGTTGAGCGATGTGATCCAGAGCGGGCGCAAGGCCAGTAGCGTTTTTCGTGGCCAGGCCAACCCTCTGCACCTGGACTTCACCCTGGCGACGATGAATGCCATCCGCGCTTACTGCGCACTGATGGTAGCCGGGTTGATCTGGATCGAAACGGGATGGGATGGCGCGCGGGGTGGGATGGTCGTGGTGGGGATTCTGTGTTCGCTGATGGCGACGTTTCCCCGGCCACTGCTGGCTGCCCAGAGCTACGCCCGGGGGCTGGCGCTGGCATTGGTGCTGTCGGCGGTGCTGCAGTTCGCGCTGGTCCCGATGATCAGCAGTTTCGAGCTCCTGGCGCTGCTGCTGGCGCCCTTGCTGTATGCGGTCGCCGTGGGGTTGTCCAGCCCGGCCACGACGGGCACGGGGATTGGCCTGGGGTTGATGACGTGCCTGTTGTTGGGCCCGCAAAACACCGGCACAGGCCAAAACAGCGCCATCCAGTGGTTCGAGTTTGCGGGCGCTTATGTGTGCGCCGTGACACTGGCGTTGAGTGTCTATGCCCTGATCTTCCCCTTCAGGCCTGTGCTGCGGATTCGCCGCTTGTTCAAGGAGAACTGCGAGCAGGTCTACGCCTTGCTGAAAACCCCGGCCACCGATGAAAACCAGTTCGCCTTCGAGAGTCGCATGGTCGACCGCCTGACCATGATGCTGGGACTGTTGCCCGCCATCGAGGACAAGCCATCGCGCGACCTGTTCGACGTCAGCCTGGGTTGCATGGCGCTGGGCATCGCCTTGAACCAACTGCGGCAACAGGGGCAGAACAACGCATTGCTCAGCCCGGGGTTGCAACGTCGATTATTCGCCACGGTGCGCGAAACCGGGAGGCTGGTGGCCGGTCGGCCCGACATTGGAGTGGACCACGTGCTCGACAGCCTGCACGCCTTGGGCGATGACCTGGACGCGCTGCATTCCAGTGTTCATGAACACCTCTGGTCGGTGTTTCGCATGCGCGTGGCGCTGTTGATCGTGGTGTCATTCCTGGAACGCCACCGTCGCCACTTCGAACCCGCCACCTTGCAAGGAGTACCCGAGCTTGCCCATTGATCTGGAAATAGGCGGCGTCTACCTGCCACCGATCGCCCAGGCGTTGCTGCTGGGGGTACCGGTTTTCCTGGTGCTGGACTGGATCCTGCGGCGTCTCGGGGTGTTGCAGTTCGTCTGGCATGAAGCCTTGTTCGAAGGCGCGTTGTACGTCAACGTGTGCGCAACGTTGATCCTGGTGATGGGAGCCTGATGCCGTGAAGAAGATCCTTGCCCATCTCACCACGGTGGCGGTAGTGGTGCTGGCTTTCGTGCTCGGCTGGTTTGCCTGGGAGCACTACACCCGTGCACCCTGGACCCGCGACGCACGAGTGCGTGCCGATGTGGTGACCTTGTCCGCCGATGTCGCGGGACGCATCGTCAGCCTCAGCGTGCAGGATAACCAGCATGTGCAGAAGGACCAGTTGCTACTGGAAATAGATCCTTCACGCTACGCCCTGGCGGTCGAGCACGCCAAGCGTTCGGTGGAAGTGGCGAAGGCCTCGCTGGGGCAGTCCGAGGCAACCATCGTCGCCAGCCAGGCCCTGCTCAAGCAGCGCCAGAGCGAGGAGCGGCGCCGGCGGACCCTCAAGGAGCGCTCGGCGATTTCTGGCGAAGAGTGGGAAAAATCCAGCACCGATGTCTCGGTGGCCCAGGCCGATTTGCTGCGCAACCAGGCCAACCTGGGGTTTGCCCAGGCCAATGTGCAACTGGCGATCGCCGCACTGGCCGAGGCCGAACACGACCTGGAACGCACCCGTGTCGTATCGCCGGTCAGTGGCTACGTCACCAACCTGCTGACCCGCCAGGGCGACTACGCCACCGCAGGCGGTCCGCTGCTGGCCCTGGTGGACAGCGATTCGTTTTACGTCAGCGGCTATTTCGAAGAAACCAAACTGCCGCGGATCGGAGAGGGTGATCGGGTCGACATCGAGCTGATGAGCGGCGAACGTTTCGGTGGCACCGTGCAAAGCATCGCCTTTGCCATTGCCGACCGGGAAAACCTGCCGGGAGGCCGCTTGCTGGCGAACATCAACCCCAGCTACACCTGGGTCAAGTTGGCGCAGCGGGTGCCCGTGCGGATCAAAATCGACGAAGACTATGCCCGTAGAGACAAATTGCGCGCCGGTACAACGGCTACCGTGACGGTTCGGGAGAACCACAACGCCCAAGATCACCGCTGACCCCTGTAGGAGCTGCCGAAGGCTGCGATCTTTTGATTTTGAAAAGCAAGATCAAAAGATCGCAGCCTTCGGCAGCTCCTACAGTGGGGTGTTGTCTGCTGGATGGGTAAAAAAAGCCCCGCGACCGAATGGGGCGCGGGGCAAAAAATTGGTTGGTTGCGGCCAACCAAAGGAGCTCTGTATTGCTCGGGGCGGCGTTCCGACGACAATGCGTTAAATCAGGTGCCCAACGGCGCCCTTGGGTTTTTCGCGAGCATGCTCGCCCCTACAACCGTCTCTGGTTGCCAGCCGCCACCGAGGGCCTTGTAGATCGCCACGATGCCGCGGTACAGGTCGACTTCGGCCTGGGCCTGGGTGTCTTCGGCCGCCAGGCGTTCACGCTGGGCATCGAGCAGCACGAGGAAGTCGGCGGTGCCCTCGCGGTAGCGGATTTCGGCGAGGTCGGCGGCTGACCGGCTCGATTCGCTCTGGCGAATCAGCGAAATCAGTCGCTGCTGGCGTTTGCCGTAGTCGCTGAAGGCGTTTTCCGACTCTTCCAGGGCCAGCAAGACTTGCTGCTCGTAGGTCGCCAGGGCACCTTCGGCATCGGCGTCGGCGCCGCGTATGCGGGCCTTTACACTGCCCAGGTCAAACGCCGCCCAGGTGATGCTCGGGCCCAGTGCCCAGGCGTTGGCCGCCGAGGAACCGATCTGCGAGCCGCGTCCGGCGGTCCAGCCGAGGAAGCCGCTGAGGCTCACCCTTGGAAACAGGTCGGCTTTCGCCACGCCAATGCGCGCCGTGGCCGACGCCAGTTTGCGCTCGGCGCTGAGGATGTCCGGACGGCGTTGCAACAACTCGGCGGGATCACCGATCGGCAAGGCCTTGGCAATCGCCGGCAAGTCTTTCGGGCCCAGGTCCACGGTCAACTTGTCCGGGCGCTGGCCCAGCAGGGTGGCGATACGGTTTTTCTGTCGCACCTGCTCGGCCTGCAACTGCGGCACGCTGGCTTCGACCGAAGCCAGGCGCGCATCGGCACGTTCCACATCAAGCTGGTCGCCGACGCCGGCATCCCGCAGGCTGATGGTGATCTTGCGCGACTCCTGCTGGTTGTTCAGGTTGGCCAGGGCAATTTTTTCCCGCAGTTGTGCACCGCGAAGCTGGCCATAGGCGTCCACCAGTTCGGCAATCATGGTCACTTGCAACTGGTACAGATCAGCCTCGAGTGCCTGTTGCTCGGCATCCGCCGATTCCAGGTTGCGCTGGATGCGGCCAAAGAGGTCGATCTCCCAGGCCATGTCCAGCCCCAGGTCATAGCGTTCGCTGTTGACACGGTCGGTGGTCTCGCCAGGAATCTGCCCTTTGCCCAAGTCACTGCTGACCCGGCTGGTGATCGTCGGCATGGCGTCATTGCTGACGTCATCGCGGATCGCCCGGGCCGCCTTCCAGCGAGCGAAGGCGACGCGCAGATCACGGTTGCCCTTGAGGGACTCGGTCACCAACTGGTTGAGGGTCGGGTCTTCGAACTGCTGCCACCAGATGCCTTCGAAACGCGAACGGTCGAAGTCCTTCTGGCCGGCTGCGCCCGGCGTGGCCGCGGTGATGTTGGCCGGTTCAAGGGCTTGGGTTTTATAGTCCGGGCCGACGGCACAGGCGCTCAGCGCCAGTACCAGCAGGCTCGGCAGGAAAGCTTTCAAACTCATCAATGCGACTCCAGCTTCAGGGCACGGGCGGCTTTGCGCGCTTGACCACGCTCGACAAAGTTGCGAATCAATACGTAGAACACCGGTGTCAGCAGCAGGCCGAAGAAGGTCACCCCGAGCATCCCGGAGAACACCGCCACACCCATGGCGTGACGCATCTCGGCACCGGCGCCGCTGGAGAACACCAGGGGTACCACACCCATGATGAACGCAAAGGAGGTCATCAGGATTGGCCGGAGACGCAGACGGCAGGCTTCCAGTACCGCCGCCAGCGGATTCATGCCTTCGAGCTGTTTATCCTTGGCAAACTCGACGATCAGGATCGCGTTCTTACAGGCCAGTCCCACCAGTACGATCAAGCCGATCTGGGTGAAGATGTTGTTGTCGCCTCCCGAAGCAATCACGCCGGTAATGGCCGACAGCAGGGTCATCGGGACGATCAGGATCACCGCCAGTGGCAGGCTCCAGCTTTCGTATTGGGCCGCCAGCACCAGGAATGCCAGCAGTACGCAGAGCGGGAACACGAACAGCGCGGTGTTGCCGGACAGGATCTGCTGGTAAGTCAGGTCGGTCCATTCGTAGGTCATGCCGTTGGGCAGTTCTTCCTTGAGCAGTTTCTCGATGGCTTTTTCCGCCTGGCCGGAGCTGTAGCCGGGGGCTGCGGCACCGTTGATTTCAGCGGTGATGAAGCCGTTGTAGTGCATCACACGATCGGGGCCCGAGGTGTCACTGACCTTGATGAAGGTCGCCAGCGGGATCATCTCGCCCCTGTTGTTGCGCACCTTGAGTTGGCCGATCTGGTCGGATTCGAGGCGGAACTGTTGTTCGGCCTGAACGTTGACCTGATAGGTTCGACCGAAACGGTTGAAGTCGTTGGCATACAGCGAACCCAGGTAGATCTGCAGGGTGTCGAAGATGTCGCTGACGGCCACGCCGTGGGTCTTGGCTTTCTCCCGGTCGATGGCGGCATCGACCTGGGGCACGTTCACCGTGTAACTGGTGAACAACCCGGCCAGTTCCGGAACGTTGTGGCTCTTGGCGATGATGTTCATGGTTTCCTTGTACAGCTCTTCGTAGCCCAGGTTGCCCCGGTCTTCGATCTGCAGGCGGAAACCGCCGATGGTGCCCAGGCCTTGTACCGGTGGCGGCGGGAAGATCGCCATGTAGGCTTCCTGGATCCCGGCGAACTGCCCGTTCAAGGCACCGGCAATCGCGCCGGCGGACATGCTCGGGTCTTTGCGCTCATCGAACGGCTTGAGGGTCACGAACACGATGCCGGCGTTCGGGCTGTTGGTGAAACCGTTGATCGACAGGCCAGGGAAGGCCACCGCACTTTCCACGCCAGGCTGTTTCAGGGCCAGGTCGGACATGCGCTTGATCACGTCTTCGGTGCGGTCCAGGCTCGCCGCATCCGGCAATTGAGCGAACGCCACCAGGTATTGCTTGTCCTGGCCGGGTACGAAACCGGTCGGGGTGCTGGAGAAACCGAAGAACGTCAGCACCATCAGGCCGGCGTACAGCAGCAGGGCGATGCCGCTGGAGCGGATCACGCGGGCAACGGTGCCGACATAACCATGGCTGGCTTTTTCAAAGAAGCGGTTGAACGGACGGAACAACCAGCCGCCGAACAGCTTGTCCAGGACCTTGGAGAAACGGTCTTTCGGCGCGTCATGACCCTTGAGCAACACAGCGGCCAGGGCTGGCGACAGGGTCAGGGAGTTGAAGGCCGAGATCACCGTCGAAATTGCGATGGTCAGGGCGAACTGCTTGTAGAACTGGCCGGTCAAGCCGGAGATGAACGCTGCCGGAACAAACACCGCACACAGCACCAGCGCCGTGGCAATGATGGGGCCGGTCACTTCACGCATGGCGCGCTTGGTGGCTTCGACCGGGGTCAGCCCGAGCTCGATATTACGCTCGACGTTTTCCACCACCACGATCGCATCGTCCACCACGATACCAATCGCCAACACCAGGCCAAACAGCGACAACGCGTTCAACGAGAAGCCGAATAGATGCATCACGGCAAAGGTACCGATCAGCGAGACCGGCACCGCCACCAGCGGAATGATCGAGGCGCGCCAGGTCTGCAGGAACAGGATCACCACCAGCACCACGAGGATCAGCGCTTCGAACAGGGTGTGGACCACCGCCTCGATGGAGCCGCGCACGAAGATCGTCGGGTCATAGACGATGCTGAAATCCATGCCTTCCGGGAAGTTCTGCTTCAGCTCGGCCATTTTCGCCCGAACTTCGTTGGAGATCTCGATAGCATTGGAGCCCGGGCGCTGGAAGATCGGGATCGCCACCGCCGGCTGGTTGTTCAGCAGCGAACGCAGGGCGTATTGGCTGGAGCCCAGTTCAACGCGAGCGATGTCTTTGAGGCGAGTGATTTCACCATCGACGCCGGAGCGAATGATTATGTTCTCGAACTCTTCCTCATTGACCAAGCGGCCCTGAGTGTTGACCGACAACTGGAAGCTTTGCGCATTCGGCGCAGGCGGCGCACCCAAGGCACCGGCAGCCACCTGGCGGTTCTGTTCACGGATGGCGGTTACCACGTCGGTGGCGGTCAGGTTGCGCGAAGCGGTCTTGTTCGGATCGAGCCACACGCGCAGCGAATAGTCGCCCATACCGAACAGCTGCACATCACCGACACCGCCCAGGCGCGCCAGCTCATCCTTGATATTGAGGATCGCGTAGTTGGACAGATACAGCATGTCGTAGCGTTTGTCCGGCGAGGTCAAGTGCACGACCATCGTCAGGTCGGGCGATGCCTTGTCCACCGTGATACCAATGCGCGTCACTTCCTCGGGAAGTTTCGGTTCGGTGCGGGTCACGCGGTTCTGCACCTGCACCTGGGCGTTGTCCAGGTCCGTGCCCAGGGCGAAGGTGATGGTCAGGGTGATCTTGCCGTCGGCAGTCGACTGCGAGGACATGTACAGCATGTTCTCGACGCCGGTGATCGCTTGCTCCAGGGGAGCTGCCACGGTTTCACCGATGACTTTGGGGTTGGCACCCGGGAAGTTGGCACGGACCACAACGGTCGGTGGCACCACTTCCGGGTATTCGCTGATCGGCAGCTGGAACAGCGAGATGGCACCGGCGATCAGGATTAGCAGCGACAGCACCGCGGCGAAGATCGGCCGTGAAATGAAAAATTGGGAAAAATTCATCGGAGTCGTTATCCCTTAACCGCGTGGGGTCGCAGCAGCCACTTTCACAACCGCACCCGGCGCAACCCTGGCAGGGGCGACTTGGGGCAGGTTGCTGGCTTCCAGCGCTTGTCGTTGTTGGGCCAGGGCCGCGAGGGTTTGCTCGCTGGCCATCGGGATCACTTCAGGGGTGACCGGCGAACCCGGGCGTACCCGCTGCAAGCCCTTGACGATGATGGTGTCGCCCGTGTTCAGGCCGTTACGCACGATGCGCAAGCCTTCGATTTTGGGCCCCAGCTCCACGGCGCGATAAGCCGTGTTGTTGTCAGCATCCATCACCAGCACAAACTTCTTGCCCAGGTCCGTGCCCACCGCCTCATCGTTGATCAACATGGCGTTGTAGGTGCCGCTGCCCACCAGTTTCAGGCGAGCGTAAAGGCCAGGGGTGTAACTGCCGTCGCTGTTGTCGAATACGGCGCGACCACGGATGGTGCCGGTTTTCGGGTTGACCTGGTTGTCGACGAAGTTCATCTGGCCCAGGTGTGGATTGCCGTCTTCATTGGACAGGCCCATGTACACCGGGGTGGTGGCGCCGCGTTTGCCCTGCGGGGCGAGCTGCGTGTACTTGAGGAACACGCGCTCGTCGGCATCGAAGTAGGCGTAGACCTTGTCGGTGGAAACCACGCTGGTCAGCGGGGTGGTGTCCGCCGTCACCAGGTTGCCGGCGGTGATTTGCGCACGGCTGACGCGACCGCTGATAGGGGCGGTGACGCGGGTGAAACTCAGGTTCAATTTGGCCAGATCAAGCTGCGCTTGCAGGGCGCCGACCGCGGCACGAGCCTCTTGGGCAGCACTGGTGCGCGAATCGGCCAGCTCGGCGGAAATCGCATTGCTGGTGCGCAGGCGTTCGCCACGCTGGGCTTCGTTTTCGCTGCGGGTGGCGTTGGCGCGGGCCTGGGCCACCAAGGCCTCGAGGCGACGGACCTCGGCCTGGAACGGACGCGGATCGATCTGGAACAGCAGGTCGCCTTTCTTGACCAGGGCGCCTTCAGTGAACGTCACTTCATCGATCTGGCCCGATACCCGTGGACGAATCTCTACGGTTTCCGGCGCCTCAAGGCGCCCGGTGAATTCGTCCCATTCGTTGACCGGTTGCTCAAGCACCTTGGCCACGCTGACCTTGGCCGCGGAAGGGGTAGCGGCAGTCTCTGGCGTCTTGCCGCAAGCGCTCATCACCACTACGGCCAACACGGCCAACGGCAAGCGCAAATGTTTGAGTGACTGTTCCATGGATGCATCCGCCAATGTATTTAAGATTGGCGAATGATGCTCGGCAGGGTTGTATCGCACGAATCGAATGGGGCGAAGGTAACTATCATTCGGAATGATAGGAGAGAGCCGGGCAGCTCTCTAGCCTGCGCCTTGCGTCAGGCGGTGATCAACCCGGTTGATGGCAATTGTGTGTTTCCAGATTGGCAATGGTCTGCTTTGGATCGAGTCGCGGCCATTCGCGAGCAGGCTCGCTCCCACATTAGATTTAAGCAATGCCGTGGGAGCGAGCCTGCTCGCGAAGAGTCTATCAGCCTCGATAAATCAATCGGATCAGGCCAGACTATCCGGATCTCCAAAAAACATCTGAATCCGCGATCTCAACCAACGCTCCCCCGGATCATTGTCCTGGGAACCGCGCCAAGCCATGTGCAATTCAAAGCTGCGCACTGGCAGCGGTGGATCTTCAGCCCGCACACCGCCGGCTGCCGTCAGTGCATCGGCCGTATAGTCAGGCACGGTGGCCACAATGTCGGTGCCGCTCAACAGCGTGCCCAGCCCGTTGAATTGCGGCACTGCCAGCACCACATGACGTTTGCGCCCGAGCTTTTCCAGTTCTTCATCGATAAAGCCGCTCAGGTCACCGGCGAACGACACCAGTGCATGGGGTCGCGCGCAGAAGTCGTCCAGGCTCAAGGGCCCGGGCACGGTGTCGGCGCGCAACAGTTTTGGCGAACTGCGGCGCAATACTTTGCGCTTGGCATTGGCTGGCAGGTCAGTGGTGTAGCTGACGCCAATGGAGATTTCTCCGGAGGCCAGCAAATTGGGCATCAATATGTAGTTGACCCGTCGCACCACCAGCACGATCCCCGGCGATTCGGCGCGCAGGCGCTTGAGCAGCATGGGCAGCAGGGCGAATTCGACGTCGTCCGACAGCCCGATGCGAAATACTGCGGTGCTGGTGGCGGGGTCGAATTCGGCGGCACGGCTGACGGCGGTGGAAATCGAATCCAGAGCCGGGGAGAGTAGGGCGAAGATCTCGACCGCGCGTGCGGACGGCTCCATGCTGCGGCCGGTGCGCACGAACAACGGGTCGTCGAACAGCCCGCGCAAGCGCGAGAGCGCCGCACTGATGGCGGGCTGGCCGAGGAACAGCTTCTCCGCGGCGCGGGTCACACTGCGTTCGTGCATCAGGGTTTCGAACACGATCAACAGGTTCAGGTCGACACGACGCAGGTCATTACGATTCATCTTGAGTCCTGGCAGAGTCAGCAAACTTGACGTGAGCGGCCATATGGTAACAATGGCCAGCAGGAATATTACGGGGAAAGGCTGGTACTCTGCACCGAGTAATTCATTTTTCCCACATCGGCTGCTCTGGTTTCCTACGACATTTGACGAGGTTGCTGCAGCTGCGGAATCAATGACAGGCATGTCGACTATTAATAGCCACTGATAGTGTTGGGTTAAAAGCCCAGCTAGAGTTCAAGGCATTAGAGGTTCAATTGGCGAGGTTTGCGATGTCCCGCACGATCCGTTTTCACAAGTTTGGTCCAGCCGAGGTGCTCAAATGCGAAGAGCATGCGGCGGCTCTGCCTGCTCCGGGCGAAGTGCAGGTGCGCGTCGAAGCCATTGGCATCAGCTGGTATGACACCCTCTGGCGCCAAAACCTGGCGTCATCCCACGCCCGTCTGCCTGCCGGTATCGGCCAGGAAATGGCCGGTGTCGTCACAGCCGTCGGTGAGGGTGTCGATGACCTGGAGGTCGGTGACAAGGTTGCCAGTTTCCCGGCCCAAAGCCCCAACGATTATCCGGTCTACGGCGAACTGATCGTTCTGCCGCGTTCGTCGGTAACGCGTTACCCGGACGTGCTCAGCCCGATTGAAGCCAGCGTGCATTACACGCCGCTGTTGATTGCCTATTTTGGTTATGTCGACCTGGCGCGGGTCAAACCGGGGCAATTCGCCCTGGTCACCGACGCCAGCCACTGCGCCGGCCCTTCGTTCGTGCAACTGGGCAAAGCCTTGGGCGTACGAGTGATCGCCGCGACCAAAACCGCGGAGGAACGTGAATACCTGCTGTCGTTGGGTGCCGAGAAAGTCATCGTCACCGAGGAAGAAGACCTGTTGATGCGCATCAACAAGATCACCGACAACCGCGGTGTGGATGTGGTGTTCGATGGTTTGGGTGGCCCACAGATGTCGTTGCTCGGTGATGTCCTGGCGCCCCGCGGCAGCCTGGTGCTGTACGGCCTGCAGGGCGGTAACCAGACACCATTCCCGGCGTGTGCGGCGTTCCAGAAGAACATTCAGTTCTTCGTGCACTGCATCGGCAATTTCACCGGCAAGCCGGAACTGGGCATCATCCAGGACCAGGTCGCGCTGCAACGTGCCTTGCGTGACATCAACCAGCTGACCGCCGATCGCGTGTTGCTGCCGCTCAAGACCCGGGTTTTCCCATTCGCCGAGTTTGTCGAAGCGCACCGCTACATGGACGAATGCCCATGCCGCGAAAGGGTTGCGCTGCAAGTCGAACCTGCTTGACCCCTGCAAAAGAGTCCGTGCCTGCACGGACTCTTGCGTTTTTAGCGCTTTGCCTCCCCACATGAGACGTTCCACCGGCCTGTAGGTGGATCGGTTCAGCAACTGAACCGGTTTTTGCTCTCGATCTGTAGCTTCTAATCAACATCCAAGTACTGATAATTGCATGATTACTTTCATCTCAAGGAATGAGTCATGGCCAGGTATCTTGCCGACACTTTTCAGTGCGCGTCGTTGACGCATGTTCGACAACTAGTGATTTTCTGCGTGGTCGGCACATTATTACGAGAAGCTACTTTCCTCATTTTTTGTATTAAATGTCTGTGGGACGCTGTCGGAAATTTCCTAGGATCCCGAAGGCAATCGCAGCAAACCCCTGCCAAGCTACTGTGCGCCAGTCCTTGCGGGCCTATCAGGCTTGCAGTGATCAATTATTTCAAATGATGACAAAAAACTTTATTGTTAGCATTTGGTAATAAAGTTCAGTAATTAATCTCTCTTCGGGCATTCCTTGCGCTATGCGTGAAGTTGTTTGCGTTGTGTCGAACTTTTGAATATCAGGTAAATAGAAATGAGCCATATACATGATCAGGCGATGAATAATGTCTATCAACAAGTGCTGCAACGCTTGTTGAGTTTTTTTCACGAGCCGAGCGCACGGCTTTGCAGTTGTTGATCCAGCGCCTGGCTGTGGCTGCCGGAGGAATGGATCGAATAGGTAATTACAAGGTATTGGTGGTCCAGTGCGGATCGCGGGACAGTTGCTACACCCTGGCACTGCTGCGAGCCGCACAGTTGACAATCGCCACCCGCGCGCCCACGACATTCAAGCTGCGCTTGGCGACCCTGCGGCTCAATGGCATGAGCCAGCTGGCACTGGATAACATCCATCGAAGCTACAACGCCTTGTTCATCTACGACGATCCCCGGGTCGATGTGCTGATGGTTGATAACAGGGAAGTGCTGGCGTTCGATCACCGCGCGCCGGTCTCGCGCGCCGCACGTGAATCCAACCGCATGAACCTGCTACTGATCGGCCATCGTGGCGTCGTGGACGGACCGCTTGAGCTGTGGGACGACAGTTTCCTGGCCACTGGCGAGTTCCATGGTCAGATCGCCCGCTGGAACAATGGCGTCGATGCCTTGGTCAGTGGCGACTCACCGCGCCAGCAGAAGCGGTTCATCGAAGGGCTCAAGCGCGCGGCCGCCAAGGCTGGTCTGGCATCGTCGAACCGTCATGAGGCGGCGGATTACGGCGGGTTGTTCATGTTGCTTGATGAGTTCGGCAGCGACTGTTATCAGGCCTTTTATGAAGGCTACGGCCAGCAGGCCTGGCGTCCGGCAGAACAGTTTGAGGCCTGTCGCCGCACGACCTACATCGATATCCACGACGTGCTGGTCAGCCAGCTTGAAGAGCGTTGGCCGATACTGACCGAGTTTCTCGGGTATCAGCCCGATGAGCTGGCAGCTCATCTTGGTGAAAATCAATATGTCAGTGTGGCGGTCTCGGCGCACTTGCGGGGTTTGCAATCCTGCTTCGTCCAGGGCAGCACGTACTTGGCAGGTGTTACACACTACCTGCAGCGCGCCTTGGTGATGATGCGGCGTAACCAGCTATCGGAACGCTTATGTGAACGGGCAGACGGCGCATATGGCAACCCCTACAAGCTGGCCGGCCAGCGCGCACTGATCGCCGACGAGGCTTATCAGAGCCTTGGCCTGAACGAGGCACAATGGGTGTGCCTGCTGTTTGCGCCTTTTATCGGGCAAGGTGCGTCACTGGAGCGCTTCCTGCGCCAATGTCACCCGGGCATGCTCGTGGCCTTGCCCGAGTTGCATCGGGCCATGCAGGGGCATCCAGTGGCGGAGCAGATCCTGCAGTGGATAGTCGATGTCAGCGGCCTGCCTGTCAGCCTGGTCGGCAAGTTGTATCGCATGGAACCGTTGGTGCAGGAGGCCACGTCGATGAGCCCGCCCCACAGCCCTGTCTCGGAACCCGAGCAGGCAAGCGACGAGGCGTCGATGACCGGTGAACGGTCGGCAGGGCGTTGAACATGCGCATGTTGCCGGCCTCTTCGAGTGAGCGTGACCGCTACCCCCACGCAAGCGATCCCCTGCCATGAAAGGACAACGTGAAACCGATTTCGCCTATCAGTCGGTCTACCGATACTTGACCTGCCTGATCAGCGAGCTCGTCAGCGACAGCCGGGTACGACTACCATCCTTGCGTGAACTGGCCGGGCGCCTGAGCGTTTCGATCTCGACCATCCAGTATGCCTATGCGCTACTGGAAAAGGAGGGGCGGGTGTATTCGGTGGCCAAGTCCGGTTACTACGCGTTGCCGGTTGCCCCTACCAGCACGCTCTACGATGGCAGCGACTTGCTCGAGAGTGTGTATGTCAACGCCCGCCTGCCCGCCATGCTGGTCCTGAGCGCGGATGAGCCGGCCTTGCTGCAACCGCTCGACAGCCCCTTGTTGCTGCTGGAAAGGGAACTGCTGCGCCAATACCCGCGCCAGCCACAGCCGTCTGCGCAGCCCTGTGGCGAGCTGGAGCTGCGTACCGCATTGGCGGCGCGCTATACCACCTCTGCGGTGCGCTGCTGGCATGCCGATGATGTCTACATTGGCGCTGACCTGCGCGGCGTGCTGGAAATCCTCATCGTCGTGTTGGATCTCAAGGATGCCGCGGTGGTCGTCGAGTCGCCCTGTGACTGGGCGATACTGCGCTTGTTCCAGGCGGCCGGTGTGAAGGTGATCGAATGGCCGTTGCTGGGCGACGGTAGCCTGGACGACAAGTGCCTTCGGGACCTGCTGGAAGCCGAGCCGGTACGCCTGGTGATGGTGTCGTCCGGGCTGAACATGCCCCGAGGCAGCAGGGCACCCGATGAGAACCGGCAGGTGATCGCGAACTTGCTGGAGCGGTATGGCAGTTGGGTACTGGAAAACGATTGTTATGGAGAACTCGGGTTTGAGCCCGATCAGCGGCGATTTCGCGATCTGTTGGCCCCGGAGCGCTTGATGGTGTTTTCCACGTTCGAAAAGATCATCGGCCCGGAAGCCCCTTATGGCTACCTGCTCTCGCGCCATATGAGCAGCGAGCTGCAACGGCAATTCCTGTTGCGCGCCTTTCGCTTGTCGCCGATTCGCCAGAAAGCCATCGCCCGCTTGTACAGCAACGGACGCATCGATCAACACCTGCAGGTACTGCGCCGACGCCTCAAGGACGGCAAGGAGCAAATGGCCCGGATGCTCCAGGAGCGCCTGGGTGACGCGTTGCAGTTCGTCGAGCCCCAGGGCGGGGCGACGATCTGGCTGCGCTCGTTGCGCCAGGTCGATATGAGCCGGGTGTTTCAGCGATTGCTCAGGCAGCAGGTGGTCGTTGCGCCCGGCGAGTTGTTCAGCCTGCAAGGCTTGCATGGGCAACACTTGCGCTTGAGCCATGGCGTTGGCAGCGACCAGGAACTGGCCGCCGCGCTGGGCTTGCTGGGGGACGCCTTGCGCCTTGAAGCCGTTGATTGACCCTTTGCAAAATGATGCCAATGGAACGATTCCATCGAGCGCTGGATAAACTGCATCGCGCTATGGTCAAACTGCCAGTAAACTCCGCTTCTACTCCTGAACTCTATTCCAGAGGTATTGCATGACACTCAGTCCTTTTGCGGGCAAACCGGCACCGGCAGAATTGTTGGTAGACATCCCGCGACTGGTCACGGCCTATTACACCGGCCAACCCGACGCCGCCATTTCGACCCAGCGGGTGGCCTTCGGTACGTCCGGGCACCGAGGCAGTTCGTTCGACTTGAGTTTCAACGAGTGGCACGTCCTGGCAATCAGCCAGGCCATTTGCCTGTATCGCGAGGCCCAGGGCATCAATGGCCCTTTGTTCGTCGGCATCGACACCCACGCATTGTCCACGCCGGCGGGTGCCAGCGCCCTGGAAGTGCTGGCGGCCAATGGCGTGACGGTGATGATCGCCGAGGGTGACGAATACACGCCGACCCCAGCGGTTTCCCATGCGATCCTGTGCTACAACCGCGGCCGTACCTCTGGCCTGGCGGATGGCATCGTCATCACCCCATCCCACAACCCACCGCAAAGCGGGGGCTACAAATACAACCCGACCAATGGCGGCCCGGCCGATACCCACATCACCAAGTGGATCGAAGCCAAGGCCAACGAACTGTTGGCGAACAAGCTCGCCGGGGTCAAGCGCATCAGCTACGAGCAGGCGCTGAAGGCCAGCACCACCCATCGCCACGACTACCTCAACACCTATGTCGCCGACCTGATCAATGTGATCGATTTCGACGCCATTCGTGATGCCAAGCTACGTCTGGGCGTTGACCCGCTGGGTGGTGCAGGCGTGCGCTACTGGTCGGCGATTGCCGAGCATTATCGCCTGGACCTGGACGTGGTGAACCGGCAGGTCGACTCGACTTTCCGCTTCATGACCGTCGACTGGGATGGCCAGATTCGCATGGACCCATCGTCCAGCCACGCGATGCAGGGGCTGATCGGCCTGAAAGAGCGCTTCGACGTGGCCTTCGCCTGCGACCCGGATCACGACCGCCATGGCATCGTGACTCCCTCTGGCGGCCTGCTGGCGCCGAACAACTACCTGGCCGTGTCGATCGATTATCTGTTCCAGAACCGCCCGCACTGGCGAGCCGATGCCGCGGTGGGTAAAACCGTGGTCAGCAGCGGCTTGATCGACCGCGTGGCCAAGCGCCTGGGACGCCGCCTGTACGAAGTGCCTGTGGGCTTCAAGTGGTTTGCCGATGGCCTGTTCGACGGCTCCCTGGGCTTTGGTGGCGAAGAAAGCGCGGGGGCTTCGTTCCTGCGCAAGGACGGCAGCGTCTGGTGCACGGACAAGGACGGTCTGATCCCGGCCTTGCTGGCGGCTGAAATGACTGCACGTACCGGTCGCGACCCAAGTCAGGCCTACCGCGCGCTGACCGATGAACTGGGCGAGCCGTTCTCGGTACGGGTGGATGCCAAGGCCAACCCGGAACAAAAGGCCCTGTTGAGCAAGCTGTCACCGGATCAGGTCACCTCGACAACACTGGCGGGTGAGCCGATCCAGAGCATTCTCAGCCATGCACCGGGTAACGACCAGGCCATTGGCGGCCTTAAGGTCATGACCGAAAATGGCTGGTTCGCGGCGCGTCCGTCGGGGACCGAGGATATCTACAAGATCTACGCGGAAAGCTTCGTCAGCGACGACCACCTCAAGCAGTTGGTCGCTGAGGCACAGACCCTTGTAGATGGCGCTATTTCTGCGAAATGATTGATGGCCGTCTTCGCGAGCGTCACGTGTCTGTAGGAGCGAGCGGGCGGCGATCCGACTTGCCCGCAAAGAAGGCAGCATGAACACCGTTGTACTCCAGCCAAATAAAAAAGGGCGACCTCCCACGGTCGCCCTTTTTTTGTTCGATTTACTGAATCAAGCCAGATCCACCAACACGATCTCACTGTCCTCGATAGCCGTCACCCGCAACACCTGCTCTTGGGCAACCGCAACACCGTCTCGAGCTTGTGCACGCAAGCCATTGACTTCAATGACACCCGTGGCCGGCACCAGGTACGCGCGACGACCGTTCTCCAGGCGATACTCAGCGGTTTCGCCGGCCTTCAGGTTTGCCGCCACCAGGCGCGCATCGGCGCGGATTCGCAGGCTTTGATCGTCCCCGGGCTTACCGCTGGCCAGGGTAACGAAACCTTCGCGCTGGCCCTTGGGAAATGGCTTTGCGCCCCAGGAAGGTGCCAGGCCGGATTCATTGGGAATGATCCAGATCTGAAAGATCTTGGTCGGCGTAGCTTCCAGGTTGTATTCGCTGTGGGCAATGCCGGTGCCGGCGCTCATCACCTGAACGTCACCCGCTTCAGTGCGACCCTTGTTGCCCAGGTTGTCCTGGTGAGTAATTGCGCCTTCACGGACATAGGTGATGATTTCCATGTCCCGGTGCGGGTGCTGCGGGAAACCGGTGCCCGGGGCAATCACGTCATCGTTCCATACCCGCAAGTTGCCCCAGTTCATGCGCTTGGGGTCATGGTATTCGGCGAACGAAAAGTGGTGATGAGCATCCAACCAGCCATGGTGAGCGCCGCCAAGCGAGTTGAAAGGTCTGAGTTCAAGCATGATCGTCTCCTGAAAGGTTCGTCATGGGGCGCAAGGCCTGGCCACGAATCGAGACCGGTTGTTGATGACCGGCATCATCCATCAGGCAACAATCGATAAAAAGCGTAAAAAATGCCGCATAATAATCGATAAATTAGATAGGAAGTGCGCTCGGAAGCGTCTCATCCAGCCTTCAATATCGCCTATAAGTCGATGAGTCATAAGCATTTCACTAGAACTAAAAAGCAAATACAGACACCATAGCCCTCAACAGCCTCACACCCTGGAGTCCGTCCGCGTGCCGCAACACACCCCCGATCTTCCGCCTGAACTTCGCCCGCTGGCCGAGATGCCATTGCTCAAGCGCCTGGCCGCGCGCTTTTTTGGTCATGGCCTGACGCGCCTGCGCGCACAACACCGCGCGTCTTGGTTGCACGGTCAGGCAGACGGTTTTCGTAGCGGTCATAGCGCCGGGGTGGACTACGGATACAAAGAAGGCAAGCTCGAGGGCCTGGAAGAGGGCCGGCAAGTCTTGCTTATTCGCGACTCACGCTGCACCGAGCACCGGCCACCCAATATCGATGACCATCTTTTCGACGATTGGCGCCTGCCATTGACCGCCGAACTGAAGAAACGCATGAAAGCCGACGTCGCCCGGTTGCTGCCGGCACACGCCCAGCCCAGCGCTGCGCAGTGGAAAATGATCTTCAGTGATACGCCATCGACGTCGGTGATTGCCGGTGCGGGAGCGGGCAAGTCGACGACGCTGGTTCTGCGTATCCTGCTGCTCAGTCACTACCTGGGGTTCGAACTGAGCTCGATGACCGTGGTGACGTTCACTCGTGAGTCGCGCAAGGACTTCATCAATAAACTAATTGAGCTGTTTGCGCTCTGGGGGCATGCACTGGGTGTGCGCGAGGCGCGTGACCTGGTGCGCACCTTCCATTCGCGCATATTGCCGATGGTTCGCAGCCTGCCGGGCTTCGAGCGGCTGCAAGCCTTCGAAAACCTCAGTCACCGAGCGCAAGGCGCGGATGACGAAGTGGACAGCAACCCCTTCGATCTGCGCATCAATGACGCCCAGCGTCAGCAACTCAATGCCTGTTATCACGCGTTGCACACTCGCGATGAGCGTTTTCGCGAGCTGATCAAGCCATTGTCCCGTCACGCTTTGCAACTCAAGGAGCTGGAGCGCGACCACCCCGATGTACAGAAGCGCATGGCCGTCACCGAACTGGCGGCCAAACGCGATGAAGAGCTCTGCGACCTGGTGGAAGACTTGTGGTTTCGCGCTGGCGCCTGGCCGATCAAAGGCATAGAGCCCAAGCGCCAGGCTTTCGATATCAATGGCAGCACCTTTCACTGCCACGGTTACATTGCCTCGCTGGACGCTTGGGTGGTGCTGGGATTCGACCCTGGTGAAAATCCGCAACTGACCCGGCCAAATGCCAAGCTTACGTTGCGTGCGGAAACCGCGGTAAAGCGCACGTTGTTTCAAGCTTTCTGTCGTAAACCATTGATATGGCTTGATAATTACGAGTCATCAAAGCGTGTGCTGGCGTCCCTTGGGGGGGATGCCAGCGCCGGGCCTGGCTTCGATTACAAGGTCAAGGGAGAGCTGGCGTCCGCGCCATTGCTGGACTGTTTTGTCGCTGCCGCCGGGTTCATTGAAAACCTCGGCCTGGATGTGCCGACGGCTGTGGGCCAGATGAGCTTTGCCAAGGATGACCCGGACCGCTTTTTCTTCGAGGCCTTGAGTCTGTACTGGCGCGCCCTGGAAGACCATTTGCTCGACCAGAAACCGCCGGTCATGACCTACAACCGCATGTTCGCGCTGTTTAGCGAACACTCCCCGGAAAACCTCAAGCTGCTCAGTGACGAGCTCTTGCGGCCGCTGTCGCACTTGATGATCGACGAGTTCCAGGACGTTTCACCGCAAATTGTCTCGTGGATCCGTGCCAGCCTGGCCGAAATCCGCAGTCGCGGGCCGGCGATGCACGTCGGGCGCGGCGCCCAGCATTCTTCATTGCTGTGCGTAGGCGATGACTGGCAGTCGATTTACGGCTGGCGTGGCAGTTCGCCGACCTATTTCATGGAGTTCAACAAGACGTTCTCGTCGCCAAGCACCACCAAGGTGATGCTCAGCGACAATTATCGCAGCCACCAGCACATCATTGACGCCGCCGAGTACATCGTGCGGGCCGCGCCTGCGATCGCGGGTAAGAAGGCCAAGGCCAGTGGCGAGCCAAAGGCCTTGCTGCCGGTCAATGTGCTGGACCGAGACGATCAGGGGATGGCCGAGCGCTTGATGGAGCACTATCGGAAAGGCGATTCAATCTTGATGCTTTATCGAAAAAGTAGCGATAAGTCATTGATAGAACAACATATTAAGCCTGTACTTAATGTTGATTCTAGCTTGCAGTTTGAAGCACGACGCCTCAAGCAACTGACCTATCACAGCGCCAAGGGCCTACAGGCTGACGCGGTATTCCTGCTCGGCGATTGCCAGCACCTGACCCGTTCGCCCTACAAAAACCAGGTGTACCGTATGGCGGGCCTGGGCAAGGCTGGCGACACTGAGCCTTATGACAATGCCCAGAAAGACGAGATTCTGCGCCTTGCATACGTGGGCATTACCCGGGCGGTAAGTCATTGCTATTGGTATGTCGATGCGCAGGACACCCAGGCGGTGAACATGCCCAAGGCGTCGGACCGGATCGGCAAGGGCAAGGCGTTTTTCGCCGATCATCGGCGGGCCAAAACGCCGGCATGACCCATGTAGGAGCCTGCGGTGCGGCTCTTACAAGGTGTACATGTACCCTCTACATTCTTGATGTGAACGATCAAATACGCCAAAGCGAGACGGCCTTATAGGGACGTGATTGCAGATCTGTCCGCGTTCTGATCGTTCCCATGCTCTGCGTGGGAATGCCGCCAGGGACGCTCCGCGTTCCACTGACGACGCATGACATGAGCCGTGCGCAATGGTGACGCGGAGCGTCACAGGAAGCCCTGTGTGAAATTGGTTGCCTGCGTACATATCCATTGCTGCGGTAACGGCCACTTATGGTTTCGCTTTTACAGCGACTCCCTTTTTCAAACGCCAAAAAGGAAGCA